>Ga0058701_10004220_pt1 | contig 11622 bp, 12 predicted proteins | sample AgamicOrMae_FD_97039 | JGI IMG/M metagenome (GOLD analysis project Ga0058701, IMG submission 97039) | Agave microbial communities from Guanajuato, Mexico - Or.Ma.e | ecosystem: Host-associated > Plants > Phyllosphere > Phylloplane/Leaf | place: Guanajuato, Mexico | collected 2012-06-04 | reverse complement strand
GGCCCGAAGAGCAACAACACTGCAATGCTGCCGCCACTGCTCCGTCCACTGCTGCCAAGCAAACGTCGAGCATGAGAGGCAGCGACAGCATGAGATAGACGGCCGCCAGTGAGCGACAGGCAGCCAGCCAGCCCAGTCGGGCAGAGGCGGCCCGCAGTCGCAAAGCCGCATTGGCCGACCAACGACTTCGGCTCCTTGCCGTGTGCGCTGACGACGACGACGACGACGTCGCTCATGAACGCCGCTTGCTTGTTCGCTTGCTTACGCTTACTTGCCAGCCTGCCGCCTGCCCTGCACCTTCCACACAACCCAGCGTTGCTCCTCATCGGCAAACACACAGAACCACTCGCACTTCTCACTGAACTGAACAGCCATTACTACTACTACCACTACGAGGCAACGACCACCGCATCTCTCTCTCTCTCTGTCTCTTTCTTTATATAAGATTCGTATTATTCGTACACTCTCTTATATATATATACATAAATATATAACCACATCTAGCCGTATATATACATATATCTATTTGGAATAAAGCTAAGTATCATTAATATCATCAAACATATATACAATCTACATATAATCATTGTCATTCTTCTTACTACTCGCTGCTACTTTTGGGTCCAAGTAATTTGACTATTTGTTGTCGCATAAGAACATCACATCAAACAGATTCATATCTACTATTGTTCACCCATTTTCTTCATTTCGTTAAGTAGAGAAAAAACAAGCTTGTCTGAAAATGAGCCGTTACGGAAACGAAAAATCTGGCATGATCGACAATGGATCGATTGGTGGCGGCTATAGGCCAAGGGTACCACGCGACCATGAGCCCCTGAGTAAGACCAATGTCTTCATCCGTGGTCTCACTAACGAGACCAGCGACGATGATCTCTATGAACTTTGCAGCAAGTTTGGATCCATTGTTTCAACCAAATCCATCACTGACCGCTTGACAAACGAGTGCAAGGGTTACGGATTTGTTAACTTTGAGAATCCAGACGATGCTGCGGTCGCTGTTCGTGAGCTTTCCAATAGCGGCTATCAGGCTAGGATGTCGAAAGAGAACGTCGGTCGATCTGATCGTTCCTCATTCGATCGTCACTCCCCACCCGAATTCAGACGAAATGGTAGCGGTAATCCACGTTACAACGGTGGCTCCGGCGGTAGTCCAAACGGTGGAATGCGTCGTCTGAGTAAGACAAACCTCTACCTCAGAGGCTTGGCCGCTGGAACTTCGGACGATGATTTGCATCAACTTTGTATCCGGTGAGTCATCATCTCAATCTTCGATTCTGAAACCATCCGGTCCCTTTAAACTTGTATCCTAACATTCCTCACCCAACTATTTGATCCAGTTACGGAACCGTTCTATCGGCTAAGGCTATCATCGATCGTGCTACGAATGAATGCAAGGGTTAGTAATCTCTCGACGAGTTCATCTCCTACTCGGTTCCCCATCCAGTTATCAATACTAACTTCTCCCATTCACTAACCTTTAAAATCCTAATTAAAATCTAGGTTACGGGTTCGTCAACTTCGACTCACCCTACTCAGCTGAGCAGGCAGTCCTTGACTTACAAAATAAGGGCTACCAAGTCCAGATGTCACGCGAGAATCGCGTAGCTAGACAACCAATCCTCGCTGGCGCACCAGCTTGGCAATGAATGGTAACAATCATTAACAAGCCCATATATATATCAAGTATTCATTAACGTCAAGATCATATAACAATCACATCTATTATCCGTATAACTTTTATTACAGACACATTTATGAACGATATAAGAACATATGAATAAGTCCTCTAATACATTATGCTATAATATTGAAAACGATATTTAAGGATCGCTACTACTATCTACGAAACATACTACTATATATTGAAACGGCAACAGCATACAAAAGAGAGAAACATGAAACTAAGATACAGAGACAGAGAGTTTAAGTAAATTAAGATAATTATATTGCACTTATAAAGCGTTATAGAATTGTTGATTATGTGACTCCATTACATCACTCATCGTTTAGTCATGTTATTGAATAAGCCACTCTATATGGTATCGTCATCTAAATTAAAGTGCACTCACAGGTTTTGTGCTAAACACCTCTAGACTGTTCCCCATTCTGTGTGTTCTCGCTCATATTGAGTAAGTTTGTGTAATTAGGCGACCACCATGGCGCCAAGATTGTTATCTGCTCCCTCTGTTCTAGTCCAGTGGATCTCTACTACGCGGCCTCGAGACTGGCTTGAGGACGGTTCTCGATCTGATCGCCACGAGATGAACCTTATATCTTGGAAATCGAATTGAACTCCCTTGGACAGGGAGAAAATGGCCGTCTCAGTGTAGAAGGGTGAATGGAGATTTCATGCACACGTTTTTTTCAATATCTTCTGATCCCATCCTAAAATGATCGAAGGATGATATCCTTCCAAACTCATGCCTTACCACCCTTTGTAAGATATGAAATAGTAGTATTGCCGATCGGGGTATGGCAAAAGAGGGCAATACCAAGTCTGGCAAGAGTCTCAAAGCTTTGCGTCGTTATTATGCATTGAAAAATTCTCAGAAGGAGCAGAAGGAGGCGAAAACAGCAGAGGATGACAAATTATCTCGGCGAATAGCCAACGAATTAAAAGCTCAGCAAGAGGCGATACAGAAGCGTCTTGGCAGCCCAGCAGGAAAGGATGCATCGGGTAACCCGGGTCAAATTCCCTTACCGGAGGGTGTGGTCATGTCACCGAAACAGAGCGGTCCTGTGTTCGTGACCGAAACTCCCGAGCCACCTCCTCAAAAGAACCTAGACCCACTCCTATTCAAATCGTCAAGATCTTTTGCATCCTTCACTAAACCGCGTGGCTTCCAAGATAACGAGCGGCTATTCAATTTGAACCGACTAGATAACCTCGCATTCGGTGGAGTGATTACACTGTCGATAATCTTTTCAACATCGGGCGCCTGGGAGAGCTTACGGCGGAAACCAAAACAAACAGAATCATATGAAGATGATGTCTTCAGTGAGATTCATTATGAAGTCACTTGGATAGGCATTACATCTGTTTTAGCATTGATATCTGCAATATATTGCATGTGTAAACGCCATGTTTTTTTCCATGCCGTAGTTAGTGTATCGATTTTGATTATATGTGCACTCAGCACTGTGATACTTATGGCCACACATAGATCTACCAAGTACTCCTCGGGACTGGTCCAATATAGCGTCTTCGAGAATAATTTGCCAATCCTCTCAATGTCAATTCTTGTATATTTGATAGTCTTGTCATTCTGTATATTCATGCAGATGCTCTATGTATTTGGGGTGTCGACCCTCGATCGTATCGCTAGAAACGGCCCATTAGTGAGCTCGCCTCTATGAAAGCTAGGTACAACTGGCATGAAATAGTGCTAGACAATAGATTCTACACAATATATGATTCTTTACTCAACCGTTCCATAAAAGCACCGTCACTGAGAGTAATGGTGCCAGCTACTCTGCTGCTTTGAACAGAGTTGACTAGAAACATTATTCACTTTTAGTTTTTGCACGACTTTTGTGGATATATGTTTACACGTGAGCTGTTGAGGTCTCACTCTTACGGAACCAACGCATAGGAGGCCTACCCGTTAGATCAGTAAATTATTTGAAGCCAGGATTATAGGGTGGCTGAGTGAACCCTCCTGTGGCCGCGGGTGGGTACGGTGGATAGGCCGGATTATTGGGATAGGCCGGTGGTGCTGCAGGTGTGTTGGCAGTTTCGGGCGGCCATTGATATGCTATGTAAGGATTGGTTGGTGGTGCATAAGGTGATGGTCCAGGGGGCTGGGCTGGGAGCGGTGAGCTGAACACTCCACCTTGAAAGAGTTTCTTCTTACGACACATAAAGTACATAAGGAGACAGCAGCCAACGATCAAAGCAATAATGAAGAGTACAATCCATAATAAAAGTTTGAGTACACCACCTATAGCTGATTTGGTCAATTGGCCATAGTTCACAGCTTGGGTCATCTTGAACTGCTGCTCCGTTTGTCTCTGAAATTCTTTGTAATCACAACACTTATCCAAATAGCAGCAGTAACTCTTCTTCTCTGATTCGTTTGGCCGTGGGCATGTGTAATAGAGAGGTTCACCGGTGTTATTCTCAAAACGGGCTATACACAGATTCTGACCCTTCCGGAGGACGTTATCGGGTCTTTTGAAATCCTTGGCGTCACTAAAATATGAAGCGCCGATAGTTGCTAATATGAGTATAATTACGAGCATTGTGTTTGGCGAGCTTAAAGTCATGGCTCTTGGGCAAATGTTTGCTGATATATGCATATCGATTGATTTGTTATCTCCTCATCAAACTAGTTAGGTGAAATTGAATTTCTATATCATATGGAACGGGACATTTGAGAAACTTCAAGCACTCTTGATCATCGACATCTCTAGGGATAATTCCTGAAGTTATGTTCGGACTCTTCTGAGAATCATTCCCGGTTCTAAGTTTGATATCAGATATGTGATGTAGACCTCGGACAAAAATTCGAGCCCATGGTTTTGGGGATAATTTTATATTTTAGCAGACAATAGAATAGATAGATTGACTTGTAGAGAGAGCTAGGAAGAGTTTTCATGTGATGCAAACTCAGTCAGTGGACACAATACTTAAAAGTGATTTCCTTGAGTGGGCGGAAAAGCGTACGTTTCCTTGGCTTCTGCGCAACAATCTGGACGGCAAAGGCAAGCTGGAGCCACCGAGCGTCGCAAGTCCGAATGCGCACTCCTCGGGTTTATACGACGTCTTTAGCTTTAAATGGGCCCCCTCTTGTATTCCTATCAGGAAGAGCTTCTACAAATCCTATCGATATTCCAAGAATCTGGTTGACAAATTCATGAGAATCAGACCATTGTCTGGAGTCTGAAATAGAGCCGTTAGTTTTCTAGATCTCAGTCTGAAATATCACAAAGGCCCGCTTGCTTTTTCGAAGACCGACGGCACAACTCTCGAGCTGATGCTTCATTGATTATTGTCTAGCTAGTGTGTTGACAAGGCGGCCCACATAGTCGAGATAGTTTAATAAGCAGCCATAATCAACTCATTTTGGAGTTACGGCATGATATTCAGCGCTTTTAGACTGATCTAGCCAGCAAAGCTACCACGGCTTCATGACTCATCCAGCTCAGGGGCGCAATTGGCTGCGCGATGCTAGCTCAGCCATTCGGGCAGGCTTTCAAATGAATGATGATAGTATGGGCCCGTTCAGGAACTAGTTGCAATAACCGAGGAAATCCATGAAAAACAATGCACGACTCGATGCGTGGAATATGAGTCGACTCACCGTAAGCACAACCTGACTCGATCATGGTTGAATGACGCAATTGAGTCCGTTTTGCTGCCAGAGGCTAAATTGCGATAAGACTCGATAGACATCTGCACTGCATTCCGGTTAGGCTACTAAATAAAGTGATGAGCGCAAAAGATGGTTTGATCGCCTGTTCAACGTAGTCTAGAGAAAGTTTATATGATTCAGTTTTTTCGTGCAGATCTCATTATAGAGACGGGGACCTCTTCTCGACAGTCCATGGTAACGGGCGTCAAGACAGGTGGACGATTCGTTTCAATTCTGGCAAGGTCTATGCCGCAGCGGCTGGTTAAGATTCAGAGGCTCACGTATTGGATCCCGCGGACGAGAAATTCCGGAATCGATTCATCTAAACTTCTCTATGTCCTACAAATTATATTAGTTGAGTGAAAAAGACACGCGGGTTTGGACAATCATCTTAATAGGTCTCGAGGACTTAATGACTAGTCAATGGCTCACTGGAGCGCATATTTAATCGCCTGACACGAGAAAACAACAAATTTGGGAAAGAGTCTTGCGTGATGTCAAATCTTGTGACCTCTGTCCCACTGTCGAACTTGGCAGATATGGTGTATTCGCACCATTTCAAAACGTTGTTATTATATGGACGACTTTCGTTAGTCTTCAATTCGAATAACATTTCAAACTTTTGATTGATGGGCGTCTGTCTGGACCAATTGATTCTAGCCTGCCTTCGCGATTCAGCTTGTCTACTAGATTGCTGTGCTAGCTGGCTTTCTATTTTTGAAAAATCTTTCTCTGCGACAATTATCACCTTGTTTGATTCTGTCAACTCGTAGGTTCCCTCGAGAACCGACAATTCTGGCGAGAACTGCTTTGAACTGAGAGCTTGCCTGAATATGGGTATCACTCTCTCGGGTTCCTCGTTTGTTGTCAGTATGAGCACCCTTTTATCAGTGAAAAATCTAATATACCTATAATAGCGTATCAGATGAAATGGTCTATAAGTTATATCCTGGAAGCCAACATCACCTTGTCTAATGTAGCGAGTTCTACTGATGTAAACCCCATCGCAGTTGACTCTAGGTTTCTCAAGAAAGATCTTCTTCCAGTTAACCTGATTTCTATCACTTATTTCCCTATCAACAGAAAGAAATACTTCCGGACCCCATGTCCTGTAGCATATGCTCCTCCATAACAGAGGATCATTGGATAATAGATAGAAACCTTTGCAAACTAAACCCATCTGCTCTAGTGAAGCTAAATCAAGCTCCTGACCGATGACATAATGAAATAATTTGAGGATTAGATCATGTGGAAGCTTAGATATGTGCATCGCTCCCGATTTGATCTTGGAAGATGGCACACAATGAGAGAACTGACTTTCGCGACTCAGACGGATCCGTTCCAGCAAGGAAACTTTGCAATCACCAACTGTATCACCTTCCGTTGAAATTTCATGGTTCTCTTTTTGCTCAGATGACTTCGAGTCCAGATTACTACTTTTAGCCAGAGCCTTAGAGGCTTCGATTTGCTCCAAGAAGATTTGCTTTTCAATATTTGGACATAAATGCATAGCTTGCTTGTAGTATCTAATTGATTCATTATGCAACTCATCCTGCTCCAAATCAACACCTATGAGGAATAGCTTTTTCGCTAACTTATAAATATATTTCGGATCATCGGAGGGATTGTTGATTAGGCCGAATGATTCTTTGAGGCATGCAGTGTGGGACCTCGCATCGATCTCTCTTTTTGTCTCACCCGTCTGGTGATTAGATAACTTCGAATGTTGCGCCAAGTCTCGCTCCTTGGTCTCGCTACGATATCCGTTTGGGTTCTTCTCGTCCAGTTTCTTACCCTCAAGTTCCCTTTTCCACCTCTGTCTGAAAATATCTAGTTCCCCGTGCAGCTCAGCCGTATCCGTGCTTAAAGACAGAGCAAGATTAGCTGACGAACTAGAAGCTTTGGGGGAGTTCTCATCGCTTAGTAAGGATCTAATATTGTCTACGCCTTCAACTTGAGTTTCTGTCGGATCTTCGATGCATTTCGCCGGGTTATTAACCGGCTTCAGAGAACGATTAATCTCTCCGAGGGGACCTCTCCCTCTAGACGAACGTTTCTTGGGCATTGCACTAACTGTGAAAACTTATCACCATAAACACCCAATGTTGGGGGCTCTCTATGAGTAGGCCTTATGATAAAGATGTGGGCATGGCAACAATGATAGGGGATCAAGGACAGTTATTCGGTCCAGGTGAGAGTCAAACTCGGACCTCTTTTGTTTACAAGCGTGCCAGTATTTTTGAGCGTTTACTTATCACTGTTAGCATATGGACTTGCAAACAGCTGATAAAGTTGTTCTTCCGAACCTATTGGCTCGTGCGAGGAAGTTGCCAGGTTTCGCGCTGTGTTGTTTTTAGGTGCATGTTGTAGCACAAATAAACCTGAAATCATCGAGGCTCTGATTACTTTATATGATGAAAGAAACTTAACAAAACTAGATATTGCCTATATTTCATGTATCAAGATATCATTGTCGATAATAGTCCCATATGTGTATGTACAATGCGGTAATTGTGACATAATCAGCCATATATTCGACATGACATCTTAAACGCAATAGATATTACTATTAGCAATAGCACATAGCGTCCCAGGCTTCACCATCCATGAGGCCGAGGGCTATTTTGAAACATCATAGTAACTCTTACCCGTTCGAGGAAAGAAACCTCGATTTAACCGGGGTAGTCAAAATTGGACGGGCAGTTGCCAAGAGTAAACCACAAAGTGATAATGCAATATTTGACTGTAAGGTTTTATCAAGAAATCATGCATTGATCTGGTTTGATAATGGTAAATTCTTCCTTAAAGATACTTGTAGCTCCAATGGAACATTTATAAATAATAACAGATTAAGTCCTGCCAATGAAGATTCTCCAGGTAAAGAAATTCATTCGAATGATATTATACAATTTGGTGTCGAAGTAAATGACAGTACAAATAAAATAACTCATGGTTGCATCATACTGAGAATAAAACTATTCTATCCAAATGGCTCCGAGGCATCGAGGCAAGCTACTATGTTCAATATTCCTACGATAAATATGTTGCCACCATATTATAGTTACACTCAGATGATAGAGAGGGAGCAAAGAATCTATCAGAAATTAAATGAAATCGAAGATGTCTTAGCTGAAGCGCATCCGCTGGCTGATATGTTAGTTGATGCTAAGAACAAAGAGGAGCAATTTCATAAACAAATAGATAGCTTGCAAGTACAATGTGATGAAAAGGCAACTTATGCTGAAAGGTTACAGATTGAATTGGATAATCTTAAAGATAAATTTGAGGCTAAAGAGGCGCTTCAGAATGAACATATTAAGAACATGAAAATCGAATTGAAAGAGAAGAGTATGGAGATTGAAAATTTACATAAGCAAATGGGCCGAATGATTAGGCAGGACCATCGTATGACTACGACATCGCTTGTGTTGTTATTGATTGTTCTTGTCATTGGTGGTTTTGACATGATTGTTATGTTCGCAAGATTGATGATTTAGACTAATTATTATAATTCATGAAACAATTTATGGAGAGAGAAAATCTGTCTCTTTATCCAACGATGGGTAAAATAAAACTACCATTGACCTGGAACGCCTCTAAATTTTGGCATTTAGATGTTGGGAAAGTTTAGCTGGTTCATGGTCAATTATGTACTCTATGGTGCGTCTCTTTAGAGGCCCCAAATTCTGCTCAACTCTTGCGATTTGACTGGAATATTTCTTGGACAACAAAGAAGACTTGGCATGCGGAATTTTTTTTCTTTTAATGTAAAATTCGACGTTTGGTTGTTAAGATGGTTAGCCTTCCTCTTCTTGGCACGAGTTGCAACCAGCTGAATCATTGGGTAGCAGTATAAAAAATGCGATGTACAAAAGTGCTCCAGTGCAGGCAGCACGAAAGAGTTTGAGTATTCTTAGCAATCCAAGAATGTTCATGTCAAACAGAATCAAGAGAGCGGCTAGAAATAAGCTCAGGAAGAACATTTTTATGGAGTTCGGCCAGCATTGATTGTGGATACTGTCTCTAATATAAATAGGCGGAGGGCTGATTATTCTTATCTCATCGACCACGATGGTGCTTGTAGACTTTCTAGGAAGAGACTGGCCAAAATCACCGCCTGACTCGACCAGATTCTCGCCCTCGACCTGGTGGCTCTCCCACTCGAATTGGGCACCACCGGCACCTGAGACTGTGCCGTAGTTTTGATATTTCACCGGGTATTTATCGGAAGATTCGAGCCCATCCATCTGGAGGCAACGACTCGAACGAAGAGGACCTGTTTGGCTATTGATAGCGGTCGTCGAGCTAGGATGTTCATGGTGTTTGTTGTGAGTGTGGTGTTGGTGGTGCCGATTTAGCAAAAGCACACAATCTTTCTCCGCCTGCTTCAGTGTCTGCTCATGATCCTTAGCTTCTCTCACTAAATGATTAGTTTCCGGTCCACGAACTGGCACCACTTGTCTGGTGGGATCACTCAGGCGATCACTTGGACATCTGGTGCTCGAGCAACAGACAGTCACTGGTGCATGGTTGGTCTTGTGTCTGGCCAATAGAGGGCCGCGCTCTTTCGTGTATTGGTTGGAGGAATTGTTCAGTCTGATACCGATGCAATAGAATACAAAGAAACCAATACAAATGGTCACCTCGCCAGTGGGAAAGTTATGCTTATGGTTATGCGGGTGCTGATGAGTTGTGGTTGAATCACCAAGCTCGTTCTCTAAGCTCATCTGGTCAATCATCAAAGTATCACCATCTGTAGTATTCTGTACAATTGATAACAGGCCATCATCGTCGTGACTAGATTCTTCAGGACCCAAGTTGGGTTCGTTATTATGCTCATCAGAGTGTTGTCCCGTGAGACTATGATCATCGAAATCGGTCCTCGAGAATGATTCATGAACCCGAGGTAATAGGACGACAAGGCAGATGCATATGAGGAAACTGGAGCAAAAAAAATCAACCCAATTTGAGTGCTTGATGAGGAAATTTTTCAAACAATTAACCCGGGGAACTTTCTCTTCAATAACCAATATCTGCTCTTTGTTCTGGTCAAAGCATCTCGATGAGGATGAAGATGAAATCATATTGCTTAGGTGGTGGACAATAATGGTGGTGACTGAGGATAATAAGGACCTGGATCATCGAGTTATGCCAGAGTGATGGAAAAAATTCAAGTCAAGCTGACCCTGAGAAGAGATAGTTGATAACTTGTGAGTGTGTGTGTGTCTTTTCCGTGTCAATCAATAGGGGAACGACATTGTTTAGTGAAGCATCATCGAGAGATGCACGCCAATTTTCCACTCCAATTGGCAAGCCAGCATGAGGCTAGCTTCTTCTTCTTCTTTAGGGAGCAGTGTGGGATTGGTGCTGATGAAAGAACCGTTGACAAGGACTATTGGAAACGGAAAAGAGTCCCATTGTTCAAGGAGCGCGATGATAAGGATATTGGCATTAGAGACGGTACATAAACGGGCAAGCGAGTGAGCCCAGACTGGTCGTTCGGGCATAACTTGGCTCTGTCGAGCTTGCCACCGAAAACAGGTCGAGGGGCGGCGGCAGACAAGCTGTACCGCGCACAAGGAGCCCTATGCGCTCTCAACGTGGAATCGCCCGTCGATGCGGTTTTCCCCGCACGCTAGCGAGTGGGCGCGGCAGCCCGCGGATCTCCCGAATGTGCATCGCCAGCTTAGGGCGCCCACTTGACGCCGACACACAATGGTCGGGCGCCAATTGTCGGCTCCCTTACGCAAAAACGATCTTGGTAGCAGTTTGCCAGCCGCAGTGGGGGCTCAAACAAAACAATCCAACACTCTGCTCAAGATCATTGGCCAGACATGAGGATGAGAATAAACAGAGGAACTCGACAAGATGTGAGCGTGTTCCACTCTCTCTCTCTCTCTAACTGTTTGCTTGCAACACCAAGCCCTAAACTAAATCATTGCTCATTTGTTGGAAAACAATCCAGCCAAAAAAGTCTCGGTGATTGACAAGACTGAGCGAGTTGCATGAGCGAGCACAGCTTGAGCTTCATAGATCTAATCGCAACGCCGCTAGAGCGGCACCAGTCAGGGTTCAATAGGCGCGACTCGACATTGTCTCCGATAGGACGATTGTTTTGATCACTTTCGATCGAATTCTCCAGGCAGATCTCGAACATTGAATCGGATTTAGACGGTGAACAAGCTGAGACCTGACGGGAAGCTGGTCCTTATTGTCTATCAAAATCTGGGACAATCCAGTGAAAATC
>Ga0058701_10004219_pt1 | contig 11622 bp, 12 predicted proteins | sample AgamicOrMae_FD_97039 | JGI IMG/M metagenome (GOLD analysis project Ga0058701, IMG submission 97039) | Agave microbial communities from Guanajuato, Mexico - Or.Ma.e | ecosystem: Host-associated > Plants > Phyllosphere > Phylloplane/Leaf | place: Guanajuato, Mexico | collected 2012-06-04 | reverse complement strand
GCACAGGGTCCGACAAATCTGTGCAGATCGAAAATAATTATTGCATCAATATACGATTAATCCTCGCTGACGCTTCAGTTACCTTGCGCGAGGTCTGTTTTTAATATTAAAATGGAAGTACTTTACGGAATGGAGACGTTTATCAAAGTCTATGTCAAGTGCGTGACGATTTTGTGATCGCCCAATTACCTGGTCGAGCAAGCCATCCCGGTGTTTGTATTCGTTGAAGTCCACCATGTACTCCGAATTGTCGATTCCTGTTAGAAGAGCGGTCCAACACGCTAGAAAATGGTTCCCGTACATTGCTCTAGTTTGAGGGACCGCCAACGCGAGGGCTGCGTTGATGCGGACCTTGAAATTCCGAAATTTTTCCACTAAATTGCATAATGCAGGAAAGACAGTAGCCTGTAAACACATATTATTTTGGTTAACTTCAGTATTATTCGGACTGACTGTTAACCCAACAGTTCTGTGTCTAGACTGCATTAAAGGCGTGTTGGTATTCCGATAAAAATGCATGCTTGTCTAGTCACTCAGAAATTTTTCCGGAAAGAAAAAGGCCCACACGTGCTTGCCAACTCGTAAGAAATTGCATTTTTTTTTCCTTTTTTTACGCAATAAGTTAGTCGCCATAAGTCATATCCAATTTTGGTCGGAGGCCGCTATTCAACGAATATCAACGTAAAATAAATGAACTTTTCGATTGATCACGTACCTGACAATTAATACTGCCTTCATAGAGAGCATCATTTTTTAAAACGTTTCCAATAGCGTAGCACGCGTTCCACCGAACCTAGAAAAAGAAAAAAAGGAATGGTGAATGAAGGCCAACTTTCAACTACATAGTGTCTCTCGAATAATATTAAAAAAAGGTGAATAAAAAAAGGTTTGAGGATTTTAGCTCAAAATGACTTATGATATCATTTCGTGATCGAAATTGTTACGTCATTACTGACCCATTAATCCCTCAAAAGTTAGCAATTTAAGAAAATTATAGAAGTAAATGTCCTATACTACTTCCGTAATATATCACTTGAACACATAATGTTTCATCTTCCATGGACGGAGAACACCTAACGGCGGTATTTTTTTTGAAAGTCATTGAAAAAATTTGGCGTAATATTGAAAAACAGCATTTTGAAACTAAACAACATTCTCATCAACTATCAACTCTTTTCTTCATGAACCCGAGGGTGCCGCATAATTCCATAAAATTCCTAAAGCAACGTACAATAGGAAATCTGTTGCTGGAGGAATATTTTAGAGGGTTAACGTGGTCTATTCGATGATATGGGGTAAAACTGCGAGCCTACCTTCATGTTGCTCCCCGAACTCATATTCTGAACCAAAGCCTTTAACGCACTAATCACACATTCCTTAACTTCGCCATTGCACAAATCTTCCTTGCTTACGAGTCGCAGTAAATTTCCCAAAGCGCGCACTCCATTTGATCGCACCTGCAACAAACATTAAAAAAATATATATATACATTCGCAAAAGTTGAACAGAGAGGGAATACGTAAAGATAACTAACCTTGTCATTATCCAACGAGCAGTCACGACTAGTTTTCAAGAGATTTAACGAAAAATGCAGAGGAAGCTCTTCAAATTGATCCGATCTAGAGGAGAGAAGAAAAAAAGGAAAAAGCCGCTCAAGCACGTAAGAAGTTCTTCACAAGCATCGTCTGCCATCCTCATTAGTAAAATGCAAAAAGCGTTGGCATTGCCAACCTAAGCTGAAACGCAAACTTACCTATTTAGAACAAGAGCGTCGCTCAGATTTCCGAGTGACCACGACGCTTTCAACTTAACGCCAAAACTCTCATCTCTCGCAGTACGCATTATCGCTTCCGCACAATCAACCAAAAACTGAATATCCTGCCCAAAAAATGTTAAAAAAGTTGGTATTACCCATCATAAACTTTTCCAATGGAAACATTCCTACGAGTGCATGTAAGTCTCTTTACCTTTCGTAGGGCAGCGAATAGGACAAAAACTCCGAGTGCTCTGGCGGCCGACGCACGAACTAAACTCTCTTCATCGGATGCCAGGCCGAATAGCAATGTGAAGCACATAATTTGACGGCTTTCCTGGAATAGAATGACGGCATAGAGCAGCACGATCATCAACTAGACAGCTTTTCAGTAAATTTGAAACGTGAAATTTTCCTCCTCTTGAGTTCCATTTTCCGTCGCGTAGCTAACGGGCTAGGTGACGCACGAGGCATGCAACCAAAGGTAGTCGCAGCGCCGAGAGAGACAGAAAAATATTTGAAGTCACAGAAACTCCTCAAAATTTTTTCTGTGCGTTAAGAGATGGCTATAAAGCAATATTATGGCAAAGAAAATTAAATTAGTTGGTCGTTTCAAATAGGTACTGAGCCTCAAAAACACGACAAACGCCGCCGTTTTTCCCAAAATTCGTCTAAGTTGGGCCTTCTCAGGTGAATTCACGCTCTTATTAGCGTATTGATCCACAAATTTCTTGTTTGTTCACACGGTTGTACAGCTGGAGAACTATGTGAAAGAAATTTTTTCAAGCCAACCCAATCTTCGAAATGACCGCAGACATCTTAAGAAGTACCCGCCAAAAGAAATCGGGCGGGTACGTCCGATTTTTCTAAGATGCCGACTAAAAACTTTCCGGAACAAGGGGGAAAAAAAAAACAGCGGCCGGAAGCCTACAAATCGAAGATAGCAATGTAAGTAGGATAACGCTCACCAATCCGCTTTAGTTCACAAAGGCTCTCTTTAAAAAAAAAAAAAAAGTAACCAATAAACAATGAAACAGTCAAGAACAATCTGTAAAACTGTGTTAAACGTTGCGAAAACAACTTTTTAAAACGATTGCCTTGTAGCATTTGCCTTGTAGCATGTAGGCTTTTGTGAACTACTAAAGCCTGGTGCACATGCTTATGTAATCTTTAAATTTAAAAAAAAATCGCTGAAAAATCTTTAAATTTTGGAGATACGAGCAGATATTAGCCATTTCAGCACGGGTAGCAGTTCCAATTTTTATTACCGCTATTTTTTCAGACTGACTTTAAATTAGTGTCTTTGGGAGAAATAGATTGAAAGAAAATATAAGTCTTGTGTAGGTATGTTACCGGAAGTTGATCAAAGACGACGTCTCCGACGCTTGCAAGACAATCACACCCCGAAGAACGAAGGTTGGGGTGATCGTTGCTCTGCAGCAAGTCAATGAGAGGGCCGTTGAGTAGATCCTGCCAGAACGCCAATATCCGCGCGGGGGGAACACTGGAAGTTGACCCATCTGCCAGGCAACCAATCGAGACAATCATTTCACAGGTCACGTGACCGCCAGCAACGCCAACGATAACCTCTCATTCAAAATCATCATGACCTTTGTCAACTTCATCCGTTTTGGAACTTTGGAGGTCAATTTTGAACGCGTTTTTGACCAATGTCTCATGTCGCATTATCAAGAACATTCGCATGCCGACGTGTTTTTGGTTTAGCGGTATCAACAAACCTGCAGAAAGTGAATGCAAGGCAACTCCGATCATTTCGAGGGAGCGTGCCGCGTGCAGGCGGACCGTCTCTTCGGGGTCTCTCAACGCAGCAAACAAAAGCTGCTCAACTCTCACGAAATTCGGAGCTATCACTGAAGCGAAGTGATGGCTGGCAAGCGCGCCTATCAACTGGAGGCGCTCGACCCGAACCGGCGCGGGAACACCTAAAGAAAGAAGAAAAAGAATGGAATGAACACAAACCGAAAATTGACTATAAAACTACGCAGCTTATACACGATTATGGACTTTAAATCGATGTATCAAAGTCTCCACGGAAATACTATTATTTTACTATTTGAGGGAAGCGAGGGAGGGACTCACGAGAGGTTTGTCCTAAACAGATCTCCAGCACCCACGGTGGATGCGAATCGGTAGCGATCGAATTCGGAGGATCTTCGCAGTCTTCCTCGTATTCGATGTTTTCCTCACCGTGCGCCGGCGCGTCGTCCGCCAGAGCAACTTCTTCACCGAGTGGGTCCCCTGGAACAAAGACATCCATTCTAGAGCGCCTTCCAACCTCCGCATAGGCAACCGCACCACACCGATGCACGGCGCGTTGCCTACACTTCACTTGAGAGGCGCTCGCAAGCAAGCGTGTATGAATAGTGGGCTTACCTTTACGGAGGCTGGCTCCCGTGGAGTACGACGATTTCATTAGAAAGTCCGCGAGCTCAGGGACAGACGGCTGGACGGACACCACCGAGCCGAAAGCTGTCAGGGCGGCGACCTGGACGTTCACGTCTGAAACACAACACACGGCTTCTACGAGAGCTTCATTTGAAATGCAGGACGTTCCTCGAGTTCAAAAACAAAAGTTCAACGATGTGGATACTCCAGAGAGTGTAACCATCGAGATGAGGGGTCGCTGTGATGCTTGTTGCCTTCTTTGAGACCTGAGAAAAGGGTCTTGCCTAACTTGTTGGCGTTTTTCAATACTTTTCTTAGGTGATGAGTCAACATCTACGTTAGGTGGTCTGATGATTAAAACAACATAAAATATACCTTTCCACAGGGCTGTGCGATTTTAAATTTCAGCAATTGTCGGTCGGTTGGAAAAACTATCACAATCAAGCTGGATTGCGATTGCGAGCATGCACTCAGTGGTCGGTTTGTATTGTCGGTTTTTCATTCGAGTGTAGGTTTTTGGTCAAGTGTCGATGTTTTCGATTTTTGTGCACTTTCTCTTAAATTTCGGTAAAGTTTAGTTATTTTTCCAATTTAGGTCGATTTGACACTAACGCGTTATTTTAATCGGTTATTCTCGATTTCGATTTTTTTTGTTGCTTTGTGCCCATTTTGTGTCGACAAATACTACTGTTCGTCGATTGTTAATTATTTAATTATATTTTGTTATTTTCTTCCCAGTTTAACACAAATTTTTGAAGATTGTTCGATAGCTCATGCGGCTTGAAGATTCTGAGAAAGCGGAGAGAGGTTTGAGTATCGACGGCCCATAAAAATGCGAAATAGTTTTGTACAAATATGAAGTATGATTAACTGCGATAAACTTGTGCCATACGCGATCGTCGTAAAGCTGGACATCGAAAAAGAAAGTGCTATACCGGTTAGGATATCCGCGGCGGGTATTCGGAATCCTAACAAATACTATTACGGCTTGTGACCCCGGGATCCTAAAAAAATAGTATCGGTTACCTGAGTGACGAACGAAGGCACGGATGCTAGAGATAATCTTGGAGAGGAGACCAACACGAAGGCGATGGTAAGGGGTATTTTGAACCATGACCGAAATGACTCGAAGCAGCTGAGTTAAGACAAGGACGGAGCTCTCGGCGGATAGTGCCAAACAGAGACAGCGATGTAGCTCGTGCAGCATGTTGCCCAGGCAAACACTGAAAGGCGTGAAAGCTCCATGGCTGCCATCTCTGAAAAAAAAACAAAAAAACATGACATACTTAAAGCAATCCATCCAACCAGGAAGGATTATTCCTCCATGTCCAGCATTACTGTTCATTTTCAACACCCAAAAGTTCCGCTGTAAACAATTCTAGTCCTTAAAAAAAAAATCAGCTAGCCTTTTCTTTGAAAAAAAATGAGCGACTTTACTAACGGTGAAATGCACTTTTAAAATTAATCAAAGTGTACTAGCATAGATAGCTTACCCATGTTCTGCTTGCAGTAAATAGAGCCTCGATGAGTTCAACATGGTCCATAAAATAGCTAGGACTCCTAATCGACTTCTCGGTGACGGATCCCGAAGCAAACATGTGATGAGCGTTCTCGTTTGCGGGGTTCCTGGCCCATCAGGCAGGAGGCTAGACCAGTAGCCAAACAGATCTTTCTTCTCAACAACCTATCAACATCAATTTCCCTCGCTGCATTTCTTACACCTGTCTTTCATAAGGAGCAATTCCTCCCAAGAGGATATTCCCGCACGGGGAATATTTGCTTTACGGAGGGTACGGGAAGTTCAGTTTTTAATTGATATTAGCCTGGATAGCATTCTAGTCGGAGAACCATTTCTAAGAGCTCGGTTTAGTGAGTGTTTTGTACCTTTGTGACGGCGAGCATTAAGGACAGTGCTGCATGCCTGACGCGACTCTGCGTCTGGCGGATTTTAGTGGCCTGGCCAGACTCCGTGTCGGAGTACTCCGAATCACTGGTGCGAGGCCACGGCTCCGAAGGCACTCCGAAGCTCTGCGGCACGCCGCCTAATGGTCGAAAGCAAGGCGCAGTGCCGCCAACATTCGCCTCCTGACTTGCGGAGTTATCCTCCACGTTTAGAGCATCCCTCTTCTTCTGCCGCTTCCGATTAGGTCTCGACCGACCACTCTGAAAATAACGATATAGCTAATTAACCTACAAAATCAACATCATAACAAAATATGTGTAAAAAAATCTAAAAGACCTGGTTTTGTGATAAAAATTTTAAAAGACCTGCTTTTGATGATATAGATAATTACGTCAATTAGTGTTCGTGTTTGGGAGGATAACAAGAATGATGTTCACACTAAGAAGGAGAATTCTAAACTACCCATACCATGATGAGATTTTAGTTGTGACTTAATGCTTGTAGACAGCCAAGATGGTAGGTACCTACTTTTCCACAGAGAAATTTTGACTTACCACTTTTGTAGATTTAGAAACAAAGGATAGCTTGCTGCTGAGGTCACAGTGGGACACAGCTGCACAAGGAACTCTTTGAGGCTTTAGGCCACCATGGCCAGGCAGACCATACAACATAAATGCCTTTACAACTCCTAACGCATCTCCTAGTACTAATGAACCCAAAACTTGCACTATATTTTCAATCCCTTTGATTGCTGATGTCAGAGTCTGAAAGAGAAAGACATATATTTAAAATATCAGAGAATCAAACCTTGGAGGAAGACTGTAGTGAAGAGTACTTTCATCTTCCAAGTTCAAACAAAATAGCTAGGAATTACCTGACAAAAGTTGATCTCATCTTGCTTGGGATTTCTGTCCTTTTCTAATTGAGCTATGAATATTTTTAAACATGCATGTAAAGTTTCCACAGCTGATGAATCTGAAAGACTTTTTAATGGAAGAGTCAATGCTTCCAGACACTGGATTGCATGCAATTGTAACTCCCATGGTGAATCTAGACTTTGCTCTCTAACTGCTGATGAAGGAACATCTAGATATGGTTCTAAAAGAGCAAGGACATTTTTCTGAAAGGGAAAAGACTCCCAATTAAAGTATTTATATGAATCAACAAGACTAATTACAAGAAAGGGCACTTACTTCTTTTGCTATGTCAATATTGCCTCTTAAAACTGTCCCTAAGCCGGAAAGCAATTCCTGAGATGCATGATTTTGGCTTTCCAATGCCTTCAAACACCATGATATTGCCAGATGTAAGTTTTCTTGATCAGCATGAACCTGAAGGAGAAAATCACTTTGAAAATACAATAAAACAAAAGCAACTATAACATATCAATTTTATGAAAACTAACCTGTTGTTTATCATAAATATTAGATATTAAAACACATCCTTTAGCAACTAATGAAGTGTCGTCTGGTGGAATCAATAAACAGCATTGTTTGACAATCAATGCAGCTTCCTAGAAAAAAAGAAAGTCACCTTAATACAAATTTCTGCTATCTCAATACATAGTGTGACATAATTTTAGTTGGGCAAAGGCAAACTGGACGTGAATGTTAACATGTGTCCTATATAATGATAGCAACATCTTGGTGACGTTTAAAATTAAATTTTATGGTGAAGACACACAAAGTCTTCTCCGGTTACAGACGATTTCATTCGTTTACTGCTGGTTTATTGTCACGTCTAAGATACAGAGAATTAGTATTTCAAATTATTAATTTAGAGGTTATGTTGCCCATGAACATACGCTCAGAATCGTACCTGGCATTGTGTTGGACTCAAACTCTTCAGGTCAAGCGCATTTAATTCATCTAGTAGCGAATGCAAATTTTTCGGATCACTTTCTCCAAAGCTGATTCGGGCAAATCTTTCAGAAAAACGATTGTATTCGATAACAGCTGATTCGTTTACTGGCAGTGCCATCACTGACAAAGCGGTTTTTCTGTGGTGGTATGCAAGGCTCCGCTTAAAACAAAACAAACAGGCATGGGTGCTTGTTTTTGGCAATATTTTCTGATTATTTTAGGATATAAATACAGCTGAAATGGAAAACCGTTTGAAATTTTTAGATGAAGCATCGGAAAGTCTCCCGTCAGGTGGAGAAATTTTAAAGCTTAGCAGCCATTTTCGGTGAGTAACTTTTTCGCCCTAACCTACTTGGTGCCTTCGGTTTTATTTCACCCAGTTATTTGATTATATACCGAAATTATCTCCATCAAAGCAGATGTATTGCCTTCATATTTTACTATTAACTTATGAAATCAAAACATTGACTGGACACTATTAGGATGAATAAGATTATATAAAATACTTTTCTGATTCCTGTGTTTACAGTTATTTAAGATTCTTATTTCTGCAACAAGGAGAATGGAATATTCCTAAGAAAAAAGATCCACTTCCATCAACATGCTCTCATTGCTTTGTGGATTTTCAAGGAACTCCCTATACAATAACAGTGAAACCTAGTAAGAGACCTGATCGAAATGTTAGGAGAGTAATTGAGAAGAAAGCCTCATTAGAGGCACTAACAGGAGCAGAAAGTGCTGCACTCTCTCATCACCAAGATTCAAGAGGAAAAAAACTGGTAAGGTTGCTTAATTTAGTGATTCTATGCTGTTCTGACTTATGGCTTTCCTCTTTACATGTCTTTCTTTTCCCTTTTAAGATATTGAAGTGCGGTATCTGTCAGAAAGAGACTGAGGCTGTGTTGAGAAAGCTTAAAGAAGACCCAAGAGCAAAGTCAGAGAGTGTGACTACTGACTTTGTGGACAACAAGGGATTCACATCAAGAAAAGACAGCAGTGCCCTTCCTTTGGTATCAGCTTCTAAAGCTATCCCACAATTCAAGAAGAAGAAAAAAAAGGATCAGTTTGCTGGTTTGAAGAAGACTGCTGTGATGTCCCTAAAATCCAAGAAAAAATTTAAGTAACTATGGTATTTTCCTTTTTTTTAAATAAAAAAAGAAAAAAAAAGCAACAAAAAAACTTGATGGAAATATATTGATTTTGCCTTTTAACTTACAAAGTGTTGGGCTAATTATTTCTCCAACTTTAAGAGAAACGGTTGGTCGGATTGACGGTTTGACGTCGATACTTAAAGAAATTATACCCTCAAATTTTACAATTTTATTTGTATCTTGTTTCAATATTTTCAAGGGTTTTGAGATGTTTCGACAAAACGATGTTTGAAAAATGTTTGCGTCAGTGACTGGGTTTTCAAAATTGTCGTGACTTGAGTCGAAATACGTTAAAAATGTTTGTCACTATAACGGGGAATGTACAGTCTCCCTAGCCATTACAGCCAAGACAAAATTTCCTTAAAATTGTTTTTTTTTAAAAACCTTTTTTTTTAAATTTTAGAAACGGTTAGAGATATCAAAACGAAAATAAAAGTATTAGGCTGTCTTCGAACCCTATTTTTTAATTTTTTTATTTTGTAATGTAGGGCAGTCAAAAGGTCTGGTACCTTCCGACTTTGTACCGACCTGAAAACGACGTCAGAGTGAAAAGTTCGTCGAAATTTGGTCGAATGTTAAAGAAGGATTTCTTCGACTTTTTTCAACATTCGCTTCGGCGTCAAACTGACGTCGATTCGACTAACCGTTTCGCACTGCGAAAACAGGCGTATGTCTTGACATCGATCATATATCGATAATACTGGATGGTTGTAGCAGTCTACTTTTCGGATCAGACGGAACTCAAACTCGATTTCTATTCGTTATCCACTCATCAGCGAGTGTTTGCCGGTGGGTTGTGAAGATGCAGTTACCACTGTCATCCGTGGGCCGCGGGATGACGGTGCTGTTGACAGGCAAGCTACTTTGCATAGATGTAGTGCAGGTGGACAGCCTCGTCTTTCGAGAGGACGATATGATAGCAGTTGGCAAGTACAGGCCGTGTACAAACCTCGTGCGTTGTAGCAGAGCAGTAACCTTGGGAACGGCATGAGAGTTCATTACCCCAAAATGAAAGAAACCATTATCAATAGAAAAGGAGTATTCATTTATTGAGCAATTTACAACGCAAATTACAACATGATTTCATCTCAATAAAACACTGTCGAGCGCACGAGTAGTAAAAAACAAAACAATGGCAACAATACGATTTACTCTACTGACTAGAAAAGTATTATTTACAGTATTTACAGCAACATTTCGTAGAATATTAAATAAAAGTGTGATCTCAATACAAAAACGAATTCCATGAATATTTGTACAGTTTCACCCTTGCTCTGAAAGGCCCCTTCTGATGCAAACATGCAGAATAATAAAACTCTATAAAAATGAGTATGTACAAAATACGTAGATGAGTCATTCGTTAAAATTACGCTCCTACAAATGATTTAAAATTTGCGTTTTGAAAATACACGAATCGTTAAGACAAAAGACTGAAAAATATTCGAGGCTGACTTTGTGAAGTATAAAGATCACATTCCATAAAATCCGTTCTACTCAATAAGGCACTGTTTCATCAAAATTAATTTATATCCAGTTAGGGGATAAAAAAACACCCTCATAAACCCCTTCTTTACCCCTCAAAAGAAATTGTACAAACCGACCTCGCTTCAGTCGTGACAAAAAGGCAACCCATTTCGGCAGGCAGTAATAACTTCATGTATAGTCATACAATGCCGAGTTTTCAGTGTAATCGACCATACGCAAGAGCGCCACTGCGTTCTTGAAAGATAACTGCCTGCGCTGCAAGAGGGATCCTTATTCGTTTTATTTGTACTTGGCTTTTCCCCAACCCTAAATCCGATTCCCAGTGCCTAAAGAGCCCCACTAATCCAGGAATCCCTCTTTGTAACAAAATGATGTTCTCGAGATAGGAACTGAATTCATTTACGTGGCGCGAACTGAACACAATATGCAGCCTACACAACATTTACAGTCCATAACAATGTACTATACGGTGAGCTATCAGTCTTACATCTATGTTTTAGGATTAGTTTCAAGACTTGAACACGATGTCACAACGACGTCATTTTGACGTTAAAAATATCACAACTGCGATCCATTTGACATCATCTCCGATTTCTCGACGTCATCACTTTGCAATTTCGACATCACATCTTCGCTATTTTAACACAACTTCGTTAAGTTAACAGTATTTATGCAACGTCTTACAACGTAGTATATCCGAGTTGTTTCGCCGTTTATAAACGCCATTCGTCGTGATAGTTTGACGAGTATGATTCAAAAAAAAAATATTAGTTCTGGACGTCAAAACGAGGCCGTCGCGATTTCAGTGTTCTTCTTGAGTTAAATGATTCCATTAAAATATCTAAAATCACAATCAAGTTGGCAACAATAGTTACAACCCTTCATGAACCATTGGGAAAAATAGATACTTCCCTTTTGATGACACAAGAGTGTGTGTCTGTCTATCCTATGCAGTAGGATGAAATCTTGTTTCCCGGTTTCTTTTCAGTTGATCCACTCGTCAGTGGCGAGCTGGCAGCGCTGAGCCCGAGCCGCTGCCTCAAAACGCACTTTCCTATCTAT
>Ga0058701_10004218_pt1 | contig 11625 bp, 8 predicted proteins | sample AgamicOrMae_FD_97039 | JGI IMG/M metagenome (GOLD analysis project Ga0058701, IMG submission 97039) | Agave microbial communities from Guanajuato, Mexico - Or.Ma.e | ecosystem: Host-associated > Plants > Phyllosphere > Phylloplane/Leaf | place: Guanajuato, Mexico | collected 2012-06-04 | reverse complement strand
CCAAAGTTACGTAGGTTTAAAAAATTGGATCGGTAAATACTTTTTTGACTGTTAGTACCGCTGATCCCGCCTCAAACGCAATCAATCGAAAAACCGAATAAATCGTCACGTGACTCCAGTAGACCCAAGGACTGTGCAAGCCCACCTCCAGAAAAATACTCTGCGCGATTTCTTTTCAGCTGGCTTGTTGGGTCCCTTTTTCGGGACCCAGGTACAAGGGTGCCGGGGCTGCCTTGACAACCCCCACCTCCGCCCCCCCGTTGAAACAACCCGTATGCCTGGACGGGCAACGTGCAAGGCCGCATATATGGGTGGATCTTCACCCGGGGGGCTGTCACTAAGCGACGATCCTCACGTATATAAGCTATCGATTTCTGGGCCTGTTTTATGGGACTGAGTCCTTTTCTGGGGTGACGCTGAAGAAAGGGCGGGCCCTGCATCTTGATGGTGTCGCTAAAAAGTGGTGTAAACAAATCTGGAAACAGTTTCAGAGACGGGGCCGTAGGGGTTTGAGCCCCCCTCCCCTCTAACCTAACCTGCTCGTTTCGTTTTTGGGTACTACTGAGATCCGTTTCTGCAGGGGCGATCCTTAAGTTGTGTCGCATTCCGAGGGACTTTTAATGTTTCGATAAATTTACGTTGGCAATACCGTTAAACTGACCTGACCGAGCGCGAGGTCTTCCGTATTTAAATGCATTAGTATTACCAACACAAATCACGTAAAAATGTCACCAAATTTAAATGCGATACGACTTAAAATCTAAACTGTACAGATTCAAAGGGACTTATTGTTTCGATGAATTTACGTTGGCAATACCATTGGACTGACCTGACCGAGCGCGAGGTTTAAGCGTATTATAATTACCGACTTAAATTTCGAAAAATACAAATTTACTATAGATGTCAATGTGACACGACTTATGATCTCATCTGTACCGATTCGAAAATGCGTGTCGGGTCAAAATACGATGTTTTCATCCTTGTTGCTTGCAACTGTCTTGCTAACACTTAAAAGCAATTCAATAGCCTTTGTAATATCTTGAATTTAAACTTCGCCGCTTCTAGTCACAAAATATGACTTATTCAGTTTTTTTTACCGTTTATATTTAGTTAAATTTACTCTGCAGGCTGAAAAAAAATAAACGCAATCCAATTACTGATTTTGGGGGCTATTCACTAAGGGGGCTGTTTGAGGGCTAACGCTCGTTTGTGATTAAAAGCGTCCTTTTTTTCCTTTTTTTTGTCACTAAAATTGTATGAGGACTAGACTGAACAATTAAAACTGCGAATTCACGCCATCTTCGCGTTTGTTCTAATAGCCTCCATTCCGACTATTCATTTATTGTTCAAACACAGTCCTGTTTGCTTAGGTTACAAACGCGATTTGCGCGCCCCTCCTTTATTCTAATTTTTCCCTGAAATCGGCACCACCAATTTGGCTGGACCGAGAACCAATCAGAACGCTCATTTTCGCTGTGTAGCAAATTGAAATTCAGTCCGTTTGGCGCAGATCAACAGAAGCGATCAATTGCCCTACCTGCTACGTTCTGAACGCTCAAACATATAATACGGATGCTGGTAGCTGGACCAAACATAGAGATTGCTGGGAGGGGGGCTCGCCTCTCCAGCGTGACCTTTCCGCAAAACATCAAGGTTTTGCAGATGAGTGTCATTGGCGGGGTGGCTTTCTTTGTGCTCATCTTTTCAGAGTTGGATGCTTTTATTATCATGTCTATGGAGGAAGATTGCTGTTTTCTTATTGCTGCGCGAGGTTTATGGATCGATGTCCGTACATTTAATAGGTCGCATATTATACCTATTTTTGTGGTCTACCTTTCATAAAAAAAAGCTAGCCTGAGGGAGGGGCGAGGCACTTAACCTAACTTGGCTTACTTGTTAGCCGAGGTCAACTTTACCTAATGGTAATGTTTTACTGCCGCCGAGAAGTTCAGTGGGCCACAAAAGGCATGACCTCATGACCCCTGCTTCCATGTATTTCTTATGGAAACAGGAGTCACGACTTTTGTGGCCCACTGTTTGTATGCCTGACAGGTGTGGCGACAGCGGAGCGTCAGGGAAGCGAAGCGCAAGGCTTATAACCTAGGTTAACTTAACCTAGGTTAACCTAGCCAAGGTTAACTTTACGTATGTAAACCAAGTCTACGCGGTTGTATATCGTTAATCCTCTTCATAATTTAAGGTTGAACCAGGATGGAACCTGAGAGGTAGAAAACGCAACATGTAAATCTGGCAGAGACCGTGGGAAAACTGATAAACGAAAATATCTGATCCAATAAATAGGTTAATAAGCAATAATTCATGCTGAGCAATTAGTCCGAAGGTATATTGAGACATTTTTTTATTAAGAGCTGTTTACCGTGTATGTTAATTTGCTTAACTGGCTCATCGTAAATCAACTCAAAATGCATGAAATTTTGCAAAACTGAATAATAAATTGTGTTAACGAAAAAACTTGTTTCGTCTCGCGGCTTCGTGTAGAATTACGTCTCGAAAACCATGTGGCCATTATTGCCATTGTTCCATTTATGGGCCCCCAAAAATTGTATAGGCGGCAAACAGCAAGGCTAAGGCGTGGAGTCTTCTCGCTCCACCCAGGAAAGAAATGCCTCTAATTTTTTTACGATCCTCTAACTAAAACGCTCTATGAATATCGTCTGTATCCATTCCTCAGAAACGCCAAGCTTCTATGTTCACTATGAAATAAGATTTCTTGTCAGTGTGGGTGCAGAAGAACTATGAAAACCTGTTTTCTTTGCATTGCATAAACAAACCCCTTGTTTTAGATAGCTTTATACCTGTTTAGGTATGAAGGTGAAACAATGAAACAGCGTAATTAGGTTATTTTACCCCTATCAATAACCATATGTGGGGGTGTAGAAACGTTATAAAAATGTTGATCATAGAATCGATAAAGCTGGGTTATTGGTTAGATCGGCTAGAATTTGTCGAAGAGGTTTGAATAAGCCGAAAACATCGTTTTCCTGAGTAGCATTTTTTTTAGATGATTAACCCATGACCGCCCAAAGTACTTGGAGTAAAATTTAGCTTAAAAGAACATGGAAGGATTTTTTCCATTAAAATGTGCAATTTTAATCTTTGGGACATGTCTAAATTATTACACTCCAGGTTTCCAGAGGGGTGATATTTGTAACAATACTGAACTGACAAGATCCCCTAAAATAAATTTTCCTGTTTGCGAACGGCATCGCTGGGCGGTTGGGGAGTAAGACCTGGATATATCAGACAAGCAATGCTAATGTTAGGTAAGTTAGAATCTATGAAGGGAACAAAAGGAAGGGTAAAATTTCCGGTTTTAGACATTAGATTTCAACTGGAGAAGTCGATTTTAGCGGAAACTTTTTCTTTGGGGTTTGACTTAATGCAGAAGTGAAATATGCCTCGAATCTGGGCTTGAGAGGAGATTTTGCACACATGCGAGTCATAGAGCGTGAATAATATTTTTTGAGCGAGCGGGGCCTCTTGGTCGGCGCGTGGCATCTGGAGCGGCAGGAATGCGTTGACGCCGCCGAAGCCGCTTGGGCGCAAGGCACCGCGTGGCGTAGGCGATGCTCGTGGGCGCTCCGGATCACCTCGCCGAAGAACCTTTTGTCCGGGAACGCTCCGGTGATGGATTATGCTGGTGTCGCCCGTAAATAACTTTTTTCTCAAGGGGAGAGCTTGAAATCGGTTTTTTAAAAGACTCCTCCAAGCTCAAAAAAAAAAAGATTTCGTACAGGAGAAGTGCCTGACCGCGTTTGTGCCCACCTACATCTAACTGTTCACTTTTAGAACCTAAGCATTGTGATATATCATCGTCGTGACTCTTGCAGTTGTTGAGATGTTTGTATTGAGAGCCAAGAGTAACATATTGGATTCAGTGAAAACTAGGTTTTCAATCTACCATGGGTAGCTAAAGTTAAGTGACATCGACACAAGAGTACACAGTAAAAACAAAACACCCGTTTCAGGGATTGCTATACCTGTTTTTTGTAACTAAAACGGGTGAAGTACGTATTTTGGTTATTTTTCAAGATAGACCTGGGTTCAGCCACATCATTTAAAAGGTCTTTGCGAGAGCTTTTTATTGATGTGACAGCATAGGTCTACCTTGAAAAATAACCAAACTACGTACTACCCCCTTTTCAGTTCCACGCCCTAAACAGGTATAGAAAGAACTTCCTGAAACAGGTGTTTTTACTTTGTAACCATCGGGTGGACAATGCTCCTTTTACCCGCACTAGATGAATAACTGGCAGACTTCCCCTTCCACACGCAGAGCCCTCCCAACCTGACGGCTACTCCCGCATTGTGAGGGGATGAAAGATTTTCGTTCGCAACAGCTCACAATATTTTGTTGTTTTCGGGATTATGATGTTAGACCAATCAACTTAGTCGCTATTCTTTTCAGGCTGACACTTAATCGTAATATACTTGTATCAACCATGGCTGCGTGCTTCGGACCTCCCCCTCTACCGCCAGCCTCAAAGAAACCACAACCTGGAGCGCCCTCTAGCGGCCTCGCCGCTCGGCGCCAACGCCGCCATCAGCAACTGCAGCTACACCAACTCCAGCTCCAGCTAAACTCCGTGAAACCCGACCCATACCGAAACCCTCCACCCGAAGAAGAGCCCAAAAAGCACAAGAAATACTGCCGAAAAGCGCTCAATCCGGAACTTTTGAAACCGCGGGTTCCCCCTGCTCCCCCTCCAGCCTCGGCCAAACCCAAACTACACTTACCCGAGCCCTCACTTTCCCGGAATTTCCAGAGGTCGTACTCGCTTCCGACCCATTCCGTCAAACCCGTACCCGAATCCGTTCAACCTTTCCAAAGGTCGACCTTGATGAAGTCTCTGCCTTCGAGTCCTGCTAGTCAGCCTCGCAGGCACCGATGCGCTAAGCATACTCGTACCCTTTCTCTCACCGACCCGTTGCTGCTACCCCCACCACCGCTTATTTTGCCCCGTCCAATAGCGCACCCTTCCCCCACCCTCCCGAGGGCGGGGCCTATGACTGCTACGATTCGGTCGCGATCGCCGCTCGTTCGGAGCCGTTCGGAAAGTAACTTACCTTCTGCTACGAGTACAGTGTTTGCTAAAAGTTCTCCAGTGACGACGTCGAGACCCTTCGATAAATGTTTGAAGGCTCTTAGCGGCAGCTGGAAGAACCTTCTTCAACGTAAGTGCGGTTTTTTTAATCATCCACTCACCAAAGCTAAATTAACATTAACAAAATCCGGTAATTTTGTGGTGGTTAAGATCTGCTAACATTGTAAATATGACTAACTCTATGTTTTCTCGCTTCCTTAGAAGGAACTTCTTTTATCGATTGTAGAAAAGACATAACTATTCAAAAGTTTCTTTAGTGAGCGCTAGATAGACAGTAGACGAGAAAGTTGTGGGAGAAGGTTTACTTGGATGACTTACTCATTTTGTGAATAATCCATTTGTTAAAAGCGATTTGTTACTATGCGCTCCTTTTATTCGTCATATTTTTGTACCTTGGAAATTAAGTTTCGTTTTAAATTAATTATTGACTTTGAAGCCTATTGTCGTCACCACAAATCCTTTATCTTTTTTTTCTTTTTTAAAGATGAGAGGCAAATTTAGTGTCATGTTACAAAGTATATCACACGTGTGAAGACAATTATCAGTCTACGTTCAAATCAATAAAGATGAACTTTCAACTTAAAAAGATTACAGACTATTAAGTAAATATTTCCGTATTTAATTTCTTTGAAAAAATCTTCTTTAGACCTTATTTTGAAAGTATCTCCGCATACCATGTCAGGAAATGCGATCAAAATAGCTGAATAATGCAGTTTCTGCTTTATTGCAAAAAAATGTGTTTCTTAAAAAAAATTAATACTTACGCATTTTCGAAAAAGTATATTTGCGGAGAAACATTTCAAACTACTGTTTAAATTATTACGCGGAAGAAACATGACGTCTTAATTTGCTTGTCAGAAAAACAGTGCGTTTGGTGAAGGATGTTAAATAAGCCGCACAACCCCTCGTAACTCCTTAGCTAACACTTCATTTAAGTTGTGCATTCTTAACCTAATTTTTGACTTAATTCAAGTAGTGAGACTCGCCATTTTGTTTCCTGTATTAACTTTGCTGGGCTTTCATTAAGTTGGTACTGAGCAGGATGGATTCATAAGGAGGATGACATTCGTTAATCCAGATTCCGTATGTCCGGGGCTTACACTTTAAATTCTTAAATTTTTAAGCTCGCGAATAAAATTTTCCGTTCTAATTTATCCTTTGCATTTATCGGGAATCTGAGTTAAAAAGGTACAATGGTAAAGATGTGTGTTAACCATTTCCTCTGTTATATTTAGTAAAAAAAATCATTTTTTTAAGAATTTTGCGCAAGCCAAAGAAACGCAAAATACTGTAGAGGGATTTCACGCTGCATTTTTAGCTCATATTGGCTGAACGACACTTTCATATTTGTACAAAAATATCATGTTCCATTATAATATGTCCTGTGTTTAAAATGTTGTCTTCAAACATGAACTTGAAGTAATGATAAATATTAGTTTTTAGTCTTATGTTCTACTTTTTTGGCAACTTTTGGAAAAAAATCAGAATTTTCGCGATAATGTTTCTGCACATCTCATTTTATGTTATTTTCGGATCCAAAACTTTTGGAACCAAGAGATAAGTACACCACAGAAAATGATTTCTGATGCCAAAAAATTTTTCTCGATAAAGTGACGAGACATTTTTTTTCCTGCAGCAGAAAAAAAATGTTTATCATGCCAAAGAAAGTATTTCCTTGTCGTCAGAAATCATTTCTGTGAGCGTAACCAAAAGATAATTTTAAAATTTCAGGCTTCAAGTGTTTTTTTCTCTTTTTTGCGTTTAGCGAATTGAAAAGTGGCTTTTATGAAGTATATTCAGCGCGCATTTAATCTTTTGTTTCTTTACTTCATGCCGCTTATGGGTATGTAGAGTACCTCGAAGAAATAATTACTCGATGAAAAACGATTTTAGATCTGAGCACGGTTCATAACTCGTGTTGTCAGGGCCGTACCCTTGATGCGTGCATCGTAATAATCTTCTCTTATCAGATGTGGCGAGTGATGTGGATCAAAAATCTTGTCGACTTTGCTCATTTTATTGTCCGCTACTCAATATCAGGTCGATAGCTTGCTCGAATTCGGAATTTTCAGTCTTCCGCGTAACACAATTTATCTTTACGCTTTTGTCCCAGTTCCGGTATATTGAGGTTGTCTCGTGCATTTACTGGTCTTAAATGCACAACTCTGGCTACAACACAGTTAAAACAAAACACCCGTTTCAGGGCGTTCTATACCCGTTTTGGGCGTGAAACTAAAACAGGGGTAGTACTTATTTTGGTTATTTTTTGAGATAGACGTATGTTCAGCCACACCAACGGATAGCTCTCGCGGAGACCTTTTAAATGATGTGGCTGAACATAGATCTATCTTGAAGATCTATCTTGAAAAATAACCACTATCGTACTTCACCCGTTTTAGTTTCTCACCCAAAACAGGTATAGCATTCCCTAAAACGGGTGTTTTGTTTTTACTGTGAAGCAACTTTACCTCATTGCGACGAATGATTTCCTACAGGAATCCAATCTACTCAAACCTTACACAACTTTGACGAAGTTCAGGAATATCTCAAACAAAAAAATAACATAAAATTTAGCCAAGGAACACAACTGTTGTCCGTCTGTCGGAAAATTTCCGCATTTACCTGTCTGATTCCTGACCTTTTTCCGCAGAAAAAAAACTTGAAAACCTCTGGACTAAATATTTCCTCAAAAAAAAGTCTGTCGGTCCAGAAATTCAGTTTAAGGAAATCACGTTATTTTTAGCCCTGAATGTAGGTCACTAAACAACACCAATTTCATCTAAACTATTCTTAGCTCAATTTTCGATTCCCAGGTGTTTGCCAAATTACGCGGAGTAATTGTACTCGCTTTAACCCGTCACATGTCTTAAAACTATTACACCTTAATCCGCGCAATGGTCGTCTATTACGTCGAGAATAACCCGTAGATCGGACTCTCTTCCGGACAAAACCTGTTTTTATGGAAGCCTAATGGGTCCTTAATGGTCCATCGTCTTCCCGCGGCTGACGCACTGCTGTCCTTTAAAGATAGCAATGATGGCTCTTTGGACAGGTGTGGCCACAACGGAGCCCGCGAACTTTTAAATTTCGAAGCGAGGACCAGAGCGACCCCGAGCAAGTTTTATTGAGGTGAAAGTCGCGAGTTTTAATTGTTTTTTTATTAATTTGTTGCGGTGGGCTTTGCGATTTCGCTTTTCTCCGAACTTTGGTGGTCCCTTTTCTGGCTTAATTGTCTATGTTAAATCTCAGCTGAGTATCGCACATAAAAAAGAAAAAGATCACTTATAGGATTTGCCAGTTTTAAAACTAGCTCAAATTTTTAATCAACGGAGATACAAGTCACATTTTTGTCTCTGTAGTTCCTGTGATGAAATCTACTTTTTGGAAATTTTACAAGGCTACACTTCACTTATTGTTAGTGAAAAAGTTATGCTATTTTAAAATAGAGCAAACTAGAAAAGTTTTCAGTTTCTCTTGTTCGCGATTGTATAGTCAAGGGCAGAAATAGTTGAAAGTGATTTTTTGTTCTTTTGAATTTGGGTTGGTAACTTAATTGAAAATGACTGGAACGCGGGAGCGCCTTCCTATCTAAATACATTAGAAATACCAACACAAATTTGAAAACAATAAAATCCCTTGTCATTTATGCTCTCAACTGCGCTCTTTATATGCTGTTATAATTAATATTAACACAGTCACAATTATTCTGCCTTACTTACAATACCGACAGACCTAAAATCACATTTCAAAAAAAATAATTTAAAAAAAATAATCAGATTTAATTTTTGTCTCTAAAATTTTTTATCTCTGATTTCTAATATCTCTAATATCTAATAGTCTAATTTTATCTCTAAAAAACGCAATATTTATCAGGAAGCGTGTTTGGCGGGTTATTTGATTCGTTCTCCATTAGTGTGATTTGGGTTAAACTGTCAAGCGTTAGGAGTCAAATGGTCCACTTTTGGCAGCCCTATTGCGGGACGTCCCAACAGCAAGCTGAAGGCTAAAAGTTGCCACGGAGTAATTATAGAGTTGATGGACTCTATACTGTAAACACTGGAGTGTGCCTACTAGTGAACCAGACAGCTCTCTCTCTCTCTCTAAGATAGACGAAAATAGAGCGTTCGAACTGCAGCTGCCCTAAAAATGCTCGCGAACCACGAAGATATTCATGCCAACCTTATCTTTGTACTGTTTACCCCGTCGACTTATCAGTGGAATCAGTCGTAGACAACTATTAGATCATCGACTAAAATGTGTAAATTGCGATTATTTTGTCGCTTTTGAGCATTAATTCTGTTTTTTTAGTAAAATATTCGTCATTGTTTTCGGAGTCTGACAGGACTGAGGTCCTAAATTGCTGCAATGAAAACTATTTGCGGCGTTATGTCATTTCGCCTTCTCGCAGACTCTTGTTACAATTAGCTGAATAATTAATAGTTTTGAAAAGTTTGCTTCGCAAAGTCCAGCTCCTGTTAAAACGAAAAAAAAAAAATATCATAAAATCAAGGACTTCACGTCTACGTATTGGTGGGTCACCCTCTTAATCTTGATGGGGGGAAAAATCAGTTCTTGGAGGTTTTGGGTTCGTAAATTTTGCAAAATATTTATGTCTATCGGATATTGTTTTCGCATTCATTGATATAACATCATACCATTGTCATAATCTCTTATGATGAGAATAGTTCTATATGGGCCTATAATAGCCGAAAATGGATGTCAATATGAAGATCCTTCTAAGTAATTTTCGGCATCCAAAATCCTGTTTTCTATTTTGTCAAACGCATAATTTGAGAGGAAGTCTTTTTCAATAGTTTTCACTGCTCATTTTTTTTCAATTTTGATTTTTTTAACCCTTTACCGCCCAGCGATGCCGTTCGGCGACAGAAAAAAAATATTTTTGAGGATCTTTTCAGTTCAGTATTGTCTCAAAAAATATCACCCCTCTAGAAACCTTAAATTTTATAATTTAGGCATTTTAAAAGGCTTATAATTTTGTATTTTAGTGAAAAAAAAAATCCTTCCAATTTCTCTTAAGCTAAATTTCACTCCAAATACTTTGGGCTGTAAAGGATTAAACAGATGCTTTTTAATGTTATCAAATATCAGAAGTTGCAATCTAAAACTTTGCCTAGATTTTTTGGGGGAAACTGTACCGAATTTTGGAAACAGTCGTCGCACAATCAAAGGACCCTTTTTTATGTGTAAAGGATTCCAAAGACGGGTGGGGAGGGCAACAATGGTTTGGAGATTATTTTCTCAATCGTCGGGGGAAGGGCCCTTAGGAGATCGTTGGGAGATTTTCAGGACCCTTTCGCTGTTAATCCTCCACAGGACGAGGCGGGCCGGCCGGCCCCGGTGTCTCGGCGGTGGCGGTGCCTTAGGTCGCTCTCTGGCGCCCGGCGCGGCGCCTCTAGCTTTAAGCCCCGAATTCTGCTTAATGAGGGTTTTCAAGCGGAAAGAGCCAAACGAACTTTTCAGCCCTTTCCTCCACCGCCTGTATGAAAGACTGTCACAGTCCTTCCTTTTTACAGACCAACAGGGATTTCAGGGGGTAAAAAATATTTATTTCAAAGTTAACCCATAACAGCCCAAAGAATCTGGAGGGAAATACAGCTCAAGAGAAATTCGAAGGTGTTTCCCCATCAAATTACGTAATGTCAAGCTTTGGAAAGCGCCTAAATTATTAACTTTCAGGTTTCCAGAGGGGTGATATTTTTTAAAGTGAGACGAAACTGAACTAAGAAGAACCTCTAAAATAACTTTTCCTGTTTCCAAACGGCATCGCTGGGCGGTATAGAGGGTTAAAGTAGGCCTAGACAGATCAAATGAGTTTTACATTTATGAGATTTGGTTTAGAATAGGTGTTGCCATGGAAGTTCGGTATAGCACAAAAGATGAAAATCAGTGTAATTCAAAAGGTTGAAACTAAATTTATATTTTTGTAGCGTGTAAATTCAGCTCCGACTAAGGTGAATTTTCAGTCCAGCAGTAAAAATTCAGTATACGTAACAGGAAATGATAAAAATCATAGTAACTCGGCTAAAAAGATGGGTAGGGTGAAACTTTAGCAAAGCAGAATATTTTAGCACGGCAGAGTAAAAATTCAGTACAGCTTATGTGAAAAATCAGTGATGCTAAAGGAGTGGAATTTTATGTTAGTAGAATAGAAACTCTGCACCCTAAAAAAGTGAGAGCAGGATTGCATGGTTGAATTTCAGTTTTGAAATATAAATAAATAACTATAGGCAAGCAGGATTCATTAACTGAATGAAAATTCGGCATGGCACAAACAAAAAATGTAGAAGAAAAAAGAAAAAAAAACAATTAAAAAAATCAAACAATAAATACAGTAGAAATCGTTTATAACGACGGTCAGGGGAACTGAGAATCTCGTCGTTAAATCCGGTTGTCGCTATAACCGATATCACGATTTTTCCCACTCTGGCCACTACTACCGCTTTTTCTTCCTTCGATTTAGTAAGCAGGAATGTTTTCT
>Ga0058701_10004217_pt1 | contig 11625 bp, 6 predicted proteins | sample AgamicOrMae_FD_97039 | JGI IMG/M metagenome (GOLD analysis project Ga0058701, IMG submission 97039) | Agave microbial communities from Guanajuato, Mexico - Or.Ma.e | ecosystem: Host-associated > Plants > Phyllosphere > Phylloplane/Leaf | place: Guanajuato, Mexico | collected 2012-06-04 | reverse complement strand
GGCCGCCGAGAAGTAAGCGGCATCAGGCTTGGCGACAACCGAGCGGAGCGATAGCGAAGCGAGGCACAAGTGACTTTAACTAATCTTGGTCGGCAAGGGGCTTGGTTATAATAGGTTAAGTTAGGTTAGATGCCTCTTGCCTCGCTTCGCTATCGCTCCGCTCGATTTGACGACGGAAGGTTGAGCCAAAAGATTAAAATTGCTACCTTAAAAAATTAGCGTGTATTTTTTCCAGTTAATCGTGGGAAGAAGATTTTGATTGTTATATGGAAGTCCAGAGGGCAGCACTGAGCACAGATAAGTTGTTGACTGTCATTTTTTTTCTTTTTCGACCTCGTCCCCTCTCGAAGATAAAACTTCATTATGACGACCTCAGTAATATTTTCATACAGATTTATATTACACGCTTTATTACATTTTTCTGTTTGTCGTTTTCGCCTTTTTCATCCCAACCCATAAACAATTTATCCCAGCTACTTTACTTTATCTTTCAGAGCGCAGTAAATAAGTCTACTGAACTTGACCCCAAAAGATCCCAATCTCAACTAATAGATTTGCAGTTTTTTATTCGTTTCTGTCCAAATACAAAAAAGTTTCTCGTGGGCATTAAGATAAGACCTTTCTTGAAAAGAAAACTTTTCGTGTGATAAATTATGATCGCAACTTGTTGCCGTGGATTTATGCACTTTTCATCCCGTTCATTAGCAGGCCTGCTCGATCGGCCATGCAACCCCGATGGGCTGCGCTGGGGACGCCGCGCTGCTGGGCTGAGCTCCCCGACTCTGCTGCTCTGCGGCCCTCGTTGGTCCGACTTCTCCCCGTCCTCGCTGGTCGTTCGAACGACTCCTTCGTCGCCAGTTGCGCGCGGATTATTTAGTGTCGACTTAATGCTCCTATATTGGGTTAACTCTTTCATGGCTGGTTGAGTTGCGGCGCGAGGCCTGCTTCGGTTGAGGGGTTGACAAGTAATGGAGATTTATCGCGAAAGGCGCTTGCGTTTGTTTGACGTTGACGCGGGATTGAAACGGTGGTTACTCATCCCGGCCCAACAGCAATCTGCGATTTTTAGGTTATGTTGTAAACTGTTCCCATACACTCTTAATTCAAAGGTTCCTGGTATGGTGATTGCGATATGTTTTCCCGTTGAGTGCACCTGTTTCGAGTATCTGTTGGTTATGCTACTTCTCGTCACGGCCTTGTAGAAATAAACGAATAAGTGTAATTGAGGCTTGAATATCGCGATCTCGTGCGCAGTGACTATTCGGCAAGGTACTGCGCGTTGCGCCACGGTAGCGTACTCACATGGCTAATTGCCTTCGGAGCGGACAGAGTATCTCGAATGCACAATTAGTCCTGGTGCCGATAGTTCTAATCGTCGCATTAATACTAGAGTACCGAACCTCACCTGCTACGGCCCATAGCGAACTCATATTTATTCTTCCATAGAACCAAAACTCGAATCTTGCGTTAAGCACGACCTAAAGGGTTACCGGTAACTTATTCATATATTTCTCCCCCGTAGAGATCGTGATTTTTTAATAAGTTTCGTTGTACTAACGTGGCGGAAAGAAAAGGGAGACTTGTACGCTTACGTATTTTAAGCCTGTAACAAGTTTATCCTAGTCTTTAGGCAATGTCTTTATTTTCATTGTCTAATTCTCTAATATAGATTTGACACTGGTGAAAATTTCGCGGCCGCATCTCTTTTAAAAAGTCGTGATGATTTCTAGACTAGCTTTCCTAAAGTGTCCGGTCTATTTTGATCATAATACTGCAGTGACCTTCAAGTTTATTTTTATCGTGAGGCTGGAAACAAAATCTTGATGAGTTTCATGAGTCCGTATTAGAACAGAGAAGCCAGGAGGTTCCAGAAGAACTAATTTCCGCACTTTTGAAACATTTTCAAGCTTTAAATTCGACTGATAAATCCCAGCTTTTCTCAACTTATCAATAAGCTAAAAGGATGGGAAAAAAATCTTAACCCTTTTCTACAATATTATGGGTTGACCCATGGAATTCTTGTGTCGAACGTCTTAAGATTTTTTTTCAATCTTAAGAAAATCAAATCATTCGAGTAAATCTCGCGGATAATTAGAATGTGTTTCGCAGATAAAATTTCCGTTTTCTTGCCTTTATCAAAGAGAAGACCCCTTTTTTCTTACTAAATTGCAAAACAAAAAGAAGTTTGTTCGCAGATATATACTTTGTTGTTCAGTCATGATTTCTGCTTTGCCTGTTGAGTGTGATTGAAATGAAAACAAAGTCGGGCTCCGAATTTGATAAATGCAAACAGGAGCAACATTGTCTTGATCGAAATCTCGGAATCCGCGAAAACAAAACGAGCCGCCAGATGTAACTTCGACCGGCCCCTTTGTACCGCGGCGGCTTACCCGCCGGTTCACCAGGAAAACAACCCGGCTTCCGAACCAGCTGACCAGATAACGAGCAAACCAGCCACGCTAACAAACCTGGAAACCGTGTCTATCGAACCACAAAACCCGCGCGGAGACCAAGACAGTGACTTTGAAGCAGATTCAAATTTGGTTTTGGCGGGAAACTCGTCGGTAGTTGTGGCTACGAGTTTTTTCGTGGATGGCCCGATCGGATGATACTGCATATCCGCAGCCACCATCGGAGAAGCTTCGGCAATAAAAACAATTCACGAACTCCGACCTGGTTCGAACAATGGGAGCCGTACTAGCAAGGAATTACTGGAAGAAGCAGAGAATATGCAGAAAAATCATCAGGAGCGTTGCGTTGCGCCTCTGCGGGACTTGTGTTGGGTGGTCGGTTTGCCAAATGCCTTTCGTTTATTTTTGCGTGCGCTGTACATTTGAAACCTTTGCACATTTTATCGCGAAGACATGCGCCGGGGCGAGCCACTAGGCACTTCACCTTAAAGGCTAACGCAGTGATCGCTTAAGCTTGATGCAGCTTACTTCTCGGCAGGCTATCGCGAAAGAAGCTCTAACAGGATTGGCGAGAGACGAACGGATTGACAGAGGAATTAAGCCAAGGTCTAATTTATAAATACATTTATTTTACTCAACCAGATGTTTGGTTAAGAGTGCAATTTTCTTAATGATGAATGCAAGGGATATTTTCAGAAAATGCGGGAAATATTTGAGATTTATTCGGTTTCGGTCACCTCGAAAACGTTACCAGCTCGAGAAAAATGGTATTAAGCCGCGAGGGGAAGGGTTTTATGAGTTCTTATACTTAAATGCTTTTGATGTTGCTAAAAGTGGTTGCGTGTTGGATGTTAGAGATAATAAAAACACATTGTACTTTATTAACCCAAGTTTCAGTAGTAACTGTTCTGCTAAAAGTACCCCAAGAAAATGCGATAAGTTGTGGTTCGATGACGACCCACCGAAAGGGTGCTTATTACATTGAAATTGAGATAACTATTCTTGTTTTAAGAAAATGCGTGCTTAATGTAGAAACGAAGTTCATTGAAGAAGGTTCAAGTTATCCTTGGGTTAATATTGAGTATTCTACACAAATCTACATGTACCGTACTATCATAGACAGAAAATATGTTCCCCCAGCAACCGCCTACACAAGGGTGTGTTGCGGCTGCCTACCATGGCTGATTCCGTGCGAAGGTTGACAACCTCTGCACACCGGTGTCCACGTAGTTGCAGGAGGGACTTTTCCTATGATAGTTCTTGACTATATTAAACTTATTTTGTTGAAAATTCGTGCTCGGACTTCAAGTGTTGTTCACTGTTCCTATGGGGTGCGTAGCTGAGCCATCCTCTCGAAAGATAGGCGATTGTAAGAGGCTGAAAACACGGCAAGAGATTCTTGTCTCTGATTTGTTTCAATAAACGAAAATATCTAAAAGAGGACATCTAACTCGCTACTGCATTTTCCACCTCGAACTTGTGGATTGTTTTGCATGAGCTGGGGGGAAGGGGGGGGGGCAGCGCGGTATGCCACCGTGCGCCGCCAAAGAGCAATTGTGCATTTTCTTTTTCGCTACTGTTTTGTTCTGGCCGCCGCTTAATGTTTCTGGAAATCTGGGATCGCTGTGGGGCCGAACTCGGGCTGTATTGTTTCTATCAATGCCCCCCCCTCCTGCCCCCTCCCGCTCCCACCGTCCCCCTGCCCACCCCATTCCATCCCTCAACCGCTTATCTACAACTTTTAATGCTCGCCGAATCTTACCCGCGAGGTTGTAAAACTTGCTTTTAGGTGACCCCACCCAGACGGTCCTTCAGACTTCCAATTTATAAGTGCCGAATTTCGGCAGTGCCAAAATTGGCGATTATTTTAGCCTAAATGGTTTATTAAAAGCTCGTTTGAATCGTAAATTACATTTTTAATGAACTCGGCGTGGTGAGAAAAAAAACACATTAACAGGTACAAAGACCACAAAAAAAACTCAATGAAATTATTCAGTTATTAAAGATTAATGTTTTAAAGGTTGTTTTCTTTGGTCTTCTTTTTTTTTAAAAAAAAAGGGTTTAGTCCCTTCTTGCCGCGAGCATCCTTCGCTTGAGAAATCCTGCCCAGCCAACTTTGATTTTTTGTGCTATAAAATAATGTCGAAAACATTGTTGCACACATTTTAAAAGTGATGTAAGTCGAATTTTCTTAAAGAAAAAAATAAGAAACTGCAGGATTATGTTCATCTGGCATAGGGCTTAGTGTATTCAGTACATTAGAACAGTAATTTTAGTTCTGTGGCGTTTACTTTCTAGCTTGTGGTTTGTTGGAATCCCGCTGCTTACTAAACTTTGAACATTACAACCCTAATTAGCGAGTGCACCCGATAAAGTATTTCCACCGGCATCTTGATTGAGACCTCAACACGGGTAGGACCCTCCCTTCCCCTTCCCCTCCCCCACCTATCCGCTCAATTACGTGTGTAGCGGGGAGAGGAGTTGAGTTGGTGTGCACAACGCCAGAGCAGCAGTGCGCACCAGGCGTTGTGGTTTCCCCTTACTGCGACTGCTACACTGCATATACGGCTTATTCCCACCAACTTTTGCCAACTTCGCCTCAACTTGTACCTAATGGAGGCTCTGCCTTGTTCTTCTTGAAGACGCGAGCAAGCCTTACCTGGGAAACAATCATATTTGCGAGCCGCGCGTGCTTTTAAGCCACGACAAGGAGCGAAACTTGGGCGCGAACGTGGTATGAAAAATTAAGCCGCGTATTATGAAAAATTTTGTCCTGCTTCGTAATAATCGACTGATTTTCGCCCCAAAGAGACTGATGAAATTTTGGGGGGATTTTTTTTTACCTTAAATATTTTTGAAAATTATGTCTTATTATTTTTAATGAAAATTTTAAGCGAACGAGTGATATCGGAACGAGGCTCAGGATACCTAACAATTCTGTAACCTATTTGTTATCATAATATAATGAGAGGTTGAACCCGGTAGAATACAAAATGCACAACTTTCAGTGGCGTAGATATATATACTCTGAGGCACTCTTTTGCTATAGTCAATGTAGGCTTAAGTTGGTGTCCAGTTATGTAACTTTTAATTATTTTTATTTATTTTTTAGCCCACCTCCTTTCGGAGAATGTCTTTTTTTATTTACTTGGCATCGAACGATTGCAGCAGAGATCTGTCTTTGTTTCTAATTAGACCCAATTGACTTAAGTTATTTTCTGATAGGTCCCAAGTGGAACAATGAGGTTTTGCACAAGCTGAAATCACGTAATTTTTAAAATACTCAACTTGCAAAAATAAATATATTTAAGAAAATATTTGTCTTCGCCTTCCGTTCAAGAGAAATCGTATATCTATTTTGTCGATAAAAATCAATAACTTTTGAGTCGGACGTGCGGGCATGTTTTATATCGTTGAGCCCTGCGTCCCACCTAGCGAGGACCTCGCGACTTGTGTCGTCTTTTACTGCCCTAGCATTTTATAGAGATACATAAACACCCGTATCCGCCAATCATATCAGCAATGGCAGTTGTCTGAGAAGACATAAAAAGAGATAAAAAGATGCGCGATAAGCAGCAATCGGAGCGCCGGCGCAGAGGAGACCCGACGGGGGGAGGGGGAGGGGACAGGAGCTCTGATTTGCATTCGACTGAGGGGAGTCTGCTCCCTTGCGTTGTCTTTGATTCTCTCCCCTAGTTCTGCTCTTCTCGAGTCTGCCTTAGCCTCTGTCAGTGGCCCTGATACCTGTGTCTCCACTATCACTTCGAGAAGTAATGCTCTTTGCTGGAGGACTTGCTGTATCATACTGTGAAAACGCCTTGGATGCAGTATCATTAAGTTTGAAAAGATCACTAGATTCTGTTCACATTCAGTATATGAAAGAGATCTTGAACTTTACTAGCTGTCCAAAAGTTATTGTCCGGTTGTGGTAGTGCAGGAAGGCTCCGCCTTATGTCCAGAACCGGACAATACCTTTTGGACTGCTAAAGTTCCTTGTACCCAGGAATAGTTCAGAAGAGGAACTGAATGGGATCTCAGGAAGAACTGTGACTTTAAATCTGCAGTTCGATTAATAATTCTGTCGACACAGGATAGGATCTTGCGCACACCTTGAAATCTTGCGATTTCAAATCTGTAGATTACATCCTGAAGTGCTCAGAGGTGATGTTCCTTCGATGCAGATTTTGTGCTGAGCAGTAACTTCGAATATCTGTAGCCAATACCTTGTTAGTGTTGTAAAGTAGTATTAAGAGTCGCTGTAAGTGCTGTAAAAAAGTATTGGAAGTCTCTCTCTAGATGTGCTGTAAAGTTGTATAGGAATTGGTAGTCTCTGGAAGATGTTCATCAAGAGTTCCATCATTTCCTACACCCCGTCCTGTGAGTCGATGAAATTTGTAGAAGAAACTTTGCCGTTTTTATCGTAAAACTTTTCGGTGACACCTCTAAAGCAGCAAGTGTTGCAGATACCCTAAGAAAGTTCGTAAATAATGCTCTCAAATCTATCGAAAACGTTGAAACAGGTGGAAACACGTCTTTGGAAACGGTTGAAGATGCTGCACCTAAATCAGTTGTTTTAATTCAGGATCTGTCGGAGATACAAAATTCTGGCCACTCGCAATCCTGGACGTTCTTCAAATGCTAGCTAGATCTTCCGTAGCCAAAGCATTTGTTTTTTTCAAATAATGCTTTTTTTGAACTATAGTTCAAGAAAAGGTCGAATTCTTGGTGAATTTCGTCTGCAGAGATTTAAGCAATACTGTCCCACATTCGACTGCAGATTACTCAGCAGCTCTAGGAGTGCTCCTTGCATATATTTGTGCGTGAGTCATTCTGCCGGCAAATATTGATTACCCCCCCCCCAGGGATAAACTCCTTTCGCTAGCCTCTTACCCCACGTTCTTTCACCTCAGGAGGTAACATGTTTATGTTTATTTACTTGGGGCAGTTTCAAGGCGACTTTTTACGAATGTTAACTTACAAGACCCGGGCTATTCGTATGAAGTTGCGCTTTCTTTTTTAAATTGTAGAAGCTGAGACAAGCCTCATGCATCTTGGCGATGATCTTAAAAATTTCGATTTGACCCAATCATATTCGTAATTTTTAAACATACATCCTGAATTAAACAAACAATACGAAGTTTGTATAGCTGTTTTAGTACTGCGCGCCGATTCCTGGAAGAGTACTAGATTTTAGTAACTTTCGTATTGCATCCTTAGTAACAAACAGCCAATTACGTTATAAGTGATAATCTTGAAGATGATATTTTTTTTCAGTATTGCAACAACGCTGGCACCCAAACTAGATCTCGCTTTTAAATTATAGTAACATTAGAACTTTGTAAACCTTCTGTTTTCTTACCAAGCTCTTGCCCGTAGCCCAGTTTTATAAAATAGAAGGCAAAGTTTACAAGCGGTGGTGAAATGTTCCCTAGTTGAAAAGGTAAATAAAATCGCTCCTTTCTCAGAGAAGAACTAAATAGGAGAAAGAGATGGGCGTCTTTGCATCCTCCTCCCACCTTCAGGAAAGCCGGAGGGAGGACAGAAGGGAAAAGAGATGCAAAAAATGGTGCAGGAAGGAATTGAAGGAAGGCTCGGGAGAATTGATGAAGATTTAAACAAAGGTCCCTCTTTTGCGGAGAACTTGTCTTTTTTTTCCTTTTTTCTTTTTAAGACTGCCTTGGACCGCCATCATTGCGCCATTCTTATAATTGCAGGGGAAATGAAAAGATTCTCGTCATAAGGTTTTTGATATCTAAAACATACTGCTTTAAGTCGCTGATCATTAACAAAAATTTTAATTTCCTCATTTGAAAAATTATGCTTTTTACCCGAACGTAATGCAGCGTTTTGTATATGTTCGACCAAAAATTGCTTGGCTTCGTAACAGCCAAGCGGAGGGTCAGGGAAGCAATGCATAGGGAACGTTGACTATCTTTTACTTCCATGTTCGAAGAACGAATGAAGTATTAGAATATCATAAAAAAGTCGAAGTTGAGCTAAGCACATTTCCTGATTTTACTAACGCTGAAACGCCAAGAAAACTGGTTTTTATTATGTGAATACTCTTGATGTTAATGAACGGTTGACACAGACTTAGATCACGAATTGGAGAAAAGGCAATGTTTCAAACTGAGAATAAGCTTATAGTATTGTATCAAACGCTTTGCAAAATATCGAGGTACATACCGCTAACATTATATCATACAAAGGCAATTAAGTTGTTCACTATGCATTTAAAACGCAATAGTGTTCATAAGTTTCCAATATTTTTGGCGGAATATTGAAAATTTTGAGGTTAGTGGACACGCGGAGATCGTGATTTAACAACCCTTGAGATTTATCAACTGGCCTGAGGCCTTTGCGGGGACAAGTGAAATACTGGCTGGCATCACGCGAAGGTTTATATAGCCATTTTTGTCAAACGTAGTGGATCACAGCTCGGCCTTTTTTTTTTTCCTTAAAAAATAAGAAAGGTTGGAAGATTTTCAGAGAATTTCGGACTAGTTTTGCCCGCTTCCTTGAATTCCTGGCAATAAATTTCAAGGTCTTTGCGTGAATATTTAGTTTTTAGTCGTTTGTTTCAATGCTAAAAGCTCGGAGTGCTTCTTCAGGAAATAACGGTATGGCAGGAATTAATCTACTCGAACCAACAACGAGGATAGCCCCATCTCCAGTTGATCTACTTTCAGCCTGTATTATTCTCCCAGCTGATTGTTCGTACTCAGATGGTATTCGCTAAGCTGTCCTCTGTTGATGTTTTACCCTCCACTGATGATTCTTGTTCATTACCGTTTTGATATAAATCCCTACTCTCAACTGTATGCACCGCATGTTAGGTTAACCAAACAACGGCACTATTTCTATAAGCTTTAAAATTTCTCATTAAACTATCCCGTAATCGTCTACCAAAAATAAATTTAGTTTTGTTTACTGTACGCCTTTATACCGATCGTTATGGATATTCGACAAGGCGGGCCAAGGATTTTGTAATTTTTCATCCTTGTCGGTTTAACCCTGATTTTATCTCCATTTCTTTCCCCCTAACCAAACAGCGCAACAAACCTTCTCCCAACTGACCACAGCAAAAATTCTCGAAAAAGAACTAGTTTCCGGTGAGGGGCCCACCCCCGTCCACCTCCACCATGAACCGGAAGTGGTCGGGCTATTGTTTCCGGGCACGGCTCGTTCCGGGTCCATGACGCATGCGCGCCACCCTCACCCCCACCCCTTCCCCACTCCGGCGCCGACGGCCGCCCGCCCCTCGAAAATGGCTGCCAAAACTCACATAACCTATAAATCGAGATTATGTGGCGCGGCGCGGCAGCTCGGCGGCGGGCCGTCGGCGCAACGTCGAACACTCGTCATGCTTGGGGAACATAAACAACGGCTAAACGCAGCCAAATTGAAATAAAGATAACAATTATGAATGGGTGACAAATTTTAGTGATTTGATTCGCTCCGTACTTTCAATCCAACGTCTACAAAAAAAAATCAATTAGTTAATCTGCTCATTTTCTTGTGTGTTTTTCAATCTATTTTTTATTTGTTTTTTCCCTTGCTTTTTGAAGAAAGAGGAATTAAACGGCTCCTTGACGTAATTAATTTTAAAATTTATAAACAACGAAAAAAGAAGTACTTTCTGTAGAAGTAAGGATGAGTATTTCCTCCAAAATTAAAACTGCTAAGTTGAAAAAAGAAAAGAAAACATCCAAGGACTGGATTTTCTTTTTATTGAATATCAAAAAGTAAACTGAAATTCATTCGCTCGGTCCGCTCGTGATTTTCCATCCACTGCAGAATTTAAGTTGTCTATAATTTGAAAATTTTCCCATTGGACTTTAAATCTCAAAAATAAAATACATAAAAAACTAAATCTCTCGTCGGAGATTTTCCATCGTGTGTCAGATATGCTAAAACAAACAAAGATTTTGTTTTGCTCATTATGCCCTCATTATTCTGGTTAAACAAAACATTTCGGTCGAATCGCTCGAAATTCTACTTCTTTGAGCAATCAAATTGAAACAGAAGATTTCGTGTTTTTCCATATATCTTAAAATAGGCTATCTGCTGTTATTGTATTCATATGCTGTAATCTGTATGTTTTAATTTACTTTACGACCGCGCGATGTTTTAGTTAAGCGGCAAAAAGCAAAAAAGTTAAGAAATTTGTAGATGATTTGTCGGTAGGCCTAAGTAATACTTTTTAAAATTTTGTATATACATTTTTTTGAGATTTAAAAAAAAAATACTTTTTGATATCAAGACAGGTAGTTAATCTCCCTGCCGATGAAGGTACGTTCACTTTTGATCTCAGGCTACCGCCCCAGCTAACAGAGAGAGCTGGTCCAAAGTCCGTCGCAAATTTTCTGAAATGTTGAATAATATGAACAACGTTTTTTTATTCAACAAGTAATTAAGTGTTTTTAGTAAGTAAACAGGACAGTACCTTGAAGGTTTTATCTTGACTGAAACCCTAATTGTTTCATATATTCTTCCTAATCATCGTTGAACCAAATTTGTCGAGTACTAAGAACCATAAGAAGCAATTTCAATAGACAACAAATCTAGTTTACAGTAAAAATCAGTATTACTGATTTAAATCTTCAAGTTGCCATGAGGTGATGTAAGTGGAACCAACAAAAACGTGAGCCATAATATGTAAATTCATTTCAGATGTTTCCTGCTTGTTATCGATTAATTTTCTGTATTCAGAAATTGTAGTTTTTAAACACCTAAATTAAATCTCGATGATGTTTGAAGTAGTCGATGAAAAGGTGATAATTGAGTCATTCAATTAACCTAGCAGCAATTTACGCAGGGCGTTAATTATTATACTAATTGCTACTGAGGGTTCAAATGTGGCATCTTCTTGGCCTAATTGACTTTGATATCCTCGCGGACTCGTCGCTTTGCTAATGTCTGTCGATTTTGACAGATTGGATTTTGAGCGGCGGGACGATTTTATCGCGCTATTATATATCTTGCCTCAATACCTGCGCATATCTCTTTTATGATATAAGCTCCGGATATGGGTTGTCGCAATGTTCCGGTGTCATATCCTGGGGAAGAAACGATGTAACCGTTCTTCCCCGCCCTTCCACCTTTCGTAAAAAGAGACGTTGACGTGATTGTGAAGGATTTCTACTTACAAGGAGAGTACCACAACTGTAACTCTCCGATTTTGTTGAAACTTTCAGGAATTTAAGTTTACGTC
>Ga0058701_10004216_pt1 | contig 11625 bp, 8 predicted proteins | sample AgamicOrMae_FD_97039 | JGI IMG/M metagenome (GOLD analysis project Ga0058701, IMG submission 97039) | Agave microbial communities from Guanajuato, Mexico - Or.Ma.e | ecosystem: Host-associated > Plants > Phyllosphere > Phylloplane/Leaf | place: Guanajuato, Mexico | collected 2012-06-04 | reverse complement strand
GATATGGGGACCTCTTTCTAATACGGACGTCCCAAGAGGAAGGGGGAGGGGTCAAAAATCTCTAAAAAAAATGCGAACGTCCTTTTGAAATGGCCCCTAGGCGTGCGTTACCTTCCCCCTATCAATTGTCTCGGCATTACACGTTCTGTTGCGCACAAGAAATGCGAGGCATTCAACACAAATAATGTGTCTTGTGCGTCGCCCCGCTTAGCTTAGCGACGAATATGCGAAATTCAACCTCTGTAATATCAGGTAGGTGCCTCAGCATTTCAAGCACTCACCACAGAGTAGGTCTAGTAAGAATTTTTCGATCTCAATGTCGAATGCACTTCGAATTTTATTTCGATTTCGCCTTCCAAAATATCTCTGACAAAAGGCCACAGAATGACGAAACTTTTGTTGTAAACTAGGAGACGTTACGCGGTTCAAAGATTCGGTCCAAGTAAGCAGGTCGCTTGACACAACCGTGCGCTAAATAGGGCTGAGAAATGCATAGCAGCGAGGCATTACGGCATTCTGTGCGACATCTAACAATGGACAACACGTTGCTCGATCACCGCTCCCACCGGCCGATCCGGAAGAGCGGCCAGCCTTCTCACGGCTCCGACTCGGCAAGCCACGCCGGCCCGCAAGCCACGTTTGTCTCAGGCCTACGCAACGTGGGTGACGTCGCGGCGCGACGCCCGCTTTGCGACGCCCGCTTTGCGACGCACACTGGAGCGCAACATGGTGACCTTTGCAGTATCAACGCACTGGCCGCGGCCGCGCTCGAAGATGGCACTTCGCTGGACGGCTCGGAATCGGCTACATGGATGCCGCGGTGACCCTAAACTGGGTGACGCGTTCCCACCTGTGAGAAAAGGCCATGCGAGACGACACTGCATCTAGAGCGCATTTTCAGGACGATCCGGAGTCGAGAGTTGGATCCATTTTGACCGAAACCCTCTTTGTCTCACTCGCTTTCTGTCTTATTTCGGACAGAAAATGTCCTATACGAGATTTCGATAACAACCAATCACTATAGCCTCAGTCGTTTATGCACTTAAAAACTGGTGTTAAACATAACTGGGCCTGATGAGAATTTCTGAATGAGAATCTCAAAAACATTTATCGATATGATTATCCCGAAAACCTGTTTTATATTGTCCCTTGCCTATTCTACGTGTGATGGTAAAACGGGGAAATAGCGTAATCTAGTTATTTTGAGGATACCTCTTATCAGTAACCACATTAATTGAGAGCTCTCGTGAGACTTTTCCAGTGATATGGATGAGAGTTCCTAGAACCGGAATCAGTGTTTCCTGTGACGACGCAAAATCACAAATACGCATTACAGCACGAGAATTCAATGAGAGTTAAAGCACAGTCTATTTTTTTAACTTCCCAGGTTGATCTAGTACTTGTGATAAGTATGTTTTCACATAGTTTCAACTTGTTCCTTGAGAGCGACCCGCAAGCTGTGAGATACTTTTACACTGTAGTGAGAGGAAAGATTTTCAAGTCGTTTCCCGGGTGTCGTAATGCTGGGCGTTGGACCACAGTCTATGATCTCCCACCCCGTTGATCCGCTAGTTAGCGGGCCAGCACTTGGTAATGTCTATTTGAAAACTAGACCACCAAACTCCGACAATCCTTGATGCAACCTTCTCATTAATTTTCTACTCAGCGTTTTACACCCTAAGCTCAACTGTGAGACTGCTTCATGAGGGTTTATGTACATGATAAAACTTACAAACTAGTGCCTCCTGAGAGCAACACTCGCGTGATTTAACTCTCTATAACGCACACTATAAGTTTAACAGATGGAAGTTTCCACCTTATGTGTTCCATCTTTTATCTAAAAGCTGAGTGAGGCATAAGAAACCATCCACCTAATCTACCTTGCAAGGGAAGAACCTTCAGTTGCCGCCTCCGATTTTCGAATGAAGAAGAAAATGCGCTAAGAGTGGGCCATCATAAGCTAACTAGGTTACTGATGGAGACCGTTAATGAACATTAAGTGACCTATAAGCATATTTAATGAAATCTTCAATTACTATTAAGGTGAATTTGCCTCCTTTTAAGATAAAAGTAAAATATAGATCGCGAAAATGTAATCAAAACATCAATGTCGACTTACGTAGACGTTTGTTTCTTAATTTTCCAGAAAATCTCCATGTTACCTCAAAAAAATATAGATGCATTTTTAAACCTAAACTAGACGGATAAACTTTGTTTTTTTTCGTAATAACACTTCATTGCTTCTTCAAACCAGGAAGTAAAATGATGGAGTCAAGTTTTGACTTTTCATCATGGCAGTCAATGGGTCTCCTTAAGTTCACGCGCGTGCAGAAATGTACAAATAATCCTGAATGGATTAAGTATGCTTGACCAACTCGAGAGTTATTTCTATTATTCGCTCAAGCGTAACTCAAAGCGAGGTCCTTTGGGTGAAGGGCTCTTATGAGGTTTTGTACCCCAATGGATTCGAAGCCTTCCAAAATAGGTGAATGTTTCATCTTAAGGTCTCTGGGTTCGCCGCCGTCTCCAAATGCGAGATTTCACTTCAGAAATGAGTGTTCCTCGCCCCAAAGGAAAAAAAATAACTTCTCTATCAAGACGAAAAACAAAACAAAAAAACAACAAACAAATAACAACGAAGAATTAACATCCTGATTCACTTAATATAACCTTCAGTTACGCCGAGGAAATCATACTTCAAAAGTCAACTGATTTGCGGCACAATGAAAACTTAAGTGAAGTTATCCACTCCATCACTTTTATATCGCATCTTTCTTCGCCATGATACGCGTGAGGTACTCCCCACGTTACCTTTGTTAATCGTATTAATGTCCGCCAAGCTTTATGCCGCTTACTTCTCGGTGAGAGTTACTGGCTGAAAGAAAAGTGGCATGAGGCTTTGCAACCGTTCTATCAGGTCACCGTGAGTTTGGTTACGTGTCCTGTGCCTCGCCTCGCTTGGCTTTTCGACGAGAGGTGGATCACAACGGGTGGAAAATTCCCCGTTTCAATGAAGCAATGAAGGGGGGGGGCTATAATATGTCGACCTGGTCGCGATGGTCTTTGCTGACTAAAATAAGTACGCCCAATAAATATTTTTACGAGTCACTAAAACTTCATTTTGTTGAAATGCTCTCAGTGGTGCAATTCATAGGAAAAATGCGTTAGGCTCAAAAATTTATCGAAACTAACTCAACAAACTCATAAAAGTACTTGATCATTATTAAGATTTTAAACAAGATATTATCAGCAACAATTGAACTTTACTTGCCCATATCAAGTCTACATTTTAACTGGTTCTATAATTAAAAACTTGACAAGTATCTGTATACTTAAGCCAACTATATGAAGTAACAACGCAGATGAGAATAACTCTCGACTGATAATAAATCATTACTACCTTTATCGAAAGCGATAAAGAAGGGCAATCGAGTTCGTATCCAATGTGACTATTTTATACAAGGTGCTGGAACGAACAGTTCTATCTTTCGATTCGCGATCATTTTTCTGTTGGCTAATCGCATGAGTATCTGAGCTCTGCACTTTCACCGCTTAATTTTGAGGAAATAAAAAATTGAGAAACCAACACAAAAAGCTGCAAGCTGCGAAGTAACACTCCGAGGCCGGAGTGAGACATCGCCAACTGCCGGTTGCAGTTCAATCTGTAATTAGGCAATCAGCCCTCGCGTAAACAGAGATCATCTTTGGCCACGCTGTTCTTCTGAATGAAAAGCGGCGTGCCTTGCCGAGGCGGAATAAAAAACGCTTTTGCAACAGTTGGCAATCCTGCATGCGGAGATGATCGGAGTGGAGCCTGCAGGCGAGAAGCAAATGACTTCGTCACAGTATAAACACAGGCCAAGACGTGATTGACTTATCAATGCGGTGAGTTGCGCTCCCACCGGGGGCAACACATTAAGATGACAACAATGCGTTGTCAACGGTGAGGGAACAACAGAGGCTGTGAAAGAAGATGAAGAGATCAGCATGGACCCTGACGCTCTTTGCTACCTTACTGACAGCACCTCAAGGTTACGTTGCCCCAGCATGTTGGGAGACGAACCGATGCACGAACATTCAGACACACGATAAATGAAAAGCAGAGTTATGTCATTCTACTATTAACAAACTCCTGTTTTAGGCAGTCGCCGTAGGGAAATCGTGGGAGGAGCATACCTTAGCTATTTTAAAAGATAAACACACCAACCACTACTTCGATGAAACGCTCTCCACAAGACCTTTTCATCGAAATAAATGAAGATTGGTTTACCTTTAAAAATAACCCAGTTCCCCTGCCTAGCCCTCATACCAAAAATAGGTGTGAGCCCACCTATAATAGAGGTTAGTTTTTTAAAGTGTACATGGAATATCTTTCCATTTTTTGTCATTTATTTTGAAAGGATGAAGATTAGAATACGATTGCACGTCTCTAAAACTTTTTGTTTGATTACCGTGTTGTTGTGGCATTACCAACAAAGGTCAACCTATCGCCTATCCTAATTGAGAAGCCCATGGATGTGCCCAGAGGGGTGAACCACGGCGCAGATCTATGGGTTAACCCCCCATTTGTCCAAATGCAAGACGTGTCCATCCAGCTAACTTTTACGATGAATTACAAAGTGTATGTACTCTGAATACGATATCAGAGGAGCAGTATACAGAAACATAACTAATAGACCTATTTCGGAAAGTCTAAACTTTCATCAAGATTTTGGAGCATAAAGGAATGTGGAAAAATGGTCTACTGAACATTTTGTCCATGTGGAAATACGCCCCTTCGTCCAATTTTCGTCCCCGTGGTAGCAAAATCAGGTCGTTGGATACCCTAAGTGTCTTACAGATAATCTGTTGCTGAAGGCGTATTTCACGACTTGGGAACGGCAGTAAAACGCATAATAATTGCGCGTCTCCGGTGGCGCTCCAAAAGCAACTCGCTTCAAGACGCGACGCCGGCCTAAAACACAAAGCTAGATAATGCTTCGACCCGTCCTTGGAATCCCATTCCACGCGTAGGACTTTGTTTGGTGAGATTACGCACAAAGTGTTTAAAGGCGGATTTTCCTTTGTGATCCGGCTTTTTCCGCTAAAGAAAGGGAAATTAAAGGGGAGCGTGTGGTACAGTGGGTCACAAAAGTAATGACCCCTGCCTCCATACATTGCTTATGGAAGCAGGGGTCACTACTTTTGAGGCCCTCTGTACAAGGCACGAGATCGAACCTAAACTGAAACCACATATTTACGCCAAGCAACGTACGTTAACATCACGTGCACGTATGACCTGGATAAACATGATTTTGATCAATTTAATGTAACCTAGAGTAACCAAAGTTAACCCAACTAAACGTACAAAACCCAACTTAATCTAAGTTAACACAGATTACTCTTATATAACCTTTATTAACCTATTCCGACCTAAATTAACCTGACTTGACTTACTGTAGACTATTCTTACTTCACCTAACCTTGATTGAATGTACTTAATATTAATGAACCTAACTTTTCCTAGAATAACCTACGTACTGACGCCAAGAAAATGTTGCCCTGAAGAGATACCACGCTTGAAGATAGCCGGGCAAATCGGCGAAAAAAGCGAGGCACAAAGACCTTTCCAGCGGAGAAGGGCACAAGGCGCTACATAACCGAGCTTGTCCAGATGGATGAGCTGTTCATTCTCATCTAATGAACGGTGGAGTATCACACAGGTGAGGTACCGTTATTCTACTTTTAGTGTGCTTAATTCTTTTTCGGGGGCAGGGAAGGCCATTGGTACTACAACTGACAATGAGATGAAAATGTCGTCTGGATTTCTTCCCCAAGACAATAAGCCGAGGCCGTCACGCCTATGCTAGCCTCCAACGATGACATCTTAAGTTCCACACATCCTTCACGCTGGACAACCACAACAAACATGTCCACACAAAGAACGGGCATCAATTAAAAGGATCGACTTGTTATATGCGTTTATTCGCACTTTGATATAAACGTTTCAACCGAAGCATTTCGGAAGACGAATACGCCATGAAAACCAGTACGTGTTATTAAGATTGACCTCTTGGAGATAAAGTTGGCGGTGGAAATGGTAAAGGTCTTCTTGGCTGATTGATAAGCAGAAAAGGTGCATCACAAAGTATGGCCACTTGCGTCATACCCCTGATTTTACCGAGCGCGTCCACTGACGCATTAAAATGGTGGCTGCCATTGGGACTCAAATAATAAGAGATGTCAGCTGTAACATGCATCCCATCAACGTGGTATATTGCATCACTGATGTTCAGTTAAGCGTCACTAATACAGAAGTTCCTTACCTCACCACACAACGTTTCTTACTGCACTGAATATTTTTTTTAAAAAAATGATTACCGACTGTTGCTAGCCATGCATGGCAAGTGAGCACATCTGACCCAGTAGAAGTTGGACGTCGCCATTCGTATCATATCTCACACGCTGATTACAAAGAGAGATTAAAGTACGGTATCTGATTCGAGAGTCGATGAAAAGAAGTAAGTGCACTTCCATAGAGAACAGAAATAGATTCTCTACTTCGTTGTGCAATAAGCACCTGTTTCTTTAGTCCTCGCACGATGGGAACAAAATTATTAGACTAGTATTGTCTTTGGACAAGCCATCTGTAGCTCGGGAAATTACATTTACAAGACTAATCGTTGCCTTTACATGCCCTCATTGTTCGATTGATTTGCGAGGGCCGTGTATGATCTGATGTTTGTGTGGTATATCATAAAGATGCTCCTATTCATATTTAAAGTTTCATTTTCGAGGAAGGAATGCTGTGTCACTCCATGATTCCCTTTCACGGTGTGTCAGGTGTGATGGATTTTGAAAAGAAGAGCAAAATATATGAAATACCTATTGAAAATAGGCCTCGCTACAGGTTATAAGATACAGTTCCAACGAATTAAAAGAACTGCTTCCAAATTCAGAGATAACCCGGCATGCATTTTTTTGGAGGGGGGGGATTTCTCTGGGGCTGAGCAATAGAAATATAAAGCCGTTTATAACCGAGTTAAAAAGTTAGCCTGGTTTAAAATTGACTGCTTCGCGAAGCCTTGCATCATTGTTAAATTAATCATGGTCAGTTAAGCTGGCTGACCTACCAGCCTAGTTCATTGTCGATCAACACGTAAGCACCACAAAGAGTTACATAATGATCAGATTCCCCAGAAAGACGACATCAGAATTCGGTACGTTTCGGGGTTCACGGGAATATCACCTTCGGCGCTGCCCGTATCAGCTCAGTGGGGATCGGGTCGGCTCGGCAGGGATCGGGGCGGCCATGCGTTGCGAAAGCGCTTGTGATTGTTGTGGTTCAGGGCACTCGACCACTTGGTGCCGCCTCTCACAAGCCGACCGGCACAACGTGGCCTCTGGAATCGTTCTGCCGGACTTTCCAGCTTATCAGGCATTCTCACAAACGCATCAGATGATAGGGGGTCAAAATGAAAAACTGGTGTTTCTTGGACGGATACTCTGCAAAGTCCTAAATGCGATCGTAGCACTTGGGTTGCACCCTTCATTGCCAAGTCAAGTGGAGCAAAACCTAACCTAATTAAACCTTACCAACACGGCGGTTAAAATTAATATGTCGCTAGTCGCTGTGCCTTTCGCACTCGGTTTCACAGGAGAAAATAAAACATCCGTTTCTAGGAATGCTACGCCTGTTTTGGGTGTGAAAACCGGGAATATGTATTTCGGTAATTTTTAAAGATAGATCTAGGTTTACCTCCAGCCACATCAATGGAAAGCTCTCGCCGAGACGTTTTGATTTTTATAGCTGAACATGATTCTATCTTGAAAAATAAACAAAATACCTATCTACCATCCCCGTTTTATGTTTCCACCCAAAGCAGGAAATGAACTCCCTCACCCAATTGCTTCTTTTTTGCTGTATTGGCTATCGCAAAGTCTTAGACGAACCGGCAGCAAGAGCCAAGAAGGCCGCAGCTTATAATAATCCACATTGGGGCCGTGATTGGCCACAACTTGTTTAAAGATACAGCAGGATGTCTTGGAATAAAAGCCACTGCACAATTCGCTTTCCAAAGCGTATTTATGAGCGGGAAACTTGTGTAGTTGTTTTTCCGACCGGATGCCGCTGAGGTAAGCGGCATCAGGCTTGGAGATCGGTAAGTTAATCCTGGTGAATGCAACAGGAGTACCCTGCCATGCCCCTCCTTCTGATGGTGGCGCAAGGTGGGACATTCTACCTTTCAGACTAAGAGCGCGAAATTTTAATAAATAACCTGAATAAGATCGAGGAAGTCATGTCGGCCTTGCTTCATCGCCTAGCTGCTCATCTCAGCACGAATAGCATTTAGGCTAACATTCTAAGTGACCTTTTTCAGCTCCAGAGTTGCGTTACAGTGACCTTTCGAGTCCGAGGTGACCGATCGCCGCCTGATGATCCGCCAAACTTTTGTGCGAATAGCTACATTCGCCAAGACCATTTCAAATTTCCCGCCCAAAAGTGCCCATTATTAGGCCTCACGCACCGTGCCCCACAATCAACCGAAATGTCAGACGCCTGATCGCTCATTGAAGCTTTGCTGTTTTTATCTGATGCAATAAAATAATAGAAAGGGATCTTTATCTTTGGTTACGGGAAGGTACCAGCGAAGGATGAACGGTCAGACTGGTAACCACCTGGAAAATGGATGATGTTGAAGGAAAGGTAAAGTGGGGCGGATTTGACAGGAACAGAACCACACTACGGGCCAACATTTTTTCCTCTCAACTCTGACTTCACTACGAACTGCACAATTAACGATCAATATTCTGATTCTTTTTCGAGTAAAATTATGATCTATGAAGGTCTACAAAAAAGAAATATGCGCCAGTCACAACGGAGCTAAAGTAACGAACCAGTGGAAACAAATATCTCTCAAGTCGCGCTCTTTCTTCTTTGGGTGAGGCGCTAAGGGGGCATCTAACGGATTAATTCTTAAGGGACCGATAAATATTTGAGTGTAAATACATGTGAAATTCTCTCGGTTAGACTAATGCTTACAGGTTAATCTTGAAAACATGCTGTTATATGAGCTATGCTCTTTTGTGCGTGTACACAAATATTACCGATTTTCTATTGCGAACTTAAAGACTTTCGACTGCGCTTTAAACCGTATGGACTTGGCTGAAATGTAAGCCAAGGAAAACGAGCGTACCAATAAATCTTCAGGTTGAGCTCCTTTACTGTTTTGGGACAGTAAGTCCTCTCCATAGTGGTGGGTATTTGCATTATCTAATTAATTGAGAAGGAATAATTGAGAAAAACGTTGTGCCTTTCCTGATTATTGCGAACATTTAAGAGGCATGGGGGAGCGAAATAGGCTGTAAATTCGAAAGCTGAAATTTCGTATGTAAACCAGTTCTCTTAGAAAAGTTGCGCGGAACGAGGGAGAGAGCACTGAAACAAACCTAACCAAACTGCAAGCCAATCCGGCGGTGGAGCTACAAGCGGAGAGGGCACCCAGGACTTGGTAGTAAGATTAAGTTGGGAATACTTTTTATCTAGTCGGAATGCCTCCCTCGCGTGTCGACGTAGCAAAGGGACGATCACTTAACGGTTCAGCATTCTCAACGACTCATTGTGTATAAAGAACAACTAGAGCACACTTGACCTAATATTTCGCACAAGAGAACCATAACTCTTCCACACGAACTCGTTACAAACGATGTATTTGCCAAAAGTCAAGATGACCGCGTAAAAGTAGGCCGACTGTTCGAGAGGACCAGATGATGACCGTGACCTATTTGTTGAAAAAACTACACGATTTCCAAGAATTTGGGACGTCTTTGCACAAATGCAGGTTATTTGCATAAAATTCCCATAAAGATGACACAACATCCCATTAGGACAGACTTTTAGATCTATTTTAAGGACTTACGAAAAGTTACGCCGAAGTTGAGTCACTAATCAGGCTAAAGGATTGACCGTGAATCCAAACTGCCCGTGCTATTCCTCCTCTGTTATCATCTCTTTTCCTTTCGCCGTTTATTCAATTTTCTATCTCGGTCATCACGATTCGTGGTGCATTATGTCACAGCAAGAGCCAAGAAGGCCGCAGCTTACAAAGGTCCACATGGGGGCCGTGATTGGCCACAACTTCTTAAAAGATACAGCAGGATGTCTTAGAATAAAAGCCACTGCCCAATTTTCTTTGCAAAGCGTATTTATGTGCGGGAAACTTGTGTAAAAGTTGTTTTTTCATTCACACGATGAGTTCCCAATCCACTGATGGCACCATCCAAGGTGATTGCCAGGAGCTTTCTCACGGCACTTCTTCAATAAATAGGGTAAGGAATAGGTCTATAATCTCCTTTTTCTCTTTTAGGCTTTCCCTCGTCTGCTTCAAGTTTGACCACAAAGATGAAGCTCAGTTTAACCGCAGTAATTAAAAATCTCGTTGATGCTTCCTCGTGTTAAGAGAGCGTGGGGCACCATTGGCCCACCGAGTAGAATCGGAGCAGCAATCCAATAAGGGGCTCAAAGGGAAGTTACCTCTGGCCAAACGGGTCAGACGCACTTGTCATATGGAGGGTGGGATTCTCCAGACCTTGCGTTCCACCTTGCGTCGCCAAGCCGAGCGAGACGACAGTGAGGCGCGGCACAAGACACCTAACTGAACTTAATTTAAGCTAGCGTTCTACCTGATGCCCTCTGACTCTCAACGGCAGTTGTATCATTGCCTCTGACAGACAAATGATATCAGGTTGGAGGCGGCTGTATACGCCCGCCGTAAGTAGCGTGAAGCTTGGCGAAAGCCGAGCAGAGCGGCAATGAAGCGAGGCACAGAACATTCCCTTAACCCAACTTACTCTACGTGCCTGTGCCGTTATTCCCCATGATGAGCTATCGATTAAATCAGGGTAGCACGCATGGAAAAGTCGACTACAGCAAATTTCTTCTACCAAACTGTGACCTTTTGCAAAGTGGGGTAAGTTGGAACTAGCCACACGTAATCAGAACAGGCATTTATCGGCAATATTCTAACGGATGTTTGAAAATATTAATTTGTCAGAACTCGTACATGAAAAAAATTCGCAATTTTAAATGGGTTGAGTTTGAGTTATTCCATAAGAGGAAAAAATCGGGATTGACACACGGAGGAAATGAGCTTTTTGTCTCAAAAAACGTTTTGTTTATAAAGCCTCGGCAAACTAGCATTATTGTACTGACACTTTCAACTTTTACGGTCACACTTCTACTTGCTGTGGTAACAAATCATATAATTGTTGTAAAAATTGAAATTGTCACCACAACTATTCTGGTTTGGATTAACAAAACGTTTCGTTGAGGCAACAAAATCAATTTCTCCGCGTATCAATGGTAAAATTTACCATTCATATTATCTCTTTTTCCGACATGAGTAAAGACTTTTGACAGCCCCGGCGACGAGCGACTGTATCGAGTTAAGGCTATCAAGATATTTGAACACAATGCTGCAGGAAGCATTTCCATCTTGCTTACAAGCAAATCCATTGAAAGTCGACGAATTTCAAGAAGGCGCAGCAAAGGCTTATCAAGGTTTCTCAAGTCATGCGTGCCTACAAACAAGGATACCAAAAATGGCCTGATTACAGACGTACAGCTCAATCAATTAGCGAGTTTTT
>Ga0058701_10004215_pt1 | contig 11626 bp, 3 predicted proteins | sample AgamicOrMae_FD_97039 | JGI IMG/M metagenome (GOLD analysis project Ga0058701, IMG submission 97039) | Agave microbial communities from Guanajuato, Mexico - Or.Ma.e | ecosystem: Host-associated > Plants > Phyllosphere > Phylloplane/Leaf | place: Guanajuato, Mexico | collected 2012-06-04 | reverse complement strand
GTTAGATTAGGTGCCTTGTGCCTCGCTTCGCTATCGCTCCGCTCGGCTTGACGACGGAGGGTAGCACCAAATCTAAACTAAAAGGTTGAAAATGCTACCTTAAAAAATTACGGTGCCCACGAGCGGCATGGTGGGCAGTTATGGCAGCGCAGCTGATTGAGTTGAAGGCAAGGCAGTGCGGCCGCAGGCAGGTTGAAGATGCCCGTCGCCGGCTGTTTCCCTAGGCTACGGCGCGGCGCTCTGCTTGGCGATGCCGCCCGCACTTCCTCGCGACCCGGTGACCTTGCGCAACACGTGCGCTGCGCACCCGGTGTATGACCCGTTGCTTTTTAAATCCGCGGAAGTCAAAACGAAACACCTGCTTTGGGGAATTCTTACCTGCTGTTTTTGGCTTGAAAATGAACTTATTTGGATTATTTTTTAAAGGCAGACTTATTATCAACCATATCAATGGAAAGCTCTCGCCAAGACCTTTTAAATGATATGGCTGAACAGGTCTACCTTGAAAAATAATTAGAATATTTTTCCTTTTATTTTCACTCCCGAATCAGGTTAGAATTTACTCCCTAAATCAGTTTCGTTTCGTGGAGTGTCATTTGGTTGAACTTCTGAAGCTCCAAAGCCATCGGAAATTCGACGCGGAGAATTCGGAATCCAGTCGGAAGATATTTTTAAGACCTACACTTCTGATAGGATTTTTGTATCTGCCGTTTCGGAGTGGCAGATCGACCGCTGAATAAATGAGTTAAAAGGATCTACGTATTTAAGACGATCAGTTTTAACGCGTCCGAGAAAGTCTGTGGCTTGCGGCTACAATTGGAGACAGCTGGACGGAGCAATAGCGACGCGAGGTACAGGGCACGTGAAGTAAGTGGCATCAGGCTTGGCGTAGGTTGAGCTGACTTACTGTTGGTGTGTGATGTTATTTAATTCAGTGGCCAAATTTTGTTCCCTATCGTTTTCTGGGAACGACGAAAATATGATGTCAATGTATGCAGTTATTCTCATTTTCCTAACCTTCTGTAAAAATTAAATTCGCTCTGAGAAAGAATCATTTCCCCAGTTTGGGTGCGGAGGTTTAAAAGTATACCGTCGGAATGAAGATTTGCTCGTGGAATCTCGGAGCGTAATGAACCCGCTCAAGGTCGAATACTTCTGTAATGCATGCGCAATTTGAGCGAATCGCTGTTTTCTTGTATAAACAAAACCAAACCATCTGACAGTGTGCAAACAAACCGCATTTCAGATCCCATTGGTGGTTCTGTTTGTGTATTATTCACTCTCCCCAATCAGGTTTCACGAAAAAACAATAAACGAACTAATACAAAAATAGTTCATAGGCTATAGTTTTGGCCAACCAGTTTTTTTTTTTGCTAATTTGTAACCTTCCCGTTATAGAGAAAAAAATGGTATTTTCTGTTAGGTCTTTGATGACATTCAGACATTCTGGAGAGAAAATTTTAATTTAAGGCTATTTTGGTGCTGCTTTTAGGAATGATGAAAATTCACTTACGCAGATGTAACGAACTTGCGTGTCACCAATTCGCTATTATTTTTTTAGACTTTGTGACGCACAGGCAATTTTTGCTTTTAAAGTCAAGCTGCCGTTCTTTTAGAGTGGCGTGTTAACGAATTGCGTCACCCATTTTATTGCGATCACTTTGTTCGGTGCAATAAGACGTTTAACGATTCCCGGCGCGGCCCGAACGTGAATCGCGGCCACCTGAAAATGGAGTTTTCCTTCCGGTGGTGTTTGCTATCAAATTACTTTGATAAGGCGATGAGGTGGTGTTTTATAAAGAGCGTCGTTGGCTTGGAACAAGTGTTTCATGGCGTCCCTTCGCGGTTTCCCGTAATCGCTACGAGCCAACGCTTCCGCTGTCGTGATGTTCTCCTCAGAAGCTGTTTTGTAATTCAGGAATTATGTTCAAACTTTTAGTGCCGAGAGAATGCTCCAAACGAGCGTATTGACGAAGAAATGGCTAAAACCAAGTTCCTGCTCGCGGAAAAAAAAACGGTTTTATGTTAAAACGAAAAAGAGTTATGACAGCAAAGTCTTCTTAAAAAAAATGGAAAGAAAACGGCAGGCTTTTTGACTGCCCAGTCGAAATGGACCTGTAGCGAAGCGAGTTAAAAGGGACGCAAGAATAACCTGGTTTAACGTAACCTAATTCATGCGGTTGTACGTTGTTAATCTCCGTATTGTTAATAGAGGATCAGTAGCAGACTGTTAGTTTAGTAGTTTATTGGTTTATCATTTTATTTTATGTCTTCGCTTTGTTTGCCGTGTTTCATTATTTTATTCAAATATATTGTTTTTGTCTTTTTTTTTAATTTTGCTCAATTTTATTCGCACGTTTATGTTTGTACAAGGAAAACTTGACCGCATGTAAACCTTCCTAATGCATTTGAAAATGGGAGGTGACTTGAACTCAACTTGAAATGGAAGGTGGCGGAAATTAACCTGAATATACGTTTCAAATGGGACCGCGTGTGAATATTCACTTTTTTTTTCCCTCCTAATACAGCCTTGTATACTGTATTATCGTATTACGCCCCATCATGGACCTAGGGCCTTTGAAACCTCCATTCAAATTATAAAAAAAGTTATGGGGAACAAGCAAGATAGAAAATTCCCCTTCGCAATTTAAAGTGTAGAAAAGAAGAGGTGAATAAAGTAACCTTTGAAATTTCGATTGAGGCTGGCGCGGGTGGATAGAAGCTGTAGACCGAGTCCCATCGAGATGAAGGTCTGCTCTGACCTACTATTTATTACAAGTCGATTAAATAGGTTAACTGGTTGCACACGTGGGCTCGGTGCCTTTCTTCGCCTCTCTTTCTTTGTTTCTTTGCCTGGCTGCGAAGCGCGCGCCACCGCACCTCACGAATAGCCGGATCCTAGCAACGAATAGCCGAGCAAATAGCCGAGCGAATAGCCTCTTATTCCTCATTTCCCGCATTTTTAGCTGATTTGCATTTTTTTTTTCGTCAGAAGCAGGATGGCGGGTAGCGCAGTGATAAATCTGTAGGAAATCCTGCCAGGATGTTCACGCAAATTATCTGTCTAACGATTACATCAACTTTGGTCAAAACTTGAAAACAATGACTAATTTTTTTGTTCCATTTTTTCATTATTACTGTTGTTGTTTTTTTTGGTTAGGTTTGGTTTGGTTTTAACACTGGTGAAACTTAGAGCTAATCATTACTACATCGCTGCATAACCTGGTGAAAATCCGGTTACGAGAAGATGCGACCAGCTATTTCGGGAATGGATGCTAATAAGTATACTTAGTTTTGATGAATCTCCTAAAACTGGTCCTCGTTGGGCGGTTGCCGGTTGCGTCGAAAATATTGAAAGATTTTTATCAGGGCCTTTAGGCTTGACGAGAGCCTTGAGGCGAGAAGTGAAGGTCAGCCGCAATTCGATCAAGACAGGCCTCTCACGGGAGCTGCCGCTGCTGCCTCGCTCGCTCACTTGCTCCCTCGCTCACTTGCTCACTCGATCACTCGCTCTCTTATTGCTCTCTCTTAAAAGGGATTTTTTGCCGTGCCTTTTTCGATAGGATCCACGTATCAATCGCCTTGCTTCTCGGAGTAACGTCGTTTAAGGAATAAGAACTCTTATTAAAGGAATAGGATCTATAATTAAAGGAGATATCTTGTTATTGGATACGTCATATCTCGACTGTATACACTCAGTCCATGGTTGCATTTTCCATCTTTTATGGTTGTCTCATCGCCGAGCGGAAGCGATAAGAAGCGAGGCACAGGCAACCTAACCTTTTCGTTGTAAGTTACGTTGACTCCGTAATACGAATCGCGATACGTGGGTGTGTATCGAGGGATTTCACGATTCGAATTTAAACGCCAACTTACGAACTTTATGCCAGTAAGCCAGGCTCAGGTCAGAAAGATGGCTCGGACTGGAGAGTTTGTCAGTGAACAACAAAAACAAATAGTGATTCGTTGAAAAAAGAAAAACATCAGTGTTAAAAATAGAACTAAGAGCCGTAATCGCCTTAAGGCACGGCAATAGGTTTCCTTCTGTGTTACTCACTTGTTTTGTTTTACGTCGCTTTTTGTCTGGAATGTCGTCCCGCGACTTACGATTGGACTTCATTTGTCCAATTTATCCTCTTTGTCTAATCCGCGCGGCGCGCTGCAAGCAGTGCCTGCAATCGGACAGAGAAAAAACATTACTGCGATTTCGTCAAGTGCTCTAATCTGGTACAAGGAAAAAAAAGTGTCTGAAAAACTCGAAAACAAACGAATTCTGAGACAATTAGTTACTCTTTTTTCTTCGATCTGTTTCTTTTTCTTTGTCATTTGGGGAAGCACGATTTTTTCAACTGTCAACATTATTGTCATGATAGTCCTGCGGATCCCTGACTGGTATTGAGAATTGTTTACTGAGATCACAAGTCGTTTCGCATTGGAATTTAATGACTTTTAATTGTTCGATAAATCGCTTTCACAATCAGAAATTTTTTCTGGTGCCAAGAAAATGTTTTCTTGATAGTGGCAAAACAATTTTTTCCTTGCCGCAAGAATATTTTTTCTTTGCAGGATGATTTTTTCCTTGCAGAAGGAAAAAAAAATGTATTTGCATAAAAAAAAATAGCGCAGTAAGAAAAAAAATGCTTTGTCAATAAAAAACAAAAAAAAACTTTTTTTTTTTTACTTTTTTGGCTACAGAGACCTCTTGTGGCAGTTGTAATATTAGTGCATTAATTACGGAGGACCTCGCTCTCGGTCAGGTTAGTTCGATGGTATTGCCAACATTAATTTCTAGAAACAAAAATACCGTGATTTCAATGCGACATGACTTCGGATCTCCACTGTGCGTCACTTGCGCGATTACCCTAATTTAAGTATGCATTTCATGACTTACGGCAAGTTTTAGAATATCGAATTGTCTTTGTTGCGAACAAAGAATTCATAAGTAAAGAGGGAGAAAAAAACAACAAAAAACACGTTTTTTTTGTTTTTTTTGCACCATCTGACACGGTCTCTAAATACTTTAGGAACAACCTGTCAGTTTCATAAAAATCAGGATTTATCTTCCTTTAAGTATTTGATAAAAATTTTCGTACCGTAAATGGTACCAACATTGTAGGTCTTCTATGTATACAGTAGTGGAAATTCAAGGTCGTGTTTCATCCAAATGAAGGGGACGTGTTTATTGAACTTCCAATGAAAAAAAAAAGAAAAAATCGAAAAAAAAATGTGTCTATCCTACATTTTAATGCGATATTTCTCATAACCTAGGCTGTAGAGAATAAAGAATCCCAAAGAGTTCATAGATGTTTTCTACATGTTTTCCCCAAGTATCCCATGCGCAACACCTTAGAATTTGGTCCTCGCAGGCCCTAAGGACTACCCTCTAATTTTAAGTGTACTCCTCAGTAAGGTAATCCCAGAACGTAATTTGGTTATTTTTGAAGATAAACCTGTCAATAACCAAATCAATGAAAAGGTCTCGTCAAGAGCTCCCCATTAATATAGGTTATTCCTAAGGGTATCTTTAAAATTAACCAAATTGCGCTTTTCCGCTGTTTTACCTTTATGCCTAAAACAGAGGTTAGTTTTTACTGTGCATTGTATGGCAATGTTTTTTTTTAATCGCTATTTTGGATTTTAATTCTTTAAAAATGTCAATAGTACATTGTTGATTGTGTGTTATGATTATTCGACCGGCAGTTGGACTGAATTGTTGTTGTAACTCTGGAAGTTGTGATAGCTAAACGCGCGCGACTTTACGAAACTTGCAAGAGCACCTGCACAACACAGGCAGGCAACAGAGGATCTAACTCTAACTTGATGAGTTAACTAGTATCGGCTTATCTTATCAACGCTGCGTTCGCCAGGCGCTCAACCAGAGTGGCTTCTTTTCGTGTTACGAAAGGTCCTACACCGTTTTCAACCGTCGTCCGTTGACCCCGAAAACGTCGCGACTATTAGCCTATCAAATTGGTCGATAGACCCGTGTTTTGTTTCGTTGTGCCCGTCGAATCTGTCCTCTTGGACAGCTTGGGCGGTTGAAATATCTTCCGAGCCCTTCAAAGGAAGCCAGACTCGATAATGGCTGCCAACATCTGCCAGCTAATAGACCGAGCAACTCCGCTTTAATCTTTGTTCATCGATATGTACGGACTCGTCGAGACCCGTCTATAAATAGTAGCCCAAACAAGTGACCTTGCTTCGAAAGTCTGTATTTGGAGATTTTTTCATGATTAAGTATCTTAATTTGGCGTTTTGACATAAATGAATGTTTCCTTACCAGGCCAACTTCGTATGTTTTTTTTTTGTTGTTGTTTCTTTTAATTTTTAAAATTAAAGACATAAGTTTTTTTTTCTAGTAAATATTTCAAGCGGTTATTAAATAATAGTTTGCTAAAAATATTCTTTCTTTCAAACCTCCCCTCATCTCTTTTTTTTTTAAATTGAGAGACAACTCTTCACGAGACCTCATCTTCTTTAATGTATTTAGTTTAAACCGCTAATTAACGCTCTTCCTCTATTTTACCTATACCCAAAACAGGTACACAATAAAAAATTATTCCTGTTTAGGGTAGTCAAATATCTGTTTTGGGTATGGAGGTGAAACAAAACCAGAGCGCTATTAGGTTAATTTTAGGGATAAACTTTTTAACAGGCATATCAATGAAAAGGTCTCGTCGACAGCTCTCCAGTGATATGGTTATTGAAAGGTTTATCTTCATCAATAACCAAATTACGCTCTTTTTATCTTCATACTATCAGAACATGTTGAGACTACCAAAAACAGGATTTTTTTAAAATTGTGTATACGGGACTCCGTAAAACAGGGGCTTTCGAAATGCGTCTAACCTAAGGCGAGTTCACGTTTACTGATAATATGTTAGGTTGGATGTTATTTGCTTCGCTCCTATTTCGCTTCATTGAACAGGTCGATGAAAAGTCGAACTGATAGGGAAATCAACCTTTAAAACTTACAGGGCACCCTGAAACGATACCTGTTTTGGGCGTGACGTGATGGAGCCAACCTTCAAAAATTACTGTGGACAGTCGGGTTGGAAAATGTCTTGACCCAATTTTGTGGATGTAGAGAGGGACTGTAGTACTAGGCGATGCCCTTATCGCAGGGAGCAGAAGTTCATTGATAGCATTCACAGAAAAATAATGTGGTGGCTGGAAATGCAGTGTTGTTGTCGCACCCCGAATAGCAGGAAACCGATTTCTCTGAACTCATGTCAGATAACGCTCTGTCCGCGCGGAAGCAAGAAAACGAGGATTGCGTGTCACGAACTGCCAAAGTAGCCAATAGAAGCCAGGTTTTACTTAATAACTGTTTTCGTAGTTTGCCGAAAACATTTACGGAGATCGACAATTAAGTAGACGCGTAATTTTCTCCCAAGGTTACCAATACGTTTTGATTATTAGGATCCACCTTAACGAATCTATTGTGAAAACTGAAAGAACAGTTTGTGAAATGGATCACTTTGTTTCAATTTTAAGATATTAGAGTCTTAATCGACGTTTATAGGTTATGGTCGTTGTCGGCATGCTTAAAAATGCGATAATCACTTAGTTTTGGTTGATCCTTATAATCCTATACAGAGCTTACGATATTCTTGAAACATGCTGAATTAGTATTCTTTCAAAATAAATAATAAGTAACGACTAAACGTTAAGAAATATTTGCTAAATCAGTGAATTTAAGGGAAAATATGACCTCAATATTCCTCAACCCGAAAAAAGTGGTCCTTTTGAAAATGGTTTATTACGAAATTTTAAGCCAAAAGACGTCTTGACAATTTGAAAAACTGGGAAATTTTCGTGCATCCCAGGGCACATAAATCAGTGAAAACACGGAAAAAAATGGTTTTGTTACGGCAACAAAATTATGGGCAACAAATAAATTGTTTGTTGCTGCAACCAAAAATTTTGCTGCAGCAACCAAACGTTTTGTTGATAGATCTAAACATTTTGTTGTTTTAACAAAATATTTTTGTTATCCCTATTTTAACAAATTATTTTGTTGGTATAACAAAACCTTTTATACCGTGAATTTGTGCTCGCGAATCTGTACGTTTTTCGGTACTTCGCAGAGTACTCTAACAAAGTTTACGTAAACAGGCTATTTTTGTGAGAAGGAACGCCCACAAGTGCCTTCAGTTCGTTTCTGAGGGGTTTCTGCTCATATGAGCTGCTGGTCGGACATTTTTTGTGTAACTCATTTATTGGCGCGGAAAGCGCGTAGCTCAGCGGCGGTACAAAGTGGCGCAAAACGGCGCGCCTCGGCGGGTTCCCGCACCGCACCACGCCCTAGACGCCTTCAAAAGCAACTCCAACAATCTGTTATATGGCACCTATGAACATCCATGGCATCCATCCTATGGGAGAGTCCCTACGTTTCCTGTACAGTACACTACAGAAAACTGCTGGGCCTGTTCGTATACCGCCCATCCGCGTGTATTGGACGGCATCGCTCCTATTGTATGAGAGCTGTTTTCTAGTAATACCTTTCTAAGCTCATGCTTTTTGCACAGACGACGGGGATTTGTTGTTAAGTGTTATTGCAGCTACTCAGTTAAAAATGATTCCTGTTTTAGGTAGTCACCTGTTTTAGGTGACGGAAAGAGCGTAATTTGGTTATTTTTCAAGATAAATTTATCATATTGAGAGCTCTCGACGAGACTTTTTCATTGGCATAGTTGTTCATAGGTTTATCTTTAAATAAAACCTAATTACGTTGTACTCCGTTTTTACGATGTTTTTACTCAAAGCTGACCTCATGCAACCGTTCCCGATGTCGAGATGAACACCTGAGCCGCGAGTCACAGCCGGGTCTCAAACGCAGGTTCCGGGGCCCGTGTTGAGACTTGGTGGTTTCCAAGAAAGGACTTCGATTCTCATCACGGAATCCCCACTCTTAAATCTTAACAGACATGGCATCAACCGAAAAAGGAAATATTTTTCACTCTATACGAAATTTTACTGCACTTCTTACAGTTAGCCCATTTCATCCCGTTTTTTTTTGGGACTTGAGAGCCAGGCTTTACGTATTGTTAATATCTTCCTATCATTCTTCTGAATAAATTTGCGATTTCAACTTTCTCTAGTCAAAAATTTGATTTTAAATCACCATGTTATGAAAATTTGCGCCCAAAATCCATAAATTTCGCTAAGAAAGCTTTTCTTTTAATTTCTTTTGCTTTTATATCTTTTGTCGCTTATTTGAGTGGAGCGAGGCCCAGAACCTAACCTAACTCCACCTATCGGTAGCCTGTAGATTTCGATCGGAGGTTATAAAGAAGCTCCAACTGTTTTCGATGTTTGTTTTAAATAACGCGTAAAAACTTTACGCAAGAAAACAACGTTGACATTTGCAGGATGCTTGTTTTTCTCGTTCGACAGCCGCACCGCACCGGGATGAACGTTTCGCTGGCGGATCATCAGTAACTATGAAAAAGACTGCACAAAGGAGTCTTTCATGGCTCCTTGAATACGAAGATTTCATTAGATTTCAGCGTGAGATGTGATAATTGTGAAATAATGTTGCCATTTGCACGATGGAATCGGTCCAGCTTCGGAGAGTACTTGAATCAGTGGAAAGGTTAAGACTGTTGAACTCGATCGAGCAATAAAGCGCGACTCGGCTGCAATAGCGCCCCCCCCCCCAGTAACCACAGCAACGGTATTCGTCATACAGAATCCCTGCGCTGGCTCGCTGATGATGTCACTCTCTACTGCATTCGGATTAAATCTTTTTGAGCCCAACTTGAGGGACTTTGCTCGCAATTATTTTTTTTTCTTTTTAAAGGATTATAATAAGCTGAGCCTTCGCTTGTAAAAAATGCACAGTAGAAACTAACCCTTATTTTAGGTATAAAGCTAAAGCAGGGAAAGAGCGTAATTTGGTTATTTTAAAACCATTATGAATAACCATATCAATGCATAGCTTTCGACGAGACCTTCTTTGATATGGTTGTTGATGGGTTTATCTTCAAAAATAACCAAATAACGCTCTCTCCCTCTTTCACCTTCATACCTAAAACAAGTGTGGGACAACCTAAAACAGGGGCTTGTTTTTATGGTGTGCTGTAGAGTCCAATGTGCTGAGTCCTGTCTACAAAGTACTGCAAGATTTAGAGTTCGCAGTATTCTCAAAGAATATTTCAACGCAGACAAGGGTAATATGGACTACTTTCTTACAAAAAAGGTCGGATAATCAAGTGTTGATATATGCTCCATTGTCCAAGGAAATATTGCACAGCTGTTTATCCATGCATTTATGCATCGTGCTCACGGTTTGACTCGCCCCAAAAAAGGTGTTCGCAAACGTGAGGTTTCTTGCATAATTATGCTAAAATCACTTCACTGCTTCGCAATTTTTTATTGGCCGTGTGTAATTTTTTTCTTAACCGCGTTTAGCCTCAAAAACGTAGCCTTATATTAAATGACGCAAAGCCAAAAAAAAGGACATTTTTGTCATGCGAAAAGGATTTTAGCTTGTTTCAATACAGACTTCTTTTTTGGGAATAAAAGTATAGGGTAAACTCACAATTTCTTGTAAGCTAATAAATTTCCTCAAAATATAAGTTAAATTCACTCGGTTATTAGACGTACACTCTAATCATTGATAACCTATTGATTCAATTCAATTTTCACTCCAACGAGTGAATTTCGCCCGAAGAATTGAGATAGTCCAGCCCATATTTTGGGCCATTTTTCGAGATAGCTCTCCGAATAGCTCCAAGTAATAAAAACCTTTCCGCAAGCCCTTTCGTTCAAATTATATGCATTTTTTAAAGCCCGCCTCCTTTCGGAGGAGGGCTTTATACTTTCGCTCGTTTTTCTTCCTTTTTTTCGTGGTCTTTGTTTTTTTCTTAATGATCAACCTAAATAGGTAACCCACCCGATCGATGTACCCTAAAACATAGCCAGAAACTTACCTAGAGCAAGTTTTTCATCAGTGTAGAAAATCCTTCCTTTTTTTGTGTCGAGAAATAAAAGTCACGCAGATTAACAAAGCGTTAATAGCGGCTAAGGCCCTAAACAATGCGTAAGCCGCATTAACGGAACTACTCGCCGAAGCTGCAGATTATTTTTTAGGCGGAAGTGGGTGTTGCTTTGAGCGATTTCCTGCAGAGGCCGCTGCGCTGTGCGCCCGTCGCGCCGCTCTGCCGCCGCCGCCTTCCAGTGACGTAACCTTTGGAATCCCGATCAGCCGGATTTCGGAGACAATTCGGGCGCCCTCCGTCTCTTGTATTTGCCGAGCGGTGGGCATGGGCAATGCTTACGGACCCCGCTGGACCTACCGGACAGACACCCAAAGCCTTGATATTTCTCCAGGGATGTTTTGTTTCTTATAAGAGATATGCGTGTATACTATTTTGTTTATAACCTATTACGCGGCACACTGTAATTTTTTAAGGTAGCATTTTCAACCTTTTGGTTTAAATTTGGTGCTACCCTCCGTCGTCAAGCCGAACGGAGAGATAGCAGAATGAGGCAAAAGGCATCCAACCTAGCCCCACCTATATCATAAGCAAGCCTCTTGCGGTATACCAAGTTTAAATATAGTGCCTTGTGCCTCGCTCCGCTCGGCTGTCGCCAAGCCTGATGCCGCTTACTTCTCGGC
>Ga0058701_10004214_pt1 | contig 11626 bp, 11 predicted proteins | sample AgamicOrMae_FD_97039 | JGI IMG/M metagenome (GOLD analysis project Ga0058701, IMG submission 97039) | Agave microbial communities from Guanajuato, Mexico - Or.Ma.e | ecosystem: Host-associated > Plants > Phyllosphere > Phylloplane/Leaf | place: Guanajuato, Mexico | collected 2012-06-04 | reverse complement strand
ATTCATCCCCTTATGCGTTCTTCAAAATACAAACAAAAACAACAAACATACAAAAAGTTTCCGCGGGCGTCATCTTGATTTTCGCGCAGATTTTGATGCAATTGATAATGCGCTGCATGAAGAACTCCGACAGGGGTGAATGACACATGCGAACTGCGCGCCCTGTCCTTACCCTCCAGGTGGCAGGAGGCAAATGACAATGCCTAGGCTGATTCAAACACATTACCCCCTCTAACCCCCAGTCACAAAGACCGGCGGGAAGTGCATCGTTACGGCGCGGTAGCCCGATTCCCGGAACTTTTTATACAGACCCTGTAGTACAGGAATGGTTGTTACCTTGAAATAAATTGGAGCTACGTCCCCTGATTCCCTCGGAACAGGCACACAATTCCAAACCATATGCGGTTGTTTGTGCAAGTACATAGCGCTCTCGAACCAGATGCAATCGTCCCCTCGATCCTCAAACATCTTGACCAGCGCCTTCCTGAAATCCTGCATTTCCTGCCAAACATCCTCGTCCAGTTGAGTAGCGCAGGGCACATGCCGAACAGGTGCTACAAGGCAGTGACCTTCCGTCAGGGACTGGTGGGCCGGAAGACAAACATACGACACAGAACCTATAGCTATGACCAAGTTCTTCAACGACGATTTATTGTCGAAGCACCACTGACAGTTGTCTAGGATTTTACTCATGCGCTTGTGCTCCCAAATCGCGCGATCTCGCTCCCTCGCCTCCAGTTTCCCATCAGACGCACTCTCTCGCGCACGCTCAGCAAATATGTCGTCCATGTCAAGATCATGTTCAGACCGCTTGTCTTTTCCAGCCAGTCTTGCGAACATCTCTCGGTCATCTTCGACTGTCGTCTCCTTTTCTTTTCTAAACATATCCTGTAACGAATACTTGTCATCGTCAGGGAAGTAGCGCGCCCTCTGGCCGTCTGCAGCGTGTGTATCCACCTTCTGTTTACGTCGCCGGCCACCGTACGGCTCTGCAGCGGCACCTTTCGTCTGCAAAGGCCGCGAGAACCCTTTCGAGTCGGTTCGACTCAACATGACCACGTCTTCCTTCGGGCCCTTTTTATCCGCAGCGGCTGCCGCAGCCGGCTGGGCTTTGCGAGCCTCCCGAGCGATTTCGAGTTTTTGTTTCAATTCTGCTGCCAGCGAGTCATTCCCGAGGATCTCGGCTTTGACTAATTTCGCTCCGAGTTCGTTGAGTTGCGCGTCTGACAGAAGTTGAGGTTCTTCCTTCTCTGGCTCCGGTTCAGACTCTGAAGATGAAGGTACAGGAGATGGCGTCCGCTTTTTTGGCTCTTCTCGAGGCTTCGATTCCACGATTTTGGCGGGATCCTTTTTCCGCCAGCTCCCGGAACCGGAAGGTGGATTGCGGTATGAACTTATGCTTGGCTCGCCCGAATCGCTTGGCCTCTGAAACCGTGGTTTGCTTGGAGGAAGGTTATTGTCGAAATCACGGTATTGTTTCCGATCTCGACTATCCTCATCGTCCGATCTACGAGATCTTTGAGGCGAGTTCCTTCTATCCTCGTCATCCGGTCTACGGAATCTTTGAGGAGACTTTCTTCTATCCTCGTCATCCGGTCTACGGAATCTTGGAGGAGACTTTCTTCTATCCTCGTCATCCGGTCTACGGAATCTTGGAGGAGACTTTTTTCTGTCCTCATCGTCCGATCTACGAGATCTTTGAGGCGAGTTCCTTCTATCCTCGTCATCCGGTCTACGGAATCTTGGAGGAGACTTTCTTCTATCCTCGTCTTCCGGTCTACGGAATCTCGTTGGAGACTTTCTCCTATCGTCGTCGTCCGGTTTCCGGAATCTCGGAGAAGATTTTCTATCCCTGTCTTCCCGCTCGGATCGTCTATCGTACTGTCTTTCATTCCTACCAAAGCGTTGGTCATCTCTCCTCCCACGTCCTTCGTTCCTCGAAGATTCCTGTTTTTCAGCTTGATCTATCAGCGATAACAGCTTGTCCAGCGACTGGAACAGAACGACATGGGTAAACTGACGGTTCAAAATGATTAAAAATTTCACAAAAACAAGATATTGGTATCTCACCCCCCAGCGCTCCGCTACAACGTCTTCTAAATCACGGCCTTCTTCTTCGGCTTGTTCCTTGGCTCGTTGCAGAGCCTTCTTGTACCATCCGCTATTTCCGACAAGAGCTGGGGAACTAGCAGTAGCTGTCTCTTCCGATTTCCCTGGTTCCTCAGATGGCAAGCCTGTCCCTCCATTAGCCCAATATGGATTTAATTCACGTCCAGTTTGCCCTGGCTGTAACATTGCATATGTTTCCACAATCAATAAAAGGAAAGGCGCAATATATAATGGCCTAAAAAGACATTCAAATTAGAAAAAAATATTACTCACACAATCAAGCATTTTTTTCCGTTCTTCTGCCTCTAATTGCTTTTTAGTTGGTCCTTTGGCAGCTCTGAGCTGATCCCGTGTTACACAAGGAAGGAAGCTAGTCACTGACATCCAGTCATCCCTCTTGAGACTTGTGGATGTACTTGGCTCATTATGAGCTGGAGGTGGTGGCTGGACTTCCTTTTTATCTTCGTTGCTTTTCTCTACCCATTCAGCTCCACTGCTCTCACTGGACTGCAACAGCAATGCAAAACATCTCACAGTTAAAAGGCAGCTGTCTAATTTGCAGTGGAACAAGACAGCACATTGCAAAATACTTCAGAGATTATGGAATTTTTCTCACCAAACTTGATGAAGACCTTTTCTTATGCTTTTTGGACTTTTTACTTTTCTTCTCCTTTTTTTTCTTAGATGAGTATTTTTCACTCTTGCTTGAGGTTTGCTTTCCCATATTTTCTGTAAACTTGCCCTGAAACAGAGATGACATTGAAACTAAAATGCAAAACTGACGTGAGAGTAAGCCATGCAGTTAGGTTATATCAGCTCACTGGTATAAGGAAGGAGAGGAAAAATTGTAACCACTACACTCACCTAGCTTTCAAAGAGGTTTCTTTATGATGAATTCGTTTTTCGTAGATACAGATTTTTTAGACACTTTGATTCTCAAGAAAATGTCAGTAAAACGTTATGTTTTGTAAACATTGAATTGAAGAACCATAAACATTGCCGACTGCGGCTGTGTGTTTTGCACGGTGCACCGTGGTGTTTTGAAATGCACATGCGCAGAGCTTATCGACGACCTATTTATTGCCAATACTACAAAACATGCACATTTTGAAAGCGGGTGTTTTAGCTACTTCACAATGTTTGAATTGAAATTATAATGAATTAAAATTTATAAAATTATTTATTTTACTTTTTTCTTATGAAAACTGAGATTAACTTTGCAACTTTACTAATAGTACTTGAATGTAGTAGTTGGCAGCAAATTGGTTATGTCGTATCTAGAAAAAACAACGCGTAGGCGAGGAACTGGACGTAGGCTTAACTTAGAACGGGAAATAAGTTCATTTCAATGTCTTAAGTTACGATATATCAATAATTTTGAAAGGAATTGGTCACCTAGGTGTTAACATGTGCGATTAAGTATCAGTTCAGTATTATCTCGGCTGTTTATTGTGGTAGAAAGACGTTTTGTGGTCACATCCAAAGTGAGACAACCTGCAATGGAAAGATGGCGTTACAGAAAATGGTAAGGGCAAACAAAGTAGGTTCTTCTCAGTGCGTGTTTTGCTCGTGTCATTTCACTTCAGTCATATTAGGCATTTTTTGAGTGTGATTGTCTTTCGTTCTAGTCACTCTGTTCGTGGGTTAACTCTTTTCGAGTGAAAATGTACCTTGGTCCGTGACGTAACTTTCACAGGTCAATATCACACAAGTCTCCTTTGGCCTTATTTTCTTAAAAATAACGTTTATTTTGTTTCCATTACTAAATTTCTTTACCGTAGCTGTATGCCTCTTGTCTGACGTTCCGAGCACATATCGCTGTTAACATCTTGAACCCGGAAGTAGTGAAAGCTGACCTGACTACAGACTGATTTTTGCCTTCTGTTGGATTGGTTGTCTCTGCCAACTTGTTATTAAGCAAAGCCCGCTTTTTTTCAAAACTTTATTCAGTGACATGAAATGTCACCCTGATCACCTGAATTGTTTCCTCTCTTGGTAATAATCATGGATGTGGTATTTTTAATATGTACTGGTTAGGTTACATTATTGTTATCCATGTGGTGTAACTGCTATGAATTGATTATACTGTTGTTGGGCAAGCAAAGAGCACTTTGCAAAGTTTAAGCCATCAAGGAGGTCACATTTGAGTTTTAAACAAAAGTTTGGCATATCTCAGATGTGTAATATTTGTCCTTACAGAGCTCTAATATGGAGGATGATGACGAGTTGGACTTGGAATTCCTCCGCAATGCTGCCTTGCAGAGTCTGCGGAAAACAGGCCCTCCGCCTCCTGCCAAGGCTGAGCCTTATGTCAAACAGGAGCCCCCGACAGGGGGAATGGCTCAGGGACAGATGGGTTCAATGCCACACATGCACCGAGGTGGCCTCATGAGGGGAAACCGGGGAAGGAGAGGCATGCGTGGAAACTTCAGAGGAAATTCACATGTAAGATAATTTTCTGAATTCGCTTAATAACCTACTACTTACTTTCTTGTGCTCATTACATATGTTTGGTTTGCAGGGCTTTTTCAACAATAGGCCTCCAAAGAATATGAACTCCAACTTAATTACAATTGTACCACAAGCAATGCCTGGAGAGGAAGACACCACAAATGAATTGGATTCAAAACGCCTAAATGTATCCGATTCTAAATGTAAGTTTTCAAGAATGAGTCTCTCATACAAAGTAAATTATTCACATGTATCATTAAGTTAAATTTTTTCTTGTTGCAGCTGTTCCTAGATTAGTAAGGCCTCAAGATGCATACATGAATAAGAATAATAGTCTGAAACCTGAACCTAAAACCAATGGTGGTAAGGCAGTTTTTCCTCTCTTTCTATTATGTATATAGTGTAATTGAAAATTTCTGATTTTACTCTTTTCCTGTGCACAGTTTCCACCAAGTTTAGTCGAATAAGGGAAGACTCAGATTCGGAAGAATCATCTGGAGATGAACGTGTTGAAGATGAAGGCGATTCCGATTTAGAAGTTGAGAAAACCGATGCAGGAGCTAATTCAGGATCAGATGATGACGAAGACAAAGCTGAAGAGAAAGTCGGAAGTGATCAAGAGAGAGATAATGACGTAATGACATTCAAAGCCGACGAAGATGTAAGTCCCTATTTATCCATATGACTTATTATCACGGTATTTCCCCGGCTTTCTTGACCTTAAAGGTGGTTCTTCTTTGTTCTAGGATGAAAATAGTTTAGAACGATTGATCCAAACCTTGGATGAAGAGATTAGCAAGTCAACGGGTGTAGTGTCTACACCTGAAACACCTAAGCCAAAACAGGAGACCATTACACCTAAACAGGAGGACTTAACCCCAAAACCAAAGATTGATAAGCCAAGGAGGAAAGGCTCTGCGGACCGCAGTGAAACTGTGGTGACGAATCTTCAACCTATCAAAGAAGAACTGGGAACTCCTTCCTCTGTCTCTGTCCCGGAGAAACTGACCTCGCCTCCGGAGAGTACGAGTGGAAACGTTAAGACTGAAAGGATTTCGCCGGTGAAGCAGGAGAGCAGTAAGTCACCTCGACGGTACAGTAGGTCGCCTCCAAGGCTTCGGTCTCCGCCTGTCAGATCGCCTCTCAGAAGCAAGTCGCCTGTTCGGGAAAGGAGTATCTCGCCACGTCCCCAAGCAAGGCCTCGATCTCCTCCAATGACAAGATCACCTCCGAGGACGCGGTCTCCGCCGAGGACTAGATCACCTCCGAGGACTCGTTCGCGCACCAAGTCTCGGTCGCCGAGAAGGCGTTCTCCTGTGGGCGCCCGCCCTCTGCGACGGTCACCCTCTCCGTGGCACGCGCGCTCTCCACCGCGATCGCCTCGACGCTCTCCTCTGCCAAGATCCCCGTATCGCGCGCGCAGCCCGTTCAGGCTGCGGTCGCGATCACCCCGTCGCTCCCGAAGCCCGCGCCCCCGAACGCCTCTTCGGGAGCTCTCCCCAGGACGTCCCCGGACGCCCCTACGCTCCAGGTCTCCCGGGAGAGCTCGCAGCCTGATTCGATCGAGGTCCCCGCCGAGGCTGAGGTCGCCTCGTCGGTCCAGGTCACCCCGACGCTCCCGTTCTCCAGGAAGACACCTCTCCCCGCTGAGACGGCGCTCGCCGTACAAAAGAACCCCTCCGAGACTCGGAGCTCCCCGATCGCCTGGGAAGTGGAGGAGCAGCCGGTCGCGATCACCACCTCGGCAGTTCGCGCGCTCGAGAACGCGATCACCGCCAAGGCGGAGGAGCCGGACGCCGTCACCATCACGCCACTTCGCTGGACCTCGCATCAGGCTTCGGTCACCGAAGGAAGGCAGGTCGCGCTCCCCTGTCGTGCGCTTAAGGAGCAGATCTCCTCCCCGTCCAAGCTCCCCCGTGAGACGGAAATCGCCCTCCCCGCAGCGGCGCCGACGCTCGCCTTCCCCTAGACGTTCCCCTCGCCGCTACGTCGCCAAGTCCCCGACATCGCAGACGACGTGGTCTCCAGGTGCAATGAGGACGCGCAGTCCTATCCGTCACGCATCACCTCCACCGAGCAACGCGCCTGAGTCGGTCCGTTCTCCGCGTACTGAGCTCAGGCCCTCGCCCGTCAGGATCAACCGGAGTCCGAAGGCGAGGTCGCGCGTGCGGAAGTCGCTTTCCCCGGCTGCTCAAGGCGCCTCCCCCCGTCCGCCGCCAGGCGACCAGCAGGCGTCTCCCCCGAAGCAGAGGAGCGTGAGCTTGAGCCTGAGCCCGTCGCCGGACCGCAAGGAGCTCTCCCCGCTGCGGGTGGTGTCACGACGGGAAGGGTTCGACGAGAGGAAGTGGCAGCGGTCGGAGCAGAAGCGCCGGAGGAGTCGGCCGGAGGAGGAGGACGCGCCGGCGGCCAAGCAGAAGAGGCGGGCCAAGGAGAAGAAGAAGAAAAAGAAGAAGCGGTCGGAGGACTCGGTGCTGGAGGCGCGCAGGAAGAAGTTCGAGTCGAAGGCGCCGGTGGACGTGGGCGCCAAGAAGATCCAACTGAGGGGCTCGCCTGCCAAGGCGGATGACAAGGAGGCCAAAGCCGAGAAGCCGCAGCCGGCGAAGGCCGCGAACCCGTTCGACGAGTACGTTGACGAGAGCATCCTGGACACGGAGTTCGGCGATTGGTACTCTTCCGACGAGGAGGTGGAGCAAGAGCAGAAGGCAGGCAGCGTGTCCAGTAAAGAGGAGGCTGAGGAAACGCAGACGGTGTCGTTCACGTGCACGCTGAATCCGTCTCCGAGTGAGAGCGAGAAGGAGAACTCAGCTCACGGAGGTACGGCGCTATCTTCTCCTTAGTACTTAAATTTAACCCATAAGAGCCCAAAGTATTTGGAGTGAAATTTAGCTTAAGAGGAATTGGAAGGATTTTTTCCTTTAAAATACGCACTTTTAAGCTTTGGAAAATGCCTAAAATATTAAATTTCATGTTTCCAAAACTGTGATGTTTTTTAAATTGAAACAATACTGAACTGAAAAGATCCTCTAAAATAAATCTTTGTGTTTCCGGACGGCATCGCTGGGCGGTAGTGGGTTAAGTTTACCTGAAAGTGCAGGAATCACCTTGCAGCCCATGCGCACAAACCCTATAGTAGCTCTCCTGTCTTTCCTTAACTACTGAGAAGCACTTGGCTGTATGCTGAAAGCTGAACGAATTGTTCCAGACGAGTCACCGGATGATGGAAAGAAGAGACGCGACAGCGCGGAGAGACCAGCATTCGAGGAAGATGGCGGCGACGAAGGCGCCGAAGCACGCCCTACGCATAACTGGGAGCTCAAGGAGCTGATAATTAAGCAGGCGAAAGGGTCCACGGAAGCTGCCAAATCGAGCAAACGCAGAGTCACTGGGCGAACCTCTTCGAATCTTGATCTCCGCGCTGAACTCAGCCGCCGGCGAGCCGAGAGGATGAACAAGGTAAACTTTATCACCGAAATCCTTGATGTTTCTGCATTCAAAAATCTTCAAAGCCACATTTTCTACCTCGTATGATGTACCGCTTCGATCAGATCACCAGTCTTAAACGTCCCGTAGCCAAGCTTGATGCCGCTTGCGGTTTAGCAGCAGCCACCCACCGACTAAGTTGTTGGAATCAGTCGATGGCGAGGCGCTTAACACCGAACTGAACTGTACGCAGTTATGTGTCTTTCACCTTCACAATTTCAGAATTTAAGAAAATTTACTATTATTTACTCTATTTAAGGAAAGGTTGAACTGGGGTGGAGGCAACGCAAGAGGTGGAAAATACAACCCTTTGAATTTAAAGAGTGCAAAATTTAGTGTTGGAACCACGCTGATCAAAATGTCGCTTGAGTTGACTTCGGTTTTCTCATGTATTTTTTTTTGTTGTTGTTTTTTTTCCAGGCGGGAGCTCTACTTGATATGGTACCTTCAAGATTGGTGCAATCGGCTTTCAAGGAAGTTGGAGTGTAAGCGTATTAAATAATTTTCTTCTTCTTTTTTCTCTTTAGTAATCTTTTTACTATGATTTGTGTGATTGAGAACTAATGCATGGACGACTGTTTTTTATTATTATTATTATTATTTTTTTTACTTTGGAAAGGTTTCCTTTTTTCCTCAGTCTCAAGTTTTAATGAACCACCTCTTTTCGTTCCAAGCGCTTGAGCAATTATTTTTTTTAAACATTTTTCGCGCGGAAGAACACCTGTATTTCTACCCGAGACCATAGCTTCTTTGTGACCAAAACTTTTCACTCGTTTGATTTTGAGGTTATGTCGTACTAATTTTTATTTTCTGCCACAGGAAAACGAGAGTGAACGGCCGACTAAGCCCAGATGATCGTGGTAAGTTTCTCGAAGGAGTTTACGAATCTAGAAGCACTATCAACGCGAGTTTGACCCGGTTCGATTTGGCGCGATTTTCAAAAACCTTTGGAAGCTGACCTCGAGGGATATATGCTCTCTTCCAGAAAACAGAGGAGGTGAAGGGCGTCGGGTGATGCTGGTTAAGAAGCTACCTGACCGAATAGTGGCTGGTGAACCGTCCTTCAAAATCACCGCACCGAAAGGTGAAATTCGCTCGTAGCCGCTTTTGCAGGGACGCGTTCGAAAACAGTGTCGGAATGGTTTCCCTATTTACCGTAAGCCCAATGTGTAAGACAGATGAGAGCTGTCACGGGGACTGTTCTCGAACGTAGCCAAATTCGTAACAGGGCTGCTACAACGAATACATTAGAAGTAGACGAATCTTTTATTGACGGAGAGCCCCAGTTAAGGGAGAGTCCCTGTCGCCCTCATTCGTTGGAATCGTTTGACCGTATTTACGAGGAGCTCCAACTAGTGATTCCAGGGGGGGGGGGTTCCCAGGGTGGAATTTTGAGCGTCGTTTCTTCGAAAGGTGCCCCCTGTATATCGCGATGTTTTATCGGTGTTACTTAATTGAAAAAAAAAAGGGTTGAGTGGTCTGGGAATTTTCGCGTTTTATTGTGGCAACCCTGTCAAAACTTATTCACGTGTGCTTGTAGGACTGCTAAATCGCTTAGATTCTTAAAGTACTTTGTGGCAGTTACTGCCATTGAGAAGTTACCGTCGTCATGCCGAGCGGAACGGTAGCCTCGCGATCTAACCTAGGTCTATCTAAATTAACCCAATCTAGGTTGAGATGACCTTCGGGGTTGAAAGACTTAACTTCGCTAATCCTTGGATTGTAATGACACAACAAACGAGGATGGATTACGAGAGGTAGATTACGGTATGTCGCTTTTGTCATTGGTCGCGGAGCTCCGTCAAGAACCCACCCGAAACTTTTGAAGGGAGTTCAACACCGTGAATCCTCGTGATGTGCCAGGTTTCCGAACAAGCTGATCCAGACCTGAAATACTGGCTCGCCCGTAGGAATTAGCTGCTTCCGTAACCATTAGGGACGATACCTTCGGCTTAATGCTATGCATGTGAACACGTTTTCCAAAGCGTTCAAGTTTAGCTACTTTGCTTAATCTGTTTCTACTCACGCCGCGCTCTCTTAGTCGTCGTTTGATTTTCGTTAGTTGCTTTAAAGCAATTACATTGCAAAGCAGCTAAAAGCAGCTTCTCTGGCTTTGTTATCTCATTTCGGATTCATTCCAGGCGCTACTCCCAGAGATGATATAACTTTCATTTACCTTCGCTTCGAATCGCTTTTTTAACCCATAACAGCCCAAAGTATTTGGAGTGAAATTAAGCTTAAGAGAAATTGAAAGGGTATTTTCCATTAAAATACGCAATTTTAAGCTTTGGGAAATGCCGAAATTATCACATTTAAGGTTTCTAGAGGAGTGATATTTTTCAAATTGTGACAATACTGAACTGAAACGATCCTCTAAAATAAATTTTTCTGTTATCCGAACGGCATCTCTGGGCGGTTGTGGGTTTTAATACGCCGAGTTTTCTTGTGTTATTGGAGATGAAACCAATTATCTTGTGCTACCTATGGTGTCCTTAGGAATTTGATATTAGTGCATCCGTTGTATACTCTGAGCTCTACTAAGCTTAAGCGCCTCGCTCTACGTGGCCGCGCGACACAAAATTGCAATTGTAGTACTCTGGAGTTGCTCGGATTACCTCCGGACACCATGTCACCAATCAAAAATCGCAATCAATCCCCACTGGATTACAGGGTAGTATACGCGCGCCCTCTGTCGGATTACCCTTGAACCTTTCTTGCTACTGTTGCAGAGTCGCACGAGTCTTCGAGTACGAAATCGAAAAAGCCGATCCACATGCGATTGGGTATCGGAGGCAGTCTCACAGAAGAGCGCGACCGGGATCGGGAAAGGGACCGAAATCGTCGGGACCAACCGGCCAAGGTGAAGCCCAAGCGGAGTATAACTCTAGCGCGACACAAACAGGTACTGTACGACCCTAAACCAAAGCCTAAAGGCCAGCTGCATGATCTAAACAAGCACTACAACGTCAAACTATACCTAAGTGAGATCTCAAGCCGGGAGGGATCAAATTCAGCCTCCGCCGCCTAAATTCACTTCACATTTGGCTTGAACCTCTTCAAGGAAAAGATATTGCTTGTGCTTGAATCGAGAACTATATCTTGTTAATATCTTCTTCTAAGACTCCCTTTACAGGCTTAGATTTTTTTCTGTGTATATATACGATGTACTTAGGGATGGCGTAGCTGTTTTTATTTGCACTTTTGTTTTTTATGTGCGTTTTATATCTGTGATGGAAGCAGGTGAACCAGTGTGATAAGTTGGTGCATGTCATGAAAACGAAGTTTTAGGAAAGGAAGCTCCCGGGAAAGTCTTTCGTTGCCTTAAATTAATCATGCATTTTAACAGGTCGTTAAACGTGAATAGTCTCTGTCATTGTTGAATATACTTGAGTAGTCTTTCCTTGAAAAGTCGTATTTTTTTCTGATGTTTTTTTTTGTTTCTAGTGTAGAAATTTAAAATATTACGCGTAGAAATTTAAAATATTACGCGTAAAATTGGCTCGAAGTTTTATTTCTATTATCAATGGAAGTATTTAAATGCTACCAAAAATTCGAAGTTGAGCTGAGCTTTTTTTCTGGTTCAGTT
>Ga0058701_10004213_pt1 | contig 11627 bp, 6 predicted proteins | sample AgamicOrMae_FD_97039 | JGI IMG/M metagenome (GOLD analysis project Ga0058701, IMG submission 97039) | Agave microbial communities from Guanajuato, Mexico - Or.Ma.e | ecosystem: Host-associated > Plants > Phyllosphere > Phylloplane/Leaf | place: Guanajuato, Mexico | collected 2012-06-04 | reverse complement strand
GCTATATAGTTTCGTGCTTGGTACAGAGAGGCATAGGCTTGTTCCTACCACAGACCGGTGTGGCGACGCTGTAGTGCGTAGATGGGTGGAGCTACCGCATCGCGTACCTCCCAACTTGCGTCGGGGTCGCAGGGCAGGGCAGACACCCGCGCTTTTTGCTCTGCAAACCGTTCAATTCGTAATTAGAGAGAATGTTTCCGAGAAAAGCGGTACGTTTGATCTAAAAAAAAACTCTTAAGGAGACGAAAATCTGGAGGTAATTTCTCAGGGTAGTAATCGACGAAAATCTGGAGGTAATTTCTCAGGGTAGTAATCGAGGTCAACTGCCATCTTTGTCAGGGACTCTTTATCATCCTGATTATTTCAGGGGCAATGTGTCTGCGGGAAAATCGTTTTGCGGATCGGGCTGTAGATTGCGGCAACCTAGTGCCGGCATTGTGAATAGCTGTTAATATCGGTGACGACCTAGCGACTCCTCGCACGACGGGACCTAGCCCGTCCCGAGCGTGACCGCGAAACCCAGGCCGGGCCTGGTGCAGGCGCGGCGCCGTCAGCTCTTGTCAGCCAGATGTAGATCTAGGCAGCATTCCATCACATCAAAAGTTCATTTTTTCCGGCAGAAGTTGGTGCCAGTTGGTATTTCCTATTCTCGCGGACTTGCGCGGCTTCCGTATTAGCGGAACAGAGGCCGTATTTCAGCGAAGTCCTAGACAGCCCTTGTACTCCAAGGGATTCCGATTATTGTACCAATTACGTAGAACTCGTAGGACGCACGGTATGGTACCTTATTTTTGTAAATCGAAAAACGTTAGTCAGTTGGTCTGAGCAAACAATGGCTTTTCTTTGTTAGAACACTAGAATAATGTAGTCATCATTTGGGACCGATTTGGGATCAAAATAATCAGCGCCCCATAAGTTAACAAGCAGAGTCGCTTCAAATTTCTGTGGCATGCTCTTTAGGACACGCCAAATCCATTTCTTTTTACAAAACCCACCGTCACCGAACTCAATTTTGAAATAAATAGGATTTAATAATACATTTTTCTTATGGGAACGCACATACAAGCTCTTTTCAAAGTGGAAAACAAATCGAAAAAAATAAAATGTGGGTGTCACCGACCAAACAACGTCAATAACTACTAGCAGCTATAAAAAGCTTGTTTCAGTCATGGTATTTTCGCAAAATTTGCGTTAAGAGTGCTTTTGAAGCTCGTGAACTCGTCCGCAAGCAGGACAGGAGGAATTCTCAAGACTTAAAATAATAAGACCCTTGTTAGCAACGCCCACAAGAAATTTCAAAGGGTTTCGAAGCAACTTTTTTTTTACTCGCCCCGTGGATCGGGCCGGTCGCAAGTCTACTACCTTAAAATTGTCGAGTTTTCGTGCACATAAATGAGTGCATTGGCCGGGTATCAAACCCAGACCGCCCGCGTGGCAGGGGAGCATTCTACCACTAACCCACCGTTGCACACGATTTCTTAAAATATTTTGGCAGATACATTCTACACTTAAAGGAAGACAAATATTGCGCCTTCTGAAACAGTGATTTAAATTTAAATGCACGTGCAGCCGACGTGCACAATCTGCACGTCTCTATAATCGAAAAGATCACGTCCCTAGAGGCATGTACTACTATGAGCATGCAGTGGAACATGCGCCGAGCGACTCCCAAATTCGTTGTCCTCGCTTCAACGTGACCAAACGCATATTTGGTGAGAGTCGAGATGCTAACCTCTCGGTCTACTTGGACAAATTAACAAACACTTCTCCTAAAATAGCGAAAACAGCTTTCAGCGCATTCCAGGAGTTATTCGTCGAAAGGAACAGTAGAGAGGAGGGGGAAGTTCTCCTACACAGTAAAGCAGCCTAACCTATCCTAACCTAACTTCACGTTTACTCTGTGAAGTGCCGTATTTGCGGTGGCTAAGGGGGAATGGGGTAGAAAACACGGCTCCTTTCTACAGCAGACACGCTTTTAGCTCAAGCGATCGCATTTTCTTCCTTTCGCTGCCAAGCCAAGTGGAGGGAAACGCGGGGCTCTTGACCTAACCCAACCAATAGCAAGTCGTTAACTCTGTGTTAACCTAATAGTCACCGAGCGTAATATGTCGCGAACTTATCAGCGGAAGCTGACTGCACCCGAAAAGTAAGCATCATCGGGCTCACAAGACAGCTGACGGGGCGACACCGAAGCCAAAGCGAGGAACAAGGTACCGTACCTATAGGTCTATCTAAACAGTTGTACGCCGTAAAGAGATGAAGGGCTGAACCAGAGTGGAAATCAAGATAATGAAAATGCAACCTTAAAAATTAACAGCGCATTATTGACAAGTAGCTTTAAATTCTAAATGTTTGAAAAACAGGAACTTTTAAGTCGCTAAAGGACCAGTCGCCCTGACGCAGCAAAATTGCTCATAAGGAGATAGGTAGATCAACTCAAAAAGACAGCTAGGCCTAGTATTATTTGAGGTCAACTGTAAGTTAAGTTCTTAAGTATTCGAGGGGATTTGCAGGTTGAGGCTCTAGAAAGGATTAGATTATGTAATATTTAAGCCTTTTCAACAATGAACGATACCAGAGAAATCTCTCATAGGCCTATTCGATTACGAAATAACATGCGAAGATGAAGTCACGCCTTTTTCATCCCGCTTTTTAATTTTTCTAGTCCTCAATTTTAGAGAGATCCCAAGGAGCTCGCCTGGTCCCAATCAAGACTCGCGCAGGCATTTTCGAAACTATTTCGCAATCCCCATACCGCTACACCGAACCCAAATGGAGATGCCCTAAAGTTATACCCTGAAGGTGAATAACGTTTCAGCCAGATCGCTTGTCGTTTTTTTTTCTCTTTATTACCCAAGATAGGGCCGATTTTCGAAATAGGCTAATGCTGAATCTATTAGCGCCAACCAGAGCGTGCAACCAAATACAGCCTCCTTTAGTCGGATTTTTAAGAAGAAAAAGAGCGCGAAATTGTCTGCTCACTATTGTTGCCCTTGTATTTTTTATCCATGGGGTTTCACCCTGCTTCAACCTGTCATTACGAGAATTTCACAATCGCGTGGGTTAGGTTAACTGCGAGCTGGGTTAACTGAGAGTTGACCTAGGTCAGGGTAGTTGTGAGTTGTGCCTCTCTTCAGTGCTGCTCCGCTCGTCTGTTGCAAAGCCTTAACCCGCTCGCTTCTACACGGCAGGCTGCTGCCACCGAGAGGTAAGCCGCATGAGTCTTGGCAAAAATAAGGTTAGGCCATCTAAGGTTAGGTCAAGTGCCTTGTGGCTCGCTCCAATGTCGGTTGGCAACGATATGTGGAACGATGTACCGTAGGTAAAGAATGCGACCTTTCATTGACAGTGCAGCTCTGCGAGCTCTTATCTAGAGCCCTCTCCACTCTGGCTTATTCCCCGAAATGCATTATTGGTCTCATTCAGGATAATAAATGGAGCTGCAACAGGCGGAGTGGGCGGGCCGCCACGACAAAAATTTCTTCGGAAACCAAAAAGTAGTCGAGATCACAAGTCAAGACCAGGTTAATCAATGGATACGAGAGGGTTACGATTTACGATTTCATCTGTACGGTACAATTGGATTGTAACCTGCGAAGTTTTAAGTGCCCACTCACTGTCACAGACACAGAAGTCTAAATAATTTTGCGATGGTAGTTTCATAAGACGCACAATAACATACCGGTATAGACCCACCTCCGTCACCCGAGGAAGAAAGCAACTCCACATACTGAACGACCGAAAAATCCAACACGATTTTCATTAGTAAAGCGTGAAGATTATACATGATATGTCGCTGTTTGTTAAGGTGGAGTTATTTCTTTCTCCCTAGAAAGAGCTAAAGGTAGGTAAAGGGAAAGAGTTGTTAAGTTAACAGACCTTTCAATGTGCTTTCAAACGGCGCAAGTTTTGAGGTGACGCGGCAAATATTTCAATTTTACGCGCTGCAGACTACTCAAGAGAAGGCTGCATTCCATTGATAGAGCATCAGAGGTAGATAATTTGAAACTACTCTTCGGAACGTCGGCCGGGACGGGACAGGTTTGAGTTGAATCGCCCGTTTCACGAGAAACTCGCTCGTCAAATTCATCTCAGCTTGCTTTCGGAAGCAGAGGCACATTCGACATTGCTGCGCCACCTACCGGCAGTTCGCGTAAAACTCAGGGACGAGCAGAGGAAAAAAAGTGCACCGTACGCCACCTAGCGGACCTAAGCGGAACTTCATAGCCAACCGCGCCAATATTCAGAAGTGAGCGGCGGTGGATAGACCCTCCCAGGATATCTTTCCCCAGGCGTCTTCATCCACTTCATTGATATTAAAGAGTATAGTTCAAACCTTTTATGCTTAATTTAGGGTTAGTTTAATGACTATATAGGCTGTAAAAAAATAAATTCCAAGAAAAGTTGACACGTACGACTGAAAAAAAAGTGTGATTACCGTTTTCGCCTCGTACTGTATTTCCGATGTAGCTATTTCGAAGAAAAACGTAAAATGTGGCCATTCATCGGCCTATTTCTGAAGTAAAAAAAGAAGAATAAGAAGAAAGAGATTGCAGACGAAAATCATATAGCTTACTGAGGTAGTTTAACTTCAGACAGCGAAAGAGGACTGGGCACAAGTACAATAAACTCAGTTTTACTAACAAGAAAGGCACTTATAACTCGAAAGATTATACATTGTACATTAATACAATAAATTATAAAATATCATTTTATAATTTTTTATACATGGGCGTAGTTATCAACGTATTAACTTGTAGTACGGTACGTTTACCGGTAATTAAGTTTCGTGATGATACACAGTCATAGGATAGTGTATGCGCTACCGGACAGTTTATAGTATCAATTAAAATATCACAGACTAATGAGTCGAGTGCAGCATTCGCACTGTTAACCTAAATGCAACAACAAGTTAGCGCCATAGAGCATTAATACTGAAGTAATTCGGTACCAGCATTATCGGTCATTGGGACTGGTCCAGGAAAACCTTTTCACCGATCCAAGCGAATCTTCACAACTCCTACGCTTTCTCTAACATTATTTCCTTAGTGGCCAGACCATCCAATTCGGGTAGTTCATCGTCTTGAACCGCTTTTCGTTTTCCAGCGAAAGATTCCTCAATTTCTCTGAGAGTTCTGCCCCTGGTTTCAGGCAACAGAAACCCTACGAACAGGGTTCCTATCAGTGACATGGCTGCATAAACGAAGAAAACCCCTTCGGCCCTCAGTTGTGTCTCCATGAAGGGGTAAATCTTGAGGACAACGAAGTTGAAAACGTACGCCATGCATGTCGTGAATCCACCCGCAGCCCCGCGGACGCGCATCGGAAAGACCTCGCCGATCATGGCCCAAGGAAGAGTCAGGAAGCCCAGAGTGCTGCACAAGATGAAGCCGACGAGAGCGGACACCGGAAGCCAAGATCCCGGTCTCCAGGGAACGTCGAAATCATCCAAAGAGAGGTACGTGGCTAATACGAACATACACATCGTCATGGAGATTCCGGAGCTGAGAGCGAGAGGTCTGCGACCGACGCGGGTTGACAGTAGTCCTGCGATCAGAGTGATTCCTAACCTCGCTACGCCGATGAGGATGGTGACCAGGAACGGGTCGGCGTCTATGCCGGAGTTCTTGACGACGTCAACGGCGTAGAAGATGACGACGAAGACGCCGCTGGCCTGCTGGAAGAAGAAGAACCCGTTCATGATGATGAGTGGTTTCCAGCACTCGGGGCTGGCCAGGTCGCGGAACACGTCCGTCCAGGTGCGCTTGGCGCCGACCTGCCGGCGCCGGGCGCGCTCCTCGTCGCCGCGCAGCGCCATGAACTCGGCCTCGATGGCGGCCTCGGAGCACCCCGCTCGCAGGTGGCGGAACGCCTTCAAGGCGGCCTCCTCTCGTCGGCGACCCAGCAGCCACACGGGGCTCTCCGGCATGATGACCAGGTTGAGCGCCCCGGCGGCGAGGGGGAAAGCGGCGCAGCAGGCCGCCATGGTCCGCCAGTCCTCCAGCTCGGCCCCGAGCACGTACACGAAGAGGATGCCGATGGCCATGGCGATAGAGGTCCAGGTGACGAAGACGACGCGCAGGGGCTTGGAGGCCATCTCGGCGACGTACACGGTCCCGGGGACGCTGCCCATGCCCGTGGCCATGCCGGTCAGCGCCCGGCCGGCGAGGATTTGCGGGATGGAGTCGGCGGCGCCGGAGCCGCCCAGGAGCGGCGGCGCCGCAAGCAGGAGCCAGCCGACGAGCGCCGGCACGTTCTGCGCCAGGACGGCACTGCGGCGCCCGAAGTGGTCCATGAGCCAGCCGGACACGAGGCAGCCCGCGGGCGTGGCGCCGGCCGTCACGCTTGCTGCGAAAACAAGGCAGGCTTCAGACGGAAATATCGGCGCTGGTCAGGAGACGAGCCCAAGCACACGAAAGCAATAGGTGCGAGCTTTGGTAGAGTAAACAAACCGATGCTAGCATAGTAGCATAAGATAGCAAATAGACGCAAAACCTTAAATATAAAATAAAATAGAACAATACATGAGTCTATAGAAATATAAAGTAGAGAGCTATTTTGAGAGCGTGGTGTGCATGTAAACAAACCAAACAAAAAACAGGGCCTGAAGCAGGCGAATACTTTCATGTCCCATGACAGTCTCTTCCAGCCATTTTTTTTGTAAGATTCGGCTCCCTTTTACGTATACAAACAACGATGACAAAACAACCGCGAAACTATAAGAGAATATGAAATTCGGGGAATGTCCTACCTTCGGATATCTGTCCTATTTTGGGCACACTAAGTAATTTTACAACACACATACATTTTTTTTGCGAAAGAATTGAAAAAGAAAAAGCAAAACTAATACCACTTTGCATTTAGGGAACGTCCCACTTTTGGACATATGTCCCATTTTGGAGACAGCAAACACCAAGTTATTGAACAAGTCGTAGCGGTAACACCTCTGAAAATTTCTATCCCACTCACACTGGAGCAATCTAATCCGTTTTGTACCACTTTCGGTGCGTGTCCCACTCAACGGATTGACCGATCGGGTCCAAATAAAATCAATAGCGCTCGCTTCCTCATAAAAGGGAAGATACCCTGAAAATTTCATAACGATCGGATAATATTTACTCAAGTTTTCGCACTCCATAGGCAAAACCCGTTTACTAGATTATCTTATAAACGGGCTGACGAATCGCCATAAAAATTGATACGAAGCAATGCCCCATAAAATCAAACATGCCCCTAAAGTTTCAACTCGATCAGTTTACCCTTACGCCCGTGAGATTTCGCGGGAAAAGCTACAGCAAGACAGACAGACAGACACACAGACAGGCAGGCAGACAGACAGACAGACAGACACACACACAGACGGGTTGTCCAAAACCACTTTTCTCGACGTTTTGAAGGTTGTGTACATCCCAAATCCGGTCTTATCTCAAACTCGATTTTTCGCACGATGCCAATACTTCCATTGACATGGAAGTTACACAACTTTTGTTTTTTAAACCAAAGAAGCTGCGAAATGACGCAGTGAAGGAGGCCTGAAAAATTAAGCAATTTCCCTTCGATTAATTTTGGGTTACACTTCCATAAAAACTTTCAATCTTGAAAGAAATCTCGATTTGAAAATCCGAGGTGAGGAGTAGACGACGACCTCCTTGAGATTGTCGTCCTGATGTTGTCTCTACTCACATAGAATTTTCAAATCGAGATTTCTTTCAAAATCGGGAGTTTTGAGGAAGAAATACCCAAAGGACATTAAGAGAAGCTTGCACAATTCTTAACACTTTCTTTGTGACACAATGAGGCACTGCTTAGGTTCGGAGATCAAAAATTGATTCTTCGTTCGTTTATATGCACACCGCGCTCTCTAAATGGCCCTCTACTTTAGAGCTCTATTTGCACGCAACCTCCTATTAAAAATATATTGAATGTGCTAACCGATCCATGATTTGTCGGTGTCTGTGAGAGGCCGCGTCGCGTTCTCATTGGCCATCCGTTCCAGAGCGACGGCGGTGAATCCCAAACTGGCTCCGGCGGCGACGCTGCCCAGGTTGACGACGGCGGCCACCCACATCTGCGCCAGGGTGGTGCGGAGGCCGAGCTTGGCGGCGGCCGGTCCATGGCCGGACTCTGCGCCGCCGCCGCCGCCGCCGCCGCCGGGAATCCTCCCCAACGAGTCCTTCATCTGCACCGACGGATTTTACATTCGTCACACTTCACTACTGTCGTAAACGTACCTTTAGAGGTTAAGTTTCCTCTGGCGGACGCATTTACTTCCGCTAGCAGAAGTCAAACGAATACTCGAGTAATTTCCCAGGAACCCTAAACAAACACGCTTTTTGATATAGGCTAACCGCTCCGAGCTAGAGGTTTAATTAAGAAAACTCTTAAAATTACGAACACTTTTCGGATAACGTTCGAAAAGACGTATTTTGTAGAGGAAGGGTTGCAAACTTAACTCGAATGATTTCCGCTGTCGCAACTTGTCACTTGTATTTGTGTTTTCCGGGGGAGGGGAAAGCATTCCTGGAATGACAAGGATAGTTACCAATCTGATAATACGTTTAAACTAAACGATTTTTATTATTTTGGCAAAGAATTTGAGTGGAAAAGTCGCTTTTATTTTTTCATTTTAATCAGAGACCAAACACATTCACGCCATTTGCGGCAAACAGCGGTGTTACGGTTGATTTATATTTCGTGAGAAAAGTTACAAAACCAAATATGCCCACTTTCAAAACTGGTTTGGATGTCACATAATAAATTTTAGCACCGGTACCGCTTCGCTTCACGGCGAGTTGATTTAACAAAACCTTTAAAAAAATGCCGACTAAATAATAGTAACCCGATTTCACGACAGCGTAGCGAAGCAAAAGACACGTGACCTAACCTAACTTAGGTCAACCTTCTTAAGTTTACTTAACCTACGCGGTTGCTTGTCGGTATGGAGTAATGGAAAAAGGGGGTAGTGCAACTATGAGAGTTGTTTCGCAACACGCTCATGGTGGAAACCAAGAGGTACAGTAGATCATGGCACCTTTATATTTGAAAAGCACATCGTTTTAAGCTTTAAGGACATGTGTTTGCAATATCTCCACTTTCCAATGAAGATCCACAATTATCCGACAAAGACTCTACATTACTTTTTTTTTTCAAATAGATCTCAGAATACAAAGAATCTTAGAAAGATTGAAAATACTTCAGCAAAAATCTGGAAAAATATAGGTTATGTCATCCAGCCAGTAAAAGAAAACGAATATACAAATGACTCGTATTTGTACCGATATCGTAACCTTCAGACACGCAAGGAATTCCGCACTAGTGTGGTTAGACTGTGCGTAATCAAAGATATTGGCAACCCGTTGAAAACTACACTGGACTTGAGTTCGTAAGATTTTCTGAGAGATATTAGTTGTGAACAGGTTGTTGAAATATTAAGGATATTTCCAAATGATAACGGGCATCAGTGGCGTCGCTACTGGAGGTGCTGGGGGGGCTGAGCCCCCCCAGTCGGACTTTTGGCCCCCATACCCAATTCGTCCAGAACCGAGGAGAAATTTGGGGGTGGTATAGGGGGGGGGTCGGGGTGCCGCCAGACTCAGGCAACCTACAAGCCTTTCAAAAAATATTTTATATTAAATGCCTTGCATAAAAAGAATCGTCCCCATGCTCACATTGTCAGCTAAAACCAAATCAAGCTTACAGTTGAATCTTTCAAACCTTAAAAGCTGCTGGTTTGACTAACTTTTGTCTCAAAAAGTAATGTTTCCGAGGGTTTTCTCGATTATTTTTGTAACCCAACGGTAAAACACAGCTTTCATGGGCTTCATTTGACTGTCTGTACAAGAAAATAAGTAAGAAAGTTGATAAGTGAATAAAACAGTACTGGAAGAAGTCAGGATTCAATGACAAAGGTAGGCAACCCGTACTTGAGATTTGGGGTAGGCAACCCGCTGTACAGCCCCCACCTAGGCTGGCATCCTCGCGACGCCACTGACGGGCATATAAGCCGACGAATCCGTTCTGCCCAACAGATACAGGTTTGCTGATAACTCGATCAAAAGCAAATACCGGGACTTTACTGTTTAACCCATTTTCTGCTAATTTTATAGTTAATTCGAAATATGCCGTCAAATAAATAAGATTTAGTTTTTATAGATTTTTCTTCTCTTCACTATCGTTGGAAGTGAAAAAAAACAACAACAACAACAAAAAAAACAACACATTAAATAAAGAAATAAAAACGATTTCGTCAGATGGTCAACAGTTGAAATATTCTAACTTCAAAGGTAAAATTGCTGCTGATTGTAGATTTGTATATCTCACATGATATACTGTATTCTGAGAAATCGTTCAAGCCTTAAAGGGCTAAAAGGGAATATTTGAATTTCGCAAAATGTGATGACTGGCTTGCTGCCACAAGAAACCTATAATTAGGTAATTATAATAGCTTTTTTCATGTGATTCTACTTAAAAATATCAGTGATAGTCACACAAAGTCAATGATGCTACTTTTTATCAGAGAAATCGACTTATCTGCTGTAAAGATAGCCGAAACACTCAATCATAGCTCGGCTAATGACATGAATAGCGCTGGGAAAAGTAATCCTTTTTCGAGGAAAAAAAAAACATCGCTAAATTGACCCGAGACATTTTCCTATGACTCATACAGTTTATCACAAGGAATGTTTCACATTAACGCACAACTCCTTCTTCCGGTTTGCAAAGATTTGAGTGAAGGCACTCGCCGAAATCGAGATTTGCGTTTTTTTTTATATCACATTTTATGCATCGCGGTTTTTATCCCGCGCGAGGGATAAAATTTCCATGATTCAAGCGAAATTTTCAAGAGAGTGGACAACTTATGAGAGGCCAGCGTGCGATCTGATTAGTTCGGATCAAAATGCGTCATGTGGTCAGTTGACCACTCTGTGGTAGGATTCAGTATCTATTATCAATGCATGACTAGCCAATAACCAATAGCCTCTTCGCTTTCAAATGAAAATTTTAAAACACACATTACACTTTAATATTGTTTAAAAGAGGACGAGACTAAAACTTCGGTCAACTAAACTTGAAATGTACAGTCGAGCACATAAGTGGCTTACAGTGATTTTTTGTTCTTTTGAATTCAGGTTGGAAACACGATTGAAATCGACTGAAACGCGGGAGAACCCCCCTATCTAAATACATCAGTAGTACCAACACAAAAAGGAAAAAATAAAATCGTTTGTCAGTCATTTGTGTCCTCGGCTGTATAGTTTTGGCGGGTTGTCCCTTGCATAATACCAGTACTCTCAAAGCCAGCCCGACTTGTTCACCTTTACCGGTTCTTCTGTAAGCGTTAATTCCGCTTTCTCTTCCTCGCAATTACTTTTCATTAGGCTTCGTTAATACAATGTAAGAATCGTTCGGAGACACACTTTTAAGCATTTTCCTATAATTACATTTCTCGCCCGATAGTATTAATTATGTGGCCGGAACGTCGTCATAAAACGAAATTGCGTTACAGACGACGATGAAATCGTTAAAAGTGCGTTTTGTTCAGTGACAAGAAAAACATGGAAGTAATATCTCAAGAAAGGTGGATAGAAGAAATAAAATAAAAATAAAAAGTTGCAAATGAATACAAG
>Ga0058701_10004212_pt1 | contig 11627 bp, 4 predicted proteins | sample AgamicOrMae_FD_97039 | JGI IMG/M metagenome (GOLD analysis project Ga0058701, IMG submission 97039) | Agave microbial communities from Guanajuato, Mexico - Or.Ma.e | ecosystem: Host-associated > Plants > Phyllosphere > Phylloplane/Leaf | place: Guanajuato, Mexico | collected 2012-06-04 | reverse complement strand
GGCTATGATTCATGTCGTCGATTGAAAGCCACTTTGGAATGTAAAGAGCTATGCAGGTCTTTCTGTGGTCTAAGCAGGAGGAAGCCATTTTGGATACTAACCTTGGTTAACGAATTTTCGGACGGTGGATATCTTGAGGTCGATCATCGTAATTGCATGGCGAATGGGAAACCAGTGACCCATGAGGCGCCGATGTCCATGATACTTCGTTCTTCCTACCGGCAAACCTTTGTTCCCTAAATGACTTGTTAGAGAAGGCTCCGGCATGAAAAATATCAGTAGGAACCTTAGCCAATGACCCATTTTACATCAAATGTATCTGGGATAACTTGAGGCCACATGCTTGGATACATTTTAGGCTGTTTTCAGCCTTGAAAATCTTGTCAAAGATATACATAGCATAGGAGACTTGAACGTGAGGTTCTTAGAATTCGTGAAAACGTAAGGCAGCTCTTACTTGCACCGTAAGTGTACTGGAATGCTCTGTAACGCCCTCTGTGAACATAACCTAGCATTTTGTACCATTTGAAAAAAACCATGGAAGTATTTTTAACCACGGAAGTTCCGCTCATTATGTTTACCTAAACTTGAATAAAAATAAGGTCACGTTATCTTATATCAGTTTGGCTTTTCTGCTTTAAGTTACGTTGTTATTGATTGGGTTAGGCTGGGATACGTTGCGTCATCATAGGTCAGTGACCCAAGTGGTAGATATTCAAGTGCAAAACATTGTCCCCGCGTATCTGTTGGTAAAGATAACCATGCGTGTCCACGTAAAAGTCATAATCTAAGACACGTAATTATGGCTGGCAAGTGCAGGCACGCGGGAAGCACCCGTTTTCGCGCCTTGTGACTCCTGGAAGGCGGAGCTACACACTCAGTTACAAAAGACGGATATTTTTAACTAGCTTATATCTTATTTTTCATTATTTATTTGTGATAATCTGCTGTGATTTATCTGTAAACCTCGGCTAACCTACAGGCAGGGTCTGAACAAAATCAAGACTTGTAATATTTAGGCTGGTTACATTTTCAAATTAAGTCATATGTGTATAGATATATTCATTTATGCACTCACGAATATGTTTTTTGATACCAAAAAATGTTTTATGGATACAGTGACATAATTTTTTTCTTGCCACAAGAATCCTTTTTTTCGGCGCGTGGATTTTTTTCTGGCAGTGAAAAAAAAATCTTGTACGAAGAAAAAAAGTGTTTTTTCGATACACCAAGAAAACATTTTCTTGGCGTTAGAAATAATTTCTGCGGGATTATGAGCAATGTAAGGGAGAAATACAGTCAAAGCCAATATATTTGCTTGTCTTTATACAAAAATATTCATACAAATCTCTTTATTCGCGTGTCGTTAGATCAAGATTAGCGATACGCTGTTATGTCAGATCATACTGCTTTCTCTAATTCCCTATTATCCTCAACTTCCCGTCATAACTTCCAGTTAATAACAAGATATTGCTGATTGCTTCCGTTTTTAACGCCAAAATAAAGCAACGTCGATCGTGTTCATAGCTGCTTTATCGTCTCGTAAAAAAGCGATCATGCCACGCTTAAAAACCGGTCCTTAAGTAGTGGTTAAGTTAGTTATGTAAATGAACAAAATCACTGCTTTCTCTAACGCATCACTCCTACGAGTGACACGTACTGAAAATACTCGTTTCGTCTAAGTGTCGAACCGGGTACCGTTGGTACCTACTAATTTAACTCTAGACTCCCGTACAAAGAAACTTCTCCTTTTCGTTTTTTTCGACGCTCTTTTGTTTGGTCTGACCTCCTGCCACACAAAGCGTTGGGAATAACTTACAGTATTGAATATTAAGAAGGGTGTCTCAGTATGAATGGATTCTGGAATGTGATCCTCAAGACAGGATTCCCTCCCCCCTCCCGTTATCCGAGGTGTCAGATGGCGGAGTGATTTTATTAACCCATTAAAGCTCATTAAAACCCATATTTTATCGTAAGGAAACAATCTTCGATAAAGTCTGGATTTAAAGTGGAGGAGCGGTGTGAGGTACGTTTTAAGCCGTAGATAAAGCTAAGAAGAAAGGTACGTGTCTTTCCAAGAAGGAAAACATTGATAAGTCAAATGTTCTTTTCCTTTTTTTTAAAAAAAATGTCGGATAACGGTAAGCGGCTTTCTTTTTTTTTATTCTTTTTTAAAATTTTATTTTAAAATAGGATTTTAGAAACAGAGCTTTTTGGTCCGCAGAAAGGATTTTACAAGTGATTGGTATTAGGTAAATGTACCGGTATGAAATGTCAAGAGTGTTACAAGGATTTCTGTTCGCTTTTCCTTTTCGTAAGTAAAAAATATTTCGTAAAATATGAATGAGATTATAAACACAACAAAAACAGATATTCCAAAAACTTAAAAAAAAAGCTACTCCTTTCGATACATTGACACTTTCGCCGCTTTGTCAGATAACGTATGAAGAAAACCAACTTTATTCTAATTTAACCAATCAAGTAATGTTCGAAAGTTCCCGCAAAAAAAGGGGAATTTTTTATGTCATCCCAGCGCAACCATTGTGCATAGCTTAAGGATTATCTGGGAGGACTTTCCCCTAATTAGAGAGGTATTTATAGTGGTGCGAAGGGAATACTTTGGGCCTAAGTCCACTCACCTTGAGACCACTCAAGCAGGCTGGTCGCCTAGTTGAGTTGCCGCCTTGCCGATGGTCCCTGCATCTCCCCCCCCCCGCCTGCAACAAAGGCTCTTTTCATTATATGGGTGTGATGTCTTGCTTACCAACACAGACGATAGTGTTTTCGCGAAGTTTCACTTGGGCTGCACGTTACAGTTATGTCTGCCCTAGTTTTGTTGAAAAGATCAGCCATTTTCAAACAAGATTAAAATACAAAAAAGTATTAAATTTTTTTAAATCAATTTAACTGGGACAACTGTTTTCGACTGTCAGAAATGTCATTTTTCAGTGACAGTGGTCTTAAGAGGTCTAACCTATTAGGCTGTACCTTAATGTAGCATGATTTATCCTGTTCTACCTGAACGCGGACAGTAACATAAATTTAGGTGATTGCTCAAAGTTTCGTTTTGACAGCACTTTCAACTCTCTTGTCCTAGCTGCGTTTTAAATTTTTTGTCGACCATATTGCCAATTTTTTGTACTATCCGTTTTAAAATACAACTTTGTTTCTATATTTGTCGTTCTTTGTTGTAATTCAGCCTAATTTAAGTACAGCAACTCAACTGTGTTTTACAAATTTTCAGTCCTGTTGCAATAAATAAATAACTCCGTTCGGACGAGAGAAGAAAAGCTTCAGAAATCAAATTTTCTTCGAAAATCCAAACTAAGTCCACGATTGTAGACACTGAAGTTCACGTTACGAACTCTTACCTGCGCTCTTTACATCCAGTAGAAACTTCTGTTGCATGATCAGTTCTTTTTTTAATTACTAGACCAGATACGAAGAGAAACCCGTTTAATTTCGACGCTGCCTTCTGAACTAACAAATTATCTCGTTAAAATGTCAGACTGATTTTAAAAAATCCATTTTTGGCGCGAAAGTAAGACCGGAGCACGCAGTGATGCAACAGTGCAAGCCGGAGCTTAATTATGTTTGTCTTGTAATAATTATATTCAGCGGTTTGCTCTCCTCACTTTTCCGCCAGCTTTCTGACGGAGACTGTTAATGTGGGACCAGAAATTTCTAAGTTCCGAATCGTTTGTTTTCCTATATTTTATATTTTTTTATGCGCAGGTGAGGTTATTTTTATTATGTTAGAAATTTGTGTTGGCAGTTCTGTAAGAATCGAAAGATGGCGGCTGTGCCGCAGTTCATCAAAAAACAGAGCCTTTAAGTTGTTTCCAGCGATGCAGACTAGTTATATAAGTTTTTTTTTAATCTAGAAAAATATAATCTCATCCGAATGAATTCTTGTTGATGAAATCTGTTTAATCATTCCTTAGGCACAAAGCGTTAACCAGTTAGCTATCAGACACGTTCTTAGAAAAGTAATCAGCGACGCTATATTCCATTATTTTTGTGCAGGTATTATTTTACCTAAGGTGTAACGCATGCAGTTCTTTCGGGAGACTTAAACGCGTATCGAGATACCTATTTCTGCCCTTTTATTTTAGACTGTAAAACATCTTAAAATCTAACCTTACCTGAAAAAATCTGATCTAAAGTTCCCTAACCTAGACTCTAGAGCCGCCCAGTCTACAGTACTCAAACCTAATTTCAATTAAAGTTCCCTGGAAAAAATATTTACCTATTACTTTTTTTCTTTGAAGAAGGAGATACCAATATTCTTGCAGAAAAGATGGTATTGATTGTACATCGATGACCTCAATGAAGTATTTACCCCCCAAAATATTGCTGATAGGCCTGAATTCGCTTCGGCAGATCAAAAGCCTTGGACCCGAATCCTCCAAATCCCAAACCGCTTAGAAGCAAATTGCACTTAATGGGGGACCAGGATCTCTTTGTGTTTCGTGAGGTTTTCACCGCTGATAATGCCTTGACAAGCACAGATTTTCGTTCCAGTTTCATTTGTTGAAGTGGAGTCATAGCGACATGAGACCAATATGAGGGCGGAGATAGACAGTTGACATCACTCAATTTTACAAGATATTTTCCACCTCCTGGTGTTCTACCTTTTGTAACGAAGCCGAGTGCAGTCACAGAAAATAGCCACACGGCGTCCCAACACATCGTCACCAAGCATCACAGAAAAAAAACAAATCTCCGGTTTGAGGAATGCTATACCTGTTTGGGGTACGAAACTAAAACGGGGGTAGTGCGTATTTTGGTAATTTTTCTATGAAGACCTATGTTCAGCCACATCAATGGAAAGGTCTTACCGAAACCTTTTGAATGATATGGCTCCACATATGCCTATCTTGAAAAATAACCACCCCCGGTTTAGTTTCGCACCCAAATCACATACAGCATTCCTTCCATTTTTTTAATTTTTTTTAACTGTGATCACGTTACTTTGGTTTCGTACTTCTATTTTCCGCTCCGCTCGTCTCAAGCCAGATGCCGCTTACTTCAGTAACTTCCGTAAGCTGCATCAGGGTCGGTAACCTTAAGGTCTCTTGTTGTTCCTAGCTCCGATAGGTTCGGTGATGCGTCAGTATGTTTAGTTTGCGATTAGTGGACTGTTTCGAAGGTGTTCGTAGTTTTAATCAGCGCGTAAGCCAATTTCTCATGAGGCACGAGCTGACACGAGCTCGGGAAGACACCCGCTCGAGTGGATTTGAGGTGTGGCTTACCATGATTGATTCCGTTCGACCTTTTCTCTCATCTGAGGCCAGCAAGCCATCAAGTGATCCATCTTTCACGACCAGATAGGCAGAGATACCTACCCATCCCGGAACCCATTTTCAGAAAGCCTAATCCAATTGCACATCCAATTGGCATCCGCGTCAATGGACCCTCTTTCTCTGACGCACCGGTTTACCCCGTCTTTTGTCTCTCTCTGACGTCATTCTCACTGACATATTTCACTAGCAAATCCAGTTCTATTAAGGTCCGATGACTTTAGGTTCAATCATGGAGGCTCGAGAATCCAAGCTAGCACGGATATGCATGGTTTACTCATGGATATCCGTGCGAACACCATGGATATCCATGGGCAAACTATGAATACCCGAACTCAATGATTCTTCAACGTGGGAGGCTGGGTGATTGCATTTTTTCTTGAAGTAAGATGAGATGTAGATAGTTGATCACAGTAAAAGTAAAGAAACACTGTTTTGGGTAGTTGGATGCCTTTTTCGGGCGTTTGAACTTAAAACGAGGGTGGTCTGTATATTTCGGTTATCCTACAAGATAGACATATGTTCAGCCATATAATTTAAAAGCAGGTTTCGGCGATTGCTGTACACCGGATGTATGGCTATTAACATACTGTAAGTCTATCGTCAAAAATTAGTTCGTTAAACAAATGGATTTTCATTCTTATTGTGAGTTAAAGGCTACAGTCAGTTATATTAGAGGTGAGGTTGTTAAGTTCGCCCCAATTTTCACCCGAGTACCCTAACCTTTCTACCGCCCTTTTAAATGAACAAACCAGTTGTGCGCGTTGCCTAACTCGTTTGTTTTTCTTGTTCCAGGTGTCGGTGTCGACCGTGTCGACCCGCGTGCTGACGCGCGCCGACACGCCGTCGTCGATTCTATCGTCCGACAGCGATATTCGATTTACCCGGAAACTGGGCCGACAATATCGCTGCGGCTGCTGCATCCTCGCATCTTTTATCGCTTTCCTACTCATTATCGCGCTCGGCCTCTATGTGGGATGTAAGTATTCTCGCACTTACTCACTGCATGCAACTCCCATGCTGGACCCGTGGATTAGCGTTATGCAATACCTCGGTAATGCGATATAGTCTTATACTTTGACGATAGACTTAGTACTTTCTAAACTCGAAAGTGCTGAAAAAAGAAACAGCATCATAAAAGTTTAAAGTTCGAATTCAAGGGGTAACATCTTGCTGGAAATCGGTACCACGAGTCTTCATTATAAAGATTGATTGACACCGTTTAAGATAAGCGCTTTTCCGACACAACCGCTTAAGACACTTTCTAAGCACTATCTTTTTTTTTCCTGCGCTGGAATGTGTTAATTTCTTTGGGATGACTTATGACGGAATCTCCACACCTTAACGAGTTAACCAGTTCATTTACACCTGGGTGAACAACTCACCTCTAGAGCGAATACCATCACATCTTCCAAATACACGAGCGTCGTTAAGGAACGGCCGGATGTGTCGGGTTTGAGACACGGGCCACGGGCCGGGTATGGGCCCCCGGGCCGGGTATGGGCCCACGGCCAACAAGGGCATTTGGCAGGGGATCGGCGCTCGGCTGACCCAGAAGGTTGGGCCGTGAGGAGGTCGCGGGGATAGAGGGTCATGGGCCGAGCTGTCAATCATGTCTCTGGGTTCCTCGAAAGTCCGGGCCCATTTTGGAACGAGCGTGACATAGCTTTTCCAACATGACTACTAGAACTTATTTGTTTGGAAAATATGGGCGTTCAAAACTGAACCTGAAAAACAAACCTGAGGTATTGGTGGATATTTTTTTTTTTAACTCCGGAATCGAGAAAAAGGACTGTCTATTTGACTGACAGTTAAACGCCAACCCGAATGAGTGATAAAGACTACTCCTTTTCACCCGATTGCTTCTGTGGCGCAAATGAAACGCCCATGTGGAAGATTTGGCCCCATATTTGTCTTCTTCGACCCGCGAAATTTACTTATTTATCCGCTGTTTGTGTGGCGAATAGCTTTTCTCTTTAAAGGAACCCTGCTTTATAGATATTTTAGCTAGAAATAAAAAGGATATCTTGTACCGTGTTTTGTAGTCTTGTACCTCAAAATTTGAGGCTTTTTTTTTAAGAAAAGCGTTTTACACGATTCTCGCATTTCTAAAAACAAAAAGTTAATCTTGGCCACCGTTGGATTTGTAAAATTAAAGCTTTTTTGCCATTTTTCTTTTAATATTTTTTGCGGGATTCGTTTGTACTCGGGCACAAAAGCACGTTTATCAAAAAACAAAGGCGTCTATGCATACTTTATAATAAATCTTCCGTACCATACGGAGCTAGATAGTCGTATTTCACAATTTACAGTCATGATTATATCGGAATCCCCATATGGCACCCTGCTGCATCGTGTTGTGCAATCGCCATCAAAAGTCATGTCCTTCCTACAAATTCGATTCCTCTATGAAGGGAGTCATAATTTTTTACCTCCATTGTGCAATCAGTGACAGTTGTCCGAAAAAGTAAAGGACGTACCTAAAATGCCGCCGAATGCTTTCTAATCACATATATTTACCGATTTTCTTTACCTTTCAAGCCAAAGATACGACGGCGTACGGTTGTACAATGAGTCGTTGTAGGTGTCGAAAAGCCGTGTTCGGCTCAGTAGGCGGCACCGCCTGCCATAATCCGATGAAAGGTACCGGTACCGATGGGTCGAATTTGGTCGCGCGAGTGTCATAGGGTAGGCCTACCTCTTTTAGGTACCGGTAGCGACTTTCACTGTGGGAGAGAAACTCGTGTTGTTGAGCCGCCTTAACATCTTCTTCTGAGTACCCGTTAGTAATTGGAAAGGACACGTTCCTTCGTGGTACCCGTGGGTACCTCCATTAGTACTCAAGGACGAATGCCGCCGCCATGCCGCAGCCGTGCCACAGCGGAGCCGCTGTGCGGCACGCCAACACACTCGATATCCGATCCGAGCCATTAGTGCTTGTTGTCTGTGCTCTGATATTATTTCTTAGGCTGATGTCGGTTTTGTTGGACTGGGCCGGGTACTAACTGTGAAAGGGGTGGATAGGTCCTGTCTAAAAAGTACAGATAAGATCTCCCGTATGTTTTCTTTCCCTCTTCTTTTTTGTCGCTGGTGTTTGGATACCGGTATCTATAAAACGGATGGACCCAACAGTCTAAAAACATCGTAATATTAGGTCTACGGATATAATCAAAAAATCTATTTTTATTTTCTAAAAACCTGTGCGGATTATTGGTCAAACGATTTTTCCTAGTTTTATTAGGATGGTTTGATTTCATGTGGCATAGTCTTCAAAAGCGGTGAATAATCTTTCCATGGTAAATTATAGATCCAATATCAGTTTAAGTTACAGACTTGAAGTATCAATGCAATCCCCATGGTAATATCCATGCCGAAAAATCCGTTTATTTAAAAATACTCGAGTGGGCATCCATCGGTCATGGATAGCATAGACATATTTATATCCATTTGTGTATTTTCAATGAATCGATAATGCCGAATGGATATTGCATAGTAAACCCGAGTTTTTTAAGAGTTTTTACCCTTTACATCCAATGTACTTTAAATCAGTTTAATGAGCTCGTACAGAAAGGTGGAGTATTGAATCCGTAAATGCGTTTCATTTTGAATGTTTCGTCTAGCATTATTATATCAACTGTAAAAAAAAAATTGAAAAAAGGACAGACAAGCTGCTGAAACAATGGAGTGATTTCGATGCAGAAGCTTCTAAGTTAATTGAAATCGCTTTATCTTAAAATCTCTTTTATAGCAAAGTTTGCGTAGCAGGTTTTGGCTGGGATGTGTGACTGGACGTGAGCACACCCATGCTTGATTTTTCCCACGCTGTTTTCCTTTTTTTGTTGTTAGTGGTTTCACAACGAAAAGTGCCTTTTAGTGGTTCCCAGGATTCCGCAAGCGCACAGGGCTTTTTGACACTCTTTTTTCGCAAAGAATGTCTTTGCAATGAACGTTAGCCCTTCGCAGGGCAAGAGTCTGTGTTGGGATAATTGGGTTAGTGGTTACGTTTGGAAAATTGGGTCAGAAGTTAGGTTAAGTTTGTCGAAAAATTTGGCTTTTTATTAGTTACACAAGTTAAACGGAATGTTGGTTGAGGTTCCGTTTGGTAAAATAAGAAGTGAGGGTTAGATTAAATGAGACAACGCTTTTAGGTAGACGTGAGACGTAGGGTTAGGCCCTTTTAGATGAGGATGGGTTTGGTTGAGTGAGACGAGGTTAATTTAGGTCTCGCGTTGGATTTAGGTTTATAATAAAAAAAGTAGTTTTGGCTCGCTTCACTGAAAATTTGGTCACAGTTTCGTGAAGTAAAATTTTGAAATTTTGGTTACAGCTACAATTTAGTCTGATGATATACGTCGACCTGATTTGTCACTGCAGTTTTTCACAAAAACTTCCGCTGAATTAATGTAAATTGCCGATAGGAATGAACTTTTACATCGCCGCAACGAGCTGATTATGAAAACGTTCGTTACAAGGCGTTCCCGCCTTTCAAACAACCCGCGCAAAACGAACATCATTAGAATAAGTCCGACTGACCGACTAAATTATCGTGGGCCGCTCTCACTTACTTCCCCCCTCCCCCACGTTCCACCCGCTTCTCTGACAAGGCGCGTGATTTGAAAGAGGAAAGAAAATTTTGGAAAGGTTACACCGTCAAAAACATTCGAGAGGACTGTTTTAGTTTCCACTGGCTATGCCCAGTGAAGTACATACATGCAATGCCTATAAAAACATGAACATAGACCATTTAAATGTATGCCGTATAGTAAGTACCTGTCAATAACTTTGAATAATTTAGGTTAGCCGTAACAGTCATCGAAATTTACACGGTAAATGGAATAAATGAAGTCATTAGACGCAGAGCCACCAATGAGTCACTTTTATCACTTTTGACACTAATTGTCAATTTCCCGTAAATTCTTGTTATTTTCAATCACTATTTTAAATACTTTTTTTGTTAGCCTAATTCGTTGAGATATTGCTTTGGCGAGGACCGACGACTCTCAAATATAATCGCTGATTCGCGGCCAGCCCTCGCACAGAAGAGCATTGAAAGTTACGCCTTCCCCTCTAACATCCCGATCGTGAACTCCCGCCTTTCCTGGTCCGTTTAAAGTCGACAAATTGAGCAACAAACATCGGTTTTACTCATTTTTAGTGTCCCTGAATGAGATCCAATCGTCAAAAAATAAAAATCCCATAAAAAAAATTCGGCCCAAAAAATGTAAAAAAAAACCTAGGGGGTGCCCCTTGCCTTTTTTCAAGTTTTGAGCAAAAAACTTTTTCTTGAATTTTCAACTTATGATAGTTGGAATCGTTCAAGGGGAACTAAAAATGATGTTTACCGTCTTCGGTTGCTCATTATTCGTCGATTTATCGCGTCAAAAACTGGGATGTAAAATGTAAGCCTTTCTCTCCAACCTCGCTGGTGTCGCTTACTTGTCGTTCGCAGTCACTGCCACCGTTGGAATAAATATTCCAGCAATTAATAATTTATTGTTCTTGATTAATAAATTTACAAAAAAAAATGTTGAACAAAAGGTTATTGTGAGAACTAGTCGTTTACGCACTGTACTTCCATAACACCCGCACTAAACACCTCAGTTCTTACAGATTGATCTAGTGTATAATAAAGGACAATTTGATGAGGCGTTTTGACTCGTTTATTTCCAGGCAACTGGCCAAACATAAGTCGTAACTTGTATTTTACTCATCCTTAAACACGTTCATCCAATGAGCCGCAAATAGAATATCTGGGCGCATCAACTTTTCGCCAGAATGATTTTTTTCGAGTTTACAATTATAAACACACCGATTGCGATATACAAACGGCCTTAGGAACTTAACGGCATTCGCGCCGCTCTCTTCGGGGGTCATAAACCGACTGTCAAGCTTTTTTACGAGCATATTAATTAATTACGGGGCCATTATAGGGCGATATTAGCAGTTTAAAGTGTTGGTCTTATGGGTCAGCTTGGCCGTTTTGGTTGCCGATAAGCTTTTCTACGCCAGACCAATGTTCAGCACATTCGACCATGTTCATCAAGGATTTTTTCCTTAAACACGAAATTTTAAGCTTTAAAAATTGCCTAAATTATTGAATTTTAAGTTTCCAGAGAGGTGATATTTTTTAATTGTGACAATACTGAACTTAAAGATCCTCCAAAATAAATTTTTCTGTTTCTGAACGGCATCGCTGTTTGTGGGTTAATTTATTCGAGTGAAATTTCGGGAGTTATTATTAAAAATTTTGACAAATTTGAAAATTTAAAAATTGACATTTTTGAATGTTTTTTTTTTTTTTTTTTTTTTTTTTTCTCTTAAACT
>Ga0058701_10004211_pt1 | contig 11628 bp, 7 predicted proteins | sample AgamicOrMae_FD_97039 | JGI IMG/M metagenome (GOLD analysis project Ga0058701, IMG submission 97039) | Agave microbial communities from Guanajuato, Mexico - Or.Ma.e | ecosystem: Host-associated > Plants > Phyllosphere > Phylloplane/Leaf | place: Guanajuato, Mexico | collected 2012-06-04 | reverse complement strand
TTAGGGTAGGCTACCTTCACATTAAAAATAAACCCCGTTTCGGGGAATGCTATATCTGTTTTGGGTGAAAACCAAAACGGGGGTCATACGTTTCTTGGTAATTTTTCAAGATAGGCCTATGTTCAGCCATATCATTCAAAAGGTCTCGGCGAGAGATTTCCATTGATGTGGCTGAACATAGGTCTATCTTGAAAAATCATACCAAAATACGCACTACCCTCGTTCTAGTTTCATACCCAAAACAAATACAGTATACCCCAAAACGGGGTTTTGTTTTTACTGTGTTTGGTTAGGATACTTCAGGGTAGGCTACTTGAGTTAAGACCTGTTTAGGTTGGGATACCGTTGTTTGGACTACTTTAGGGTAGAGTGGGCCACCTTAGATCATACGCACGGCTATCTGCGATTAAATATGGTTTATTTTGGTTAGGTTCCGTATTTAGAGTAATTTATCTGCTTACTTGAGGCAAGTTGAGGCGTGCGTGACCCAACATAACGTCCCGCGAAATTTCACCCTATTTGGGGGACTCAGGTTTATTTAACTTGTGAAGTCTGCGATTCGCAGAACTGTTGGTAGCGGATAAAAATAGCTTCGCATTAACACCACTTTTGGTTGCCTTTTTCTATCATTACTATTCGGCTGGATTGCGGCGTTGCAGCATTTAGAAGTAGACTGCCAAGTGCATTTGAGCGTTGCAACTGCATTAGAGTACTCTTTGTGAACAATGCCGACTTGGCTGTCTCGCTGGGGACGTCGAGACGACGTCGGGCTGACGTCGGGCTGTTGGCAGCCTTGATACCCCCCTTCGTTACGTGCTGCCCCCTGCCTTGCTGCAACGCCTGACACCCAATTTACGAAAAAAGAACCTGAAAGGTCGTATGCATTCGGGTCATTCTTATTCGGACCGCAACAATGGACGAACTGGCGACAAATTACAGCCAAAAGGTGGGACTGAAACGAGTTCTCGGCGCCGCGTTCCCACGTAAGCTATCCCCGTTTCAACACGCTAAAAGCTCCAATAATACTTCGTAAAAATCATCGCAATAAGAACCTCTTTGAGAAGTCGAAATATTTGCGATATTTTCAGCAGACGGTATTCCCTTAAGCCGGTTTTACGGGTATCTTCGTATTCTGACAAATCGGAAAAAAAGCCGAAAATTTCATTTTTAAAAGTATCTTTTTGAGCTTATGAGCCAACCTAGAACTCGGTTTGGGTTCTAATTTTTTGGCTAATAATCTCAGGATGATACAACACCTATTTTAGTCAGTTTTCACGACATACGTACTAAATAGTAAAAAGTATTTCCCGAGCTCTTTCGTGTAATTTAGCTATTAGTAGATATTATCGTGAAAAACTACCAAAATATGTAATTTATTCGCCTTAAGAACCAAAACCAGAAGGGCAATGATGATACCTAAATATAACGTTTACTGTTCCTTCTCAGCACGGTCAAAGTTTCCAAATAAGTATTGGATTTGTTGAAGGACTGTTTTGATCTATTTACTGAAAAAAGTAGGTTAGTGAAGTTTACTAAAAATTAATTAAAATAAATAAAAATCGCGACAGCCAAACTTGGCTATAAACGCTGACAGGTTTGCAATTAAACGTTACCATTACACAGTGCTGTTACTGGCAAATCTGGTAACGTTTACTGCCTGAGTTGGCTGTTTTTTTTCTAATTTTTAGTAAACTTAACGCAGTTTTTTCCCTGTTTCGTATTAATGGGCTGTTTAATTCGGCGGCAACTGCTGCCATATAGGATGTGGTGGTAGGAAATGCCACGACAGAAACCTCGCTGGTGTAGGGTAGCCGCGTCGAGTGTGGTGGCGGCTGTCGGGGTAGTCGGTGGGGGGGGAGGGGGAGGCGCGAGGTGTGCAAGTCATGTGACGTAAGGTTTAAGTGTTGCTTTTTCTTCCGGCTTTGGTTCGGACCTTCGGAACGCAAATACCTTCCATTGGGTCGGGCGTCCGGGCCAACATTGCGCAACATACTGTATATTGTCGGATGGATGGTGACACCCGTTATAAATTTTGCCTCGCTACGTCTGCTTACCTTCCCTGCCCTCACCTGCGCTCGCCTCCGTCGCTTCATCTCGCCTTGCGACTTGATGAAGATGTGCTTTCCAAATGACAAACTCGACAATTTCTCTCTTAGTTTCCTCGCTCTTTCGACTTGCCTCTTCTCGCGGCGACCTTAATTATTAATGTACCTTTAGCCAGTTCAGTACTTCTAATTGACACAGATTTTACCCTCTGTGATCACGAGTCTTAGGGGTTACATTTTAAGTCGTGGCCATTCACACGCCATTGCAAATATAGGGAGACTTGAACGCACGGAAACCAGCCTAATGCATTTTGAATGGGAGATGACTTAAATTCACGGAAACCAGTCTAATACAGTTTCAATGAGGCAGCGTGTGAATAGCCAATTCGTACATTTTATCGTCCTTCGCCCCCCTGCTTAAACCTTCCATTACATCGAAAAAAATCCTTAGGAATAGGTCCGGCCAACCTAAGCAAGATTAAACTTGTAAGTAAACCTAATATGTTAATATACAATTAATCCACATTATTAATTTAGGTGCTTTTTGCCTTTGTTCGCCATCGCCCGGCTCTCTTCAATCCTTCTCTTTCGGGGGGCATTCGATAGCGCCAAAAATCATAAGCGCCAACGCCGCAAGCGCCAGTCCGTAACCGCCAAACGACAAAGGTCGCAAACGCCAAAGTTCGTATAGGTGAGGTCAAGTTAGGTTAGAAGTAAGGTTAGGCTAAGTTAGGTTAGGTTTGGTTAAGTTAGGTCAGGTAAGGTTAGTATTGCGGTTAAGACCTTTGGCGTTTGCGACTTTTCTCGTTTGGCGGTTACGGATTGGCGCTTGCGGCGTTGGCGCTTATGACAGCTACCCTCCCCTTTCAACAGTTTTCTAATCAGTCTGAAAAGAATTTCAGACATTTTAGCCAAAAATTTTGGTTTATATTTAGCGTCTTCAGCTTAGATTTTTGCTTTTGTAGGATGAAAAGTTTTGCTTAGTCATGGTCAAATGTTGGTGTGTTCGTGTCGGCGATTGGTGGCGTCAGTGGGGGCCGCTGGGCGCCGCTGGGCGCCGCAAGGCGCCGCTAGGCCCCGCAGTGCAGCCTAGCAGGGGTTAGGATAATCTTTCCGGTAATCGGATGTGAATTTATACGGCTGCCTGATTCGAAAGAGTCGGAGGGCTGAATCGAAGCCAATCGGACTCTATCCACCCCCCTTCATGATATCAAAATGACCATCTCTTATTATTCACAGCTACATTCTTCACAGAAATAATTTTCAGAATCGTCGTCTTGAAATGAGGAACGGTTCGTCGTTTTAAGTGCCATGTTCCTCGCTTCGCTGTCGCTTGCATTGACGGAAACCCAAAGAGCTAGAAAATAAAACGTTTGGAACACAATGCGTAACACGGGCAAAGAACTGAGGCACTGGGTTAAAAGTCTCAAACTAGGTATTTCCTTCCAATAAAAAGAAAAATGGATTCCAGTTACGTTTACGAGGTTTTTAGGGTGCGGTTTCGTTTCTCGGCGATAAGCCAAGTTGGCGGCGCGAGCTTTACCCCTGCCAAGAGAGGAGCTTCTCGCCAGCCTTATCAAACAAAAGTTGGACAGCGCCGGCGCTTCACCGTGAGAAACTCTCTTGATTAATGAGAGCCTATTGTGATAAAAATGACATGAGCGCGACGCCGCAGCACCGCAACGCGCGCGACATATGAAATGAAAGTGTCCTCCGGTCTGACCTTGACCTGTCTTATTTCATCTGGGTCAAATGGAGCAGTGCGCTTCGCTGGGCGGCACCTGGAAGGCTGGGAAAGTGACGCTGCCGCGAACGGGTTCAAGTTGACAGGTAACTCACCCTGCAACGGTCGCCCACGCAGCGGTTCAACTTACAAAGAAAATTGCCTTGGCTCTGCGGCAACCTTGGAGCGAAATCAGCTACTTTTATCGGGACTAAAATTGCATGGCGACACTTCTTATGAACAGAGAGACCACTCTTTATCATCAATGTATGATCGGGATTGATGAGCAGGAGTTGGAGCTTTAATCAAGTACATTTCTCGCAAAGGTTTGACAATAGGTATTTTTAAAAATTATTATTTCGATTTTAATTATGGTAATTTTGAATCGGTTTTTAATGATGATATTTTTGATGATACGCATGCACTCAAAATTTGCATAAGTGGAAATCAACTGATTCTCAGTAGATATCCACTAATTTTCAATCAAAACCGCACCGCTGGAGTGAATCTGCGGTTCGATTTTGACTGAGAATCAGTAGATTTCTACTGATTCGTCTTTGGAGATTTTCGAAGGGGACTTCATTGAAAAAAATAAAAATAAATAAAAATTAAATGAGAAATTGTCCATTGTGGCTGGCGGCTTGCTATTAAAAAATACACCTCTAGTTTTATAATTTTGAAAAGCTTTTTAATTACTTTTTTTATGTTAGGATTTTAAAATACATTTTATATTTTGAGCGTAAATTATTATATTTTCAGTTGACATTTTGTTCTTGAAAAGAACATTGAAAACCACTGCCTAAAATAATATAAAATCACGCTAAAAAGTAGGAAATTTCGCTTTAAAATGTTTGGCTTTATATTCAGAAATATACATGAATTTAATCTTTTGATATCAGAAAAAGATCCAGTTTTCGAGGTGTTACTAAATGATTGCGTTTCCTACTTGTTGTAACAGTAGCAGGTATTTTAGAATTGATGGCTTACCGTTGGCCCAAAGCAAACTTTATTTTAAGCAGTAAAGATTAACGGCTTGAGGGAACCGACTTGGACAGAGCTGGGCATCAAAAGTGACCTGCCAACATTTCCTGAACACAATGCGGCCAGACGCTGCCTGGTCCTTATGGAGCCTATGAAAAATTCAGTGACGTCGTGTGGCTTCGGATATTGCCGTACTAAGAGAAAACACGGACGACTCAAATGTCATACGATCTAAACCTCCGAGCCGCACTATTGCGAGATTCGACGAGCTGATCACATCTGAAGAAAACTGAAAATCACTCATTACAAAGACAGAAGAGGCCTTAAAACAGCCGGGTCAACGAGTATGCGCTACATTTAAACGGGCCCTGAAACATTCAAAATATAATGTAATTGTAATATTTGTGTATGGTGAGGTGGTATGCTGCTAGTATTTATAATATTATAAATGAATATAACTAAATTTATAGAAATTTAAGCTGCTTCTGAATGTTGCTTATCCGTTTTTATCAATTGAAAACTCCTAGGTTTTATTCTAATGAGCAGGTTTTAGGGTGCCTCTGTCAGAAGGAGCCTTTTGAACGCAGATGTGTTAACTGCACTGTAAAAAATGAATCATAAAAGTCAAAATCATGGATTTGAAAAAAATTCAGTCCAAATCTTCTTTGAATTTCAGTTCTATCGTTCTTAAAATAAGGAGTTTATAGAAATTAAAAAAGATGTCTGAAATTCAGTGAATAATTGGACTGAACTTCTTTTCAGATCAGTGATTTGACTTTTGGTGCATCCGAATTTGAGTTTTTTTTTTTAGAGTGAAAGTTATCCTACAGTAATTGAAAAATATCAAAGGAATAATAAATAAATATATACACAAAAAAAAATGTTTGAAAATTTAAGTTGTAATCTTCACCCCCTAAAAGAAGATTTAAAAAGCATTTTTGGTTGTTATTTTGTTTATAGTATTTGTAACATGGAGTAACCTTGGTCTTCACAATTTCACCGCGAATCCTCAATGTGAAATTTTCTTAGGAAGGAACATGTGTCAAAGTAGGATGTCAAAAAAATTAAAGCACCCATCTTTGTCGTTCTTTCTTATGTCTTTTTGATTTTGGCATTTCTCCTTTCTTATACTAATGCTTTTTCCTATTGGCTTCCCTCTTCGTCGTTGATATTATTTCGTCAGAACACACGCAAGTGTTGCATTATTACAGTGCGAAGGCGTTCTTCGTAATAAACTAATTTTTGGTGTCTGCGAAGGAGCGCAAGCTGCTTGCAAGGCGCGGGTGCGTTGTTAAAAGACGACCTCGGCATTTCGGATCGTCTGAAACATTTTTATTGTAAGGCTTGCTAAACGGGCGGCCGTCGCTGTAAACGCGCGCCTCTCCACGAAGAGCTGCTCTCCTTGGCAAAGAGGTGCCAATAGTACTTTGATTAAGATCCGGAAGACGTTTTACGGGTCTGGGTTCGAGCCCCGCCGACGACTTACATCTTATTCTCATTACTTGATAAGCCCCGGCTGCGCTAATTAGCACGCATGTCTCGAAAGTAATAACTGTAAACCACTTACTCTACGCCGTGATTGAGTATCGGGCCAGGCGACGCTTTAAGCACTTAGAAACAAAACTTTCGAACGGAAAGTGACCTATAACTTAATAACCTATTCTGAATAAACCTAGCCGATTTACTGCCCGAATTCGTCTTCCCCTTCAACCTCCCGGCTATTAACTGCTCTCTCTCTCTCTTGGTACGTGTAAAATTGACTAATTGGCCAACAAACATCGGTTCTTACCATTTTTATTTTTCCCCAATCAGATCTAATCGTCAATTTTTAGTTTCCCACCGATCGAATCGTCAATAAGTAAGGATTCCGTTTTTTAAAAATCGAGCATTTTTTTGAAAGCTTAGGTACTTACCGTGCCTAAAAATAAAAGAAAAGGAATTTTCATATCTTGAATGATCTATTGGTCTGATTGAAGTGAAAGACTGTAGCTTGAGATACTTTACTTAGCCTAACCCAACGTCGCTTAACCGAATTTAACCCATCTTAAAACCCCAACCCATCTTACAACCCTGAACCACTTAGCCTATACCTCTCCAAGTCCTCAGGTAATAAATAGCCTATACCAGCGAAGCCCATACCGACTAGTTTGAGCAAACTTTTCCTAACCACTGTTCTAGAACATCTCTTCAATTCAAGGCAAACGATTCAGTTGAACTGCTCTGCAAACAATTCCTTATTAATCAGGCTCCACGAATGCATCAGCTCGGATCATTCCTTTGGTGTTTCGGCACAAGTAGTGTGCAACGACAAAAGCGCCCGCCAGAGCGCTTTGCCCCATAATTAGCGCTCCTTTTCTTCCTTATTATCAATTGAAAAGCTTTTTATCGCCGAACAGAGCGGTTGATGATATACACTCCTTAAACATGGACGCTTTGTTTGTGTCGCGGCGTGGACTGGTGTGGCGTCAGTGGCAGAAATATAAAAGCCATTAGCAGCTGTAATCAGTTGTGCTATCCAGGAAGCTGACTCGCCTCGTCGCACCAAGCCGAGCCAAGCCAAGTCGAGCCGAGACACGGTCTCCTCGTGCTCCCTCTACCGATGGGCCTCGGAGTTAGGACTTATTTGCAGCCGCCAGGTGCAATATGCCTTTGGCAATCAAGAAGAGACCACACAGTTGGTAAATAAACCTTAAAACCTTACAGGCCGAATTAAATATTTAAATTTCCCTTTTCAAGTGCAGTTTACCCATTTCAAAGTTGCGAAAGAATGCCAAACCCAAAATCCCGATAGGGTTTCCGACTGGAAAGTTTAATCAGAAACTGTTGCGATTGGAAAGTGGACAATCCGACGGGAAATCCGATCGGAAATAAAATTCGATCAGAAATAAGATCCGATCGGATTTCCGATGGGAAATCCGATAGACAATTCCGATTGGGAATGAATTCCGATCGGAAATATCTTTCGTATTCTACCGGAATTTTGGGTTGAGTAGAAGGCAATTGGGAGCCAAAAATATAAAACAGTTGAACACTCATTAGCATTGTTTATTCTAATGAATTCTCTTTAAAGACCCTCTGCTATATCTACAACAACAATCTCAACTCACAATCAGTCCATTTCGTGCAAATCCGCATCCTGATTCTTGGCGAAATCAAGATAGCAGTGTATCAAAACATATTATTTCACAAATTTTTACGCAAAAAAATATGTTTTTTTTTTAAAAAAAACGCTCGCATTTTCTGGACAAAAATTTGTGCATAATATTTCTTAACTACATTAAAACGAATCCATAAAAATCTTGTGGGATGTAAGCTGTTGCGGAAAGTCAGGATCATTGATTTTAAAGCGCAACTTTGTGGAAACGATGATTACGCAGAAAAGTCGTCCTTTCACTTGAGTCGCCCATCGCTAATTTTATAGACTTTGCAATCTGCGTTAAACATGGTTTGTAAACAGCTTAATTGGCCGTAAGTGCGTTGTAAAAATCGCAAAACAAGTGTTTAAGGCCGCTCTTTGACTCCCAAGGGTTGAATCATGGGCGTCCTTTGATAAACGGCCTAGTGTCGAAGCAGGAGAGGTCGGGCTTTGTGAGGGGACAGCGCCGCTGGCAGCCGGAGCTCAGCTGCGTCCTGCAGTGACTTACGACTGGCACTTTGACATTTGTTTTGAACTTCACACCTGCCGTGCACGCTCGGACGTGCGAACAGCGTTACATTCTAACAACTAATTACATGCTCAAGTATTTGCTGATTTGTGCACGCGTAACAGGTCTACAAACTTTTCGCGGCGGTAGCTAACATTTTCAGACAGGAAACCAAATATACACGAAAAAAATGACTGTTAAAATCACAATTTTCAAACGACAATTTTTATTTGGTTACAGTTAACAGAAAAATTGAAATGACAAAAAATGGTAAAGGCGACAAAAAAATGATTGTTATTTCAGCAGACACGAGTCTGTAAGAACAAGGCGCGTTGTCAGTGTCACAGATATTTGTTACTGTGGCAAAATCATTTTTTTGCGTGGCAAGAATGCGAATTGACGAAGGAATGAGTCACTGTTGCTGAATATTGCGATAATCAAACCTAAAAGCCAAAGTTAACTTACACTTATCCTGCTTAGGGTAACCTATTTTAACCTAAACGTCAACCTTAACGTTCACCTTAACGTCAACCAACTTATTGTTAACTGTAGATAGTTAAGCTGAGTTTTGGTCTTGCTTTTTTTGTTCATGTTTACTGCCCAGACCGCGTCGCCTACTGGAGAAAATTTTAGAATTTCCATGATGAACCACTTTACGTTATTTAAATGTTCTTAAGTTCATAAAGTATTCATTTTTTAATAAAATAAAAACTCCGTTTATAAGGCGCGTATAGGTGATTAAGGTATAATGGAAATTGTGTATTCTAACCTTACACGAATCTCAATGAGATTTTTCTGCGAGACTCAAATTTTTGACTTCCCATAAGTTCCCCATAGGTTGTTTTATTTTAATATAAGCTGTTCACATACACTTTCGGACAAGGGCTTCATATTTCTTATTTGATTTTTTCCGTGATTTCTATGGTTTCAGCTGTGATACCTGTCGAGTTAAAACATACGTCATCCGCGTTGAGCGCTACTCGTTCATGTTTTTAAAGGGTAATTAGGTTGGGAGAGGTAAAGGACGAGTAAACAGGGGCCAAAGCTCAACGAGAAATTCTTTACCGATTGTTTACCTATGAAACAATGAAATTCATGGAAACACAATGGAGCAGAGCAGACCTCATATTTTGACATAGATTATTCGGTTACGACATTGGCTGTAGGAAAATTTATGTAAACATCTTAATTTGGAGTCTGTGACCTCTAATGAGGCTCATCCTGCAATTGACCTACTCTTGAACTGGTACTAGTAATGGCAACCTCACGAGGCCCGGCATACATGTACATCCTTGTAAGTTATTCACGAATATTTTAAAAGCAGGTCACATTACAAAAGATGTGTAAGACGTGGTGGCGATGCTCTGACAAGTGAGCTAGATGCGCAGCGCTTTGTCTCGGAGCGCCTCCTTATGGGCGAAGCTTGACGTGCGTTGAACCCTCTGAAACCCAAGTTGACCTAACCGAACCTAGGCTCAATGAACTCAAAACGAAACGCCCTTAGCAATATGTCACCGAACGTTACGCAAGCCAATCTATGAACTTGACATAAATTTACCTTATTTAAAGCACAGAAAATTGACTTAACCTAACCTAATCTAACCTAACCTTACCTAACCTGATGTGCTGGAGCGTCACTGTCTCTCTTGCGCTTCGTGTAAAAGAGTGCAAATTTGAATCGTTCAAAGTCTGAGATTCAGTGAAAATTCACTGATTTTCTGTCAATATGAAAAAATTCAGTGGTGCTATAATATTGCTTTAAAACTGAAAAAAATGTAGGTGCTATATTCACAGAAATTCAGTGAATTTTCAAGTGAATGATTTAAATTTAGAGTGATCCCAAACGTTTAAGGCCGGCGTATTTCGGTTGGAGTATACCCTAGAGGGTAAGCTTAACGTTTACCGTAACCATGGAAACACCAATAGGCCGACCATTAAGGAGTAAAAAAGAGGTCGTGGATGGAGAAGTGCGAGTTAAGCGTCTATTGCATTGCGTCTAAACGTCGCACCGTCGACATTCCTGCATTTAAGCCGAAAATCGGAAGGTTATTGTTCGGACGTCGGAAATCGTCTCTGCCCGCGATGATTTACGCCTAAGTGACGAAGTTACGTACCTTACGTCACTTACGTTCCGTTAAACGACTTGCCTATTGTTAGGAAGACAGAAATCGAACAGAGAAAGTCAACCAGGAAGTTGGAATAAAAAAAATGATAACTTATTGCTCCTCTGCCAAACGCTCATTTTTCCGCCGACCAATTTTCTGCTCTACGTTTTATTTCTCGCACTGAGCGGACTTACTTGATGTAAGCACCTTTTTAATATGCAGTTTTTGAATATTTGACCTTAAATTGGTGAGGCAACGAGTTCGGAGAGCAGCGATCTTCGTCGAATATAATTGGAAAATAATCGCATATGCTATGAAAAGTATTGACGAACTCTAGGATACAATCACGCTGCACGTAAGACTAATTACAAATGCTCTTGAGGATATTTAATTAAGAATTGTTCTTTATAGGGCACTCTATCATAAATATTCAAACATTTTTTCCCTCTGGGCCAATAATATAAAACCGGGGGAAATAATCTAAGTTTAGGTTGCATTTCAAGCGCTTGTGTTCTACCCTCCTTCAACCTCGATACGATGACCCCAAAGAAACGCATCGGTGAACCTTGGCGCCTTTTGCCTCGCTTCGATTACGTGCCGCTCCGCTCAGAGGCCATATGTCAGGTACTCGGTAGCTCGCTCCGACTAGCTGAGCGATAAGTAGAACACGAGGTAGAAGATGGCCGCATTAAAATTTATAGGGTACCTCGACTTATCCATATGCAATGCGACATATGTTTTTCGCCGACACTATCGGTTAGTGTGTCGGTATATGGCGAGATTTTGCAATGTAACAAAACAGTTAATGAGCCCAGCGTTGCCGTCAACAATGCATGTAAATTTTGTAAGGCTCTAGGAAGAGGAACTTTAGTGGTTTTGTGTCGCCATCCTGAAGCAATTACTCATTAGACAAGTAATTAACCGTTTTCATTAGAGAATAAGACATCATCTACCTGTCGCACTCGCACAGGCGCGGCTCGCCGAGCGGGTTGCCCTTGCGCGGGCGGCGGAGTGGCGGTGAGGTGCCGAAGTTCAGGGGACGATTCTACGGGGGGGGGGGGGGGGACCCCCGGGGGTTGGAGTCTGGGGCTTGGGTCCGCCCTTTTTTTTCGTTTTTTATTTTAATTTTA
>Ga0058701_10004210_pt1 | contig 11629 bp, 15 predicted proteins | sample AgamicOrMae_FD_97039 | JGI IMG/M metagenome (GOLD analysis project Ga0058701, IMG submission 97039) | Agave microbial communities from Guanajuato, Mexico - Or.Ma.e | ecosystem: Host-associated > Plants > Phyllosphere > Phylloplane/Leaf | place: Guanajuato, Mexico | collected 2012-06-04 | reverse complement strand
GAACTGAAAAGATCCTCTAAAATAAATTTTACTGTTTCCGAACGGCACCGCTGGGCGGTAGTGGGTCAACCTAATATATTTTAAATGGGGCAGTCGGGTTCATTAAAACGAGTTTAGCTGGGCAATCCAACTCTACGCTTTGTTTCGGAGGTTGTGTTTTCTATTTGTGTTCCTGTTCTTCCCTGATTCAATCTTCTATTAAATACTGCGTTTGCGTTTCTTGTAACTGTATGTGTTTGCTGTTACAGTTGTTAAACCAGTCTCAGCGAAAGTGAAAGTAATTGTGAACCGATCGAACGAAGCGAGAGTACCTAAGCTTCTTGTCGATTTCGTTATCGAAGACCTGCCCGCTCAGTTATCCCTCAAACAATACGAATCAATGAAAGCTAGCAACGAAAGTTTGACGCGGATGACCATCAGCCGGTAAGAACAGCTCGGATTTCTTGAAATTTTCTTTAACTTATCTCTGGATGACCGCGAGTATTTTTTCCAGGAAATTCCGTCAGTACCGACCTCCAGCGAGGATCCGAGGAAATTCGGCAGCGTGGTGGAGGTACGCATACAACGCAGTCGTCGATCAGCGCGTCCGCCCCTACACTTGGGCCCATGTCAAGAAGCACAGGTACGCTCACTGTAAAGTGGAAAGGGTCGGAAGGTGGAATTTCCTGCCTTTTGCGTTCCACCTTGATTGAACTTACAATATGAGGATTGACGACATACAACCGCATCGGCGAGGTTAATATAGGTTAGGTTGATCTACGATTGAGGTCACTTACCTCGTGTTTCGCTGGATTTGGCTGACGTTAGGTTAGGTTATGTCACGTGCGTTGAGCGTCTCTCCACTCGACGTAGAGATGAGGGACATACGATTCGAAAAGTTCAACCATTCAAATTTACTGTCTCGAAGACTCGGGCAATGTCGCTGATGTGAGCTTGTTCATTGTCCGATTTTTAGGGAGGTGTACAAGAAATACCGGGACGTGTACAGAAGAACTTTGCTTAGTCCCAATGATACCGAGCTCAAATTGGATCTGCAGATATTAGAGGATCAGCTCGATATTGCAGGGATTGTGATAGCGCGAGAAGACGCTAAATTACAGGTAAGTACTGTATGTTCTGACTTAAATGTATGTGTTCCTAAGCGACGCTGTCTGTAGTGAGAACAACTGAAAATTACCTCGATGGCAGTCTTCTGGGATCATGCGCATGCGCCCTTTCTTCAAGACTTTTCGACGGATTCAACCACCCTGATCCCGTGTATTCTCAAATTTAGTTCCGACATCGTTTTACTCAGACGTGAAAGCAAAGAAGAACGTCGTTTCATTTTACGAATACATTGGCACTTGTTGGGATGATGTAGGTTTTTTGCAGTTCCTTGCTGACAAGTCATAGCATAGCCATACAGAAATTTCAAAACATCCGCGGTTATCCATTTGGATATCCATGATTTTTGGATGTCTGTCTTCAATTCTCCTTACAAGTGTGGTTATCGACATTGATATCCAAGTAGGAATATCCTTGCAACGACATTCTTCAACGGGTGTCTGTAAAACATGAATATCCATGTTTTATGGATATCAATCTTCTATTATCCATGCTTTTTTGATATCCATTTGGATATCCATCGCTCTCTATGAAAAACCATGTGTGCGGACTTTCTACGAATTTTCGATCCAGGGTGTTCTTCGCTATCGCTGTAATGTCGCCAAGCGTGGCGCGATCACAATTCCGATTATCTGAGTAAGTGTTAAACTCCCTTTTAACGCTCATGCTAAAGAGTTAATTTTTTCTCCAAGCATTTCTTAGGGCAGTAGCATGAATATGTAAAAATCGACTGAGCTTTGAATCAGAATGTTTAATTGAAGGGCTTTTAGAGACCAATGTTTTTGGTATATTCATTGTAGCGCAAATAAATCTGACTGAAGATACTTCTCTGCTGCAGGCAGCTTAGCGACTGTTACGTCCTCAAGCGCTTTCCACCTCGCTTCGCCTGACTTTACAATGAAAAGCAAAAACGGGGAACATTCGATAGCGCCAAAAACCACAAGCGTCAACGCCGCAAGCGCCTGTCCGTAACCGCCAAACGAGCAAAGTCGCGAACTCCAAAGTTCGTATAGGTTAGGTTAGGCCAAGTTAGGTTAGGTAAGTTTAGTATTGCTGTTAAGACCTTTGGCGTTTGCGACTTTTCTCGTTTGGCGGTTACGGATTGGACCTTGTGGTTTTTGGCGCTTATGACACCTACCCGCAAAAACGGACTCTTGATTCTGTTGAAGGACCCCGAGTGTATGACCGTCGCGGAAAAGTCCCTGGACTGGTGGAGCATGCTGGTATGGCCTAGTAAAGCGAGCAAAGCAACGGCGAACAGTCCTGAGACGATCTCGCCGTCAAGTCCAACGCTGGAGCTGCAGGTCAAAACGGACAAGTCCCGCGGGTTGTGGACGCAGCTGTCAACTCAAGAACGCTCCAAACTCTTCGAAGCCATCGGCTACGCGGAGGGGGTCGCTCGACCCGAAAAGCCTAAACAATACATCGGTTAGTAACCACAGCAGGCTTTTGCACAAGGGCTCGAAGTAGGTTGCTCTGGATGGACCGTAACTTAACTCATAACAGCCCAAAATAATTCGAGTGAAACTCTGCTTAAGAGATATTGAAAGTTTTTTTTTTGTTTAAATACGCAATTTTAAGCTTCGGAAAATACCTAAATAATTAAATTTCAGGTTTCCAGAGGGGTGATATCTTTTAAATTTGTGACGATACTGAACTGAATAGATCCTCTAAAATATTTTTTTTCTCTTGCCGAACGGCATCGCTGGGCGGAAGTGGGTTAAATTTCTTTCATGCCTTTTTTCCAGTCTTGATTGTTTTGCTTTATATGGTGTTTGTATTGACCCGACATGTATTAACCCATAACAGCCCAAAGTATTTGGAGAGAAAAGCTTAAGAGAAATTCGAAGGATTTTTCCCATTATATTACGCAATTTTAAGCTTTGGAAAATGCCTAAATAATGCAATTTCAGGTTTCCAGAGGGGTGATAATTTTTTTAATTATGACTTTACTGAACTATGAAGATATTTTTTTTTGTTTCCGCACGGCATCGCTTGGTGGTGATGGGTCAATATCGGGAGACTTGAACCTAATGCATTTCAAAAGGGAGGTGACTTGAACGCACGAAACCCAATCTAATGCATTTTAAATGGGGCAGTCGGTCAATAGACACTCCCTCAAAGAGGTTAAGTCCGCATTGAATAACGTTCGATCGCATTTTCTTTGCGTATGCACAGAACACAAAGTGAACATGACTTTAGTGAACTGCTCATTGAGTCTGCTGGACGAAGAAAGGGAGGTGATGGTGGTGACTCTGACTCACTTCCTGGCAAGCCTGGAGACGCGACCATCTGCGCATGCGTACAAAGCATCTCTCCGCATAGAGAGCGCCGCCGTGGAAGCCTCCAATCAAGAGAGGGATCTTGTTCCTATATTCACAGCCAACATGCCATCAAGTAAGTAGCATACTCCCTTCGAACAGACAAAGAGAAGCATTTATAAAACGCGCGATTTTACAGGTAGCAACTATGCCAACTTCTTCGCCATCGACTTCGAGAAGAATCCCAACAAAAGCGACGCGGATTTCGAACTGACGATCGTCATGGAACCTTCGGAGATAGTTTACCACCAAGTAAGTTCCGGTCCAGTAATTACAAAAATGAAACAGTTTCAAGACACGTATTTTGAAGCTCCGGTAACTTGTGATTCACAACAGCTCAAAGTATTTGGAGTGAAATCTAGCTTAAGAGAAATTAAATGGATTTTTCCCATTAAAATACTCAATTTTAAGTTTTTGAAAATGCTTAAATTATTAAATTTCAGGTTTCCGGGGTGATATTTTTGGAATTGTAACAATACCTAACCGAAAAGATCATCTAGAATATTTTTGTCTGTTTCCGAACGGCATCTCTGGGCGGTAGTGGGTTAATGTAAGGTTCGATAGGACACGAGAGGAAGAAAATGCACGCTTTTAAATGAACCGAAACGCTAATATGCTGATATTTTTGTTTAGTTGGCAACATCGGAAGTGCTGAGATTCTTGGAATTAAACCCCAAGCGCTTGTGCGAGGGGTCCGGCGCTTCGTTGATAGCCGCTGCGCAGACCTCCGCATCGTTGGCGCGCAGCGTTTTGATGAGCATCAACGTGGACATTAAAGCGCCGTATATCGTTGTTCCAGAGCTAGGGTGCATGCAAAAGTAAGTATGGGAAATAAAGCCGCGCGGACGACAACTTTTTCATAATCTCTTTCCTATGTCATAGGGGAGGGTCAGTGTTGGTCTTAGATCCGGGCCATATCACGATCCGCTCGGAGCTGCAGCCGATAAAAGCCAGTTTGGAGGACGCAACACAAATGGAGCTTGAAGAACGAATGTACGATCGGCTGCACGTTGAAATATCGGAAAGTCAAGTGCTGTTTTGCGACTGTGGTACGTATACCGATTTGTGTTCCCAGTCAATTTTAAAGGTGGAATTTCCAGCCTCTTATGTTCGACCCTGGATATATCGTTCGATGCCTTTCGAGACTTAAACATGTTACCGAAATGTGGATCACCTTTCGCTTTTGAAATTCACCTCACTGTATAAAACTGCGAGAGATTCTTTTTATCCGAGGTGAAATATTGCAGGTGAGGAATGGCTCGAAGCACGAAAACTTCAGGACTCAGACCTACATCTTGTTCCTAAACTTCGCTGTCAACTAGTTTTCTCCGAAAGCATCCACCGTGAATATCGCGACCTTGCCAGGTAAAGCTCTTTAAAACCAAAAAGGCATTGGCTGCGGACAAGATCAAAATTATTTGCGATCAGAAACGATAACTCAGTTTTCGCATGTGACTGATAACATGTTTTATGAAATATTTCCAGAGAGACTTTGGGTTTCAGCCGCTCTTCCGGTCTAGCTTCGGATGATATTATGTTTCTCTTTGCGCAGGCATAAATTGACGATGTCGCTTTCCAGTTTTAAGCTCAATTTATCCGACAGAAGAATCGGGAACGCCATCAATTTCCTCCAAAATTTACCCCTTCCTGTTTTGAAAACCGAAATCGAAAACGTATCTTCGGCTCCCCTCGACATAGACACGATCTCTCCCGAAATGGATTATGAACAGCTGAAGAGCCTTCGTCGATTCGTGGTGCGAGCAGCTCTGAGAAGGCTCAAAGCGCCAGCGGTTCAAAACGATAAGGTTGCCGCAAGAATGGCTAACCTTGAAGTTGAAAAGTAAGTCGGACAACGTCAGATACCTTGATAAATTTCAGAAATCGCATTCCCCGACTTTTAAGTTCCACCCTCTTTGTTTTTTCATGACATTTTGTAGATTAACGCGAGGAGTGACCTGCTGTAACGATATGAAATCCGGCACTGTCGTGAAGGCTAGCTGATAGACCAGATGATTTTACGAATTGATGTTTTTTTCTCCAGGAACGTGATGGCATCGGACCACAGCGATGACGAAAGTGAGCTTTGGGCGAGAACTGTTGATTTACCTGGTTTTGATGACAACGTATCTCCGCATAACAATATTCATACTCTGCTCAGATTTGTGATCGGAGAGGTAAGCCTGTTAACTATAACTGAAGCCGCAGCAAAAGTAATGTAAGATTTCTTATAATATGATTATTTTACAGCTTGTGGTAAATTTGGCTCGGTCTAGTAACCGCGTAGATAAACCTTATCTTCTTTTGCGGATCGGCAAGATATGCTTCGATTCTGCTCTGATGGAGTACGGCCCAGCGGTGCAGCTTAGCGTCGGCTCCGTCCAGCTGGTTGACCGCTTGCATCCCGGAAGCTCTGGACAATACTTGGAAATGATTTCCGCTTCCGGAGGAGAAGGGGTCGAAGAATTCCTAACTGTTCTTTATCGGAAGGTAAGGTCCTCGCGCGCCAATCTTCGTTGCTCAAGAGCGTCTCTCCAAATTCCGCGGTTCAAGCTACATCATGTATTTCAAAATTTAAGTAGTTGCTATTTCTACCTTTTGTGCTCCACCTCTCGTCAACATGCCTCCGGGCAGATAACACGACCTTTTATCGCTAACAATAAGCCTGATACCGCGTACTTTTTGATAGCAGTCGCCTGCCGCTGAGAACCAGCCGCATCACGCTTGGCAATGCCCGAGCGGCAGTAAAGAGAGGGTCAAGACACCTAACCTAACGTAACCTAAGCTAACCGAACCTAAGATGTTTTATCTGACCAATCATTACAATATCAGGTTCAACCTATATGGAACACAAGAGGTAGAAAACGCAACCTTTAGAACTATAAGTGCGAATGTCTGCGAGAGACTGAAAGGACCGCGATCAACTAATAAAATTGTTTTCCTCTCTGTCTAGGTTCGATCGAATTGTCCTGATTTCAAGTCCCACTTCCATTCCGTCGAACAATCTCTGGTCGTTGATTTCGCCGAGGTTAACTTTGTCTTCCACCAGGAGGCCTTCACAACTCTACAGAAGTACCTGCAATATATTATTAACAAGTGAGTGCACCACCGGCATCTTGTTTGGGGAACTAACGGATGGCTGAGCAATAATGGCTCTTTGTCTGCAGGATTCGTGGCCAAGAAACGGTGCTTTCGCGTTTGTCTTTCGCGCCTCTTGTTACGAAAGCTTCTCAGCTGTTTTCAACCGCCAATGATCCGCCGATACCCCAAGGAGCTACTAAGTTTAGTTACTCTACCCGCTTATCAGAAATACGCTTCAAAATGTGTGATACCGACTTTGACTTCCTCGACGTTAAGGTAAGCAGGAATATCCCAAAGTCCCAGTGGACAAAATCACGATTTTAAGGACTTTTTAATTCTACAAGCTCAAAATCGTCGATCGAATCGAAGACGTCTTGTTGATTGCTTTCTTTCGACGGTTTGACTTTTGGTTCAAACTTCGCCAAATCAATGTGGAATTTAACTGAATCCTCATTTTGTTTAACAGATATCAGGTCTTGAAAGCGACTGTCTATTCAAAGCAAACGAACGTATGATACTAAAATTGTATCTTACTAACTTCAGTTGTGACGATTTATCGGGGGTCACACTTTATCCGAAGGTAAGTCGATATTTAAGCAGGTGACGTCATTCAACATGGTCTACGAAACTCAATTTTTGTTCCTGTCTTACAGATTATTTCTATTGATGACGATAAAGTTATAGATATAAAATATGTAAGACATTCGCCTAAATTATATAAGCCTTCCGACATCGATTCCCACAAAGATGACGTCAAATCAGACGGAAGTTTTAAGGTCCGCCTAGGAAGAATCCGAATAGTTTTGCTGTACAAGCTGATTGCAGACTTTCAGGTAACATTTACGGTTTGCACAGATCGCCCGTCCATGCATTCCTTTGTTCACGCGGACTTTTTCGGGTTTTTCAGCATTTCCTGGAGCCGTTAGTGCGACCCGCTGTTGTGATGCAAATGGTCTACTGCGTATACCACAAGATCCGTCGAGGACTCGTCCAACTGCCCGGCTGGGCCCCTCGTCTGCACATATCGCTGGACCTGCACGCTCCATCCTTGTTGTTACCACAGAAACCTGCGTCGTCCAACCTTGTCGTTTTCAACCTTGGTAAGCTTAGGCTCTCTCTATGGAATTCCAGTGAGTGATGGATAAGAGCGAACTCAAGTGCTTAGGTAAAAAATAATTTATACCGGTACCGATAGTATTTTTGTTTAATTAACAGGTGACCTGAGTGTGGAGAATTTCTTCAAAGAAATGAAAGCGCCCTGTCATTCCCCGAACGGTCCTTCAAACGAAAACGACATTACTGCACATCCTGTTATCGACAATATTTTAGTGAAACTTGATAACGTTCTGATGTCGCGCGCTGTCATGACATTAGCGGGATCGCTTCAAGTGCAGGTAAAGGCACGTCGAAATCAACAGGGCTGTCTAACAATCACTAATGCCATATTTTCTTTTGTAGGAACCTATTCTGGAGCCCGTGTCTGTTCGACTAGACGTCAAACGACCGGTTGCGTCTCGCAGGTCTCACAGAGATCAGCTCTTGTATCAGGTTAACGGCGGCCTAGATATGGTACATATCAACCTTGGGCAACGAGATTTCGCTACTCTGCTGGCAGTTTGGATGGATAATTTAGCGGATGGACGCTTTATGGGTGAGTGAAAGCTGCGATGCTCTCCGTGGTCTTAAGTAATTAGACGAACCGCTTGTTAAAGAGTAGCATAACACTCTTAATCTTAGTGACTTATCGACGAGATCTTTTTGTATATCGCGCTAATTTTGCTGTGAAGCTGAGGAAAAATTTCATATCTCTTACGGGCAGAGAAGTGAACGATTTTTAAAAGCAACAAGTGTGAAAGGGCAGTGACATAAATTGTGCGTCTGCGGAGCGCCTGCAGAGGCCAGCATAGGCAACCCCGCGACACAAGTGTCTGTATGTTGCCTATCCTCTTGTAAGGGGCTCTTGACTTTGTGGTGGAATGCGAGGAGCGTGGATGCTTCGTAGGAACCCTAACGATTTTTGGTTCCCTGATTCCAATTTTCCTTCGCTTTCAGATTTTTCCTCCGAACTTCATCCGACATCGTTAGACGCATCTCAACCTACGAACACATCCGAGGATCCATCCGTTCGGAAATTACAAGCATTCCTGTCTCAAAGCGAACAAGTCCGCAAAGAAGCGAGCGTGCGCTTCACCATGGATGGCCTTCAACTCGTTCTTTTCAGCGACATGGATGAGGTTAGTCTCTTTCGCACACTTAAGGAGAGTCAGGTGTGAAGAGGATAAAGATATTCAAAACTTGGATCTCTGTTTTGCTTCCTTCTCACAGATTCTCAGCTCTCCTGTAAGGGACATGAACCATGGACTTTGCCGACTAGAGTTAGGAGAAGCTTCACTCAACTTGGACACGTTTAGCGATCATAGCATGGAGCTCAAGACTTCGCTTCTCTGTTGCCAACTCGAGGATATTCGGCCGGACCATCCTCCTAACCTCAAAAAGTAGGTTGGAATATCCATCTTGTCCTTTTATTTCATCCCCCGAAGTATGAAATACAAAAGACAAACTCTGGTCCGAGAATCCTTAGACTATCCATACATGGATTTCCAAAAATCCACGGATATCAACATGGATGTCCATGATTTGTGGATGTCCGTCTTCAATTATCCATACAAGTGTGGATATCCACATTGATATCCAGGCAGGGATATCCATGCAAGAACATTCTGCAATGGATATCCATGTTTTTATGGATGTCAGTCTTCAATTATCATTGCTTTTATGGGTATCCATTTGGATATCGATGGATTTCTTTGGATATCCACGCATTGACTTTTTATGAATTCTCGATCCAGGGAAGAGCTTGAGCATAACACCGCATTCATTAGCCTCATTCCAAATACCGTGTTTTTCAGGATCTTCCAATCTCACGGAGGCCTGACGAGGACGGACTCAAGTTCGATTTGTGTTTCGACTCCGCCGATTGTGGATTTGAGTTTCAAACAATCTCAAGGCGGCGACCGATGCGTCGATATTTTAGTGGAGCAAACGCGGCTGAACTTGTCGGTGGGTTTCTTGGCGAGTTTGGCGCGGTTTACCTTCGACGCGATGCCCGGAGATCGCTACGCGGATGGTGGCTTCGTGAATCAAGGATACGTCGGAGACCTCAGTGTCCACGTAAGAGCCCTCAACCTCACCGAATATGTCAAAGGTGGAATTCGCCTCCTCTTGTGTTCCACCTTTTGTCGTCAAGCCGAGCGGAGCGAACATAAAGCAACGCACCTAACCTAACTTAACCTAACCTACATCGATTTCCAAGCCAAGCGGTAGGGAGGCACAAGACCTAATTTAAACCAGGTTAACCTAACCTTCGTGGTTGTATATCGCTGTTTTCAGTTAAAAAAAATCAATGAACTGACTACTCACACGCTGCTCCATTTAAAATTTATTAGGTTGGTTTCCGTGCGTTGAAGTCACCTCCAATTTAAAATGCATTAGGTTTATTATACATGCGTTTAAGTCTCCCTTGCATTAACATAGGCGTGCGAATAGAATTGAACAAACCCGGGTGGAATACAAGAGGCGAATACCTCCAACTTTCAAATTTGCCGTGTAAGGATGTCATGTAGGCCTATTTTTTAGTGCGATCTGGACAAGTAACGACGAGCTCATTGAATGAAATCCACAACACAATGTTTCCCTCCGTCCTGTTTTGCACCAGCGTCAATTGGAAACATGAGTGTCATTTCAGATGAACTTTCGTTGCACTGACAATAACTTATTTTTATGCACAGCATAAAAGCGGTGCAGACAGTATGAAGGGCTGCCAACGCCCTCCCAGTTCAGCTGACAGCACTAGTGGGTACTTCTCTTCTCGAACATCTTGCGCTGAAGAACAAGCAGGTAAAAATAAACAAGGGCAAATCCAACCTCTGATATTTATTCTTCTATGTAATCAATATTTAGCCTCTTGAGCTATGTTACAAGTTTGTAACCGAAAGCTGTTTCGAATCTCTCTGTAAGAATACCAACCGAACACATTTCCATAAACTTAAGGGCGTTTGTGTCATTGTCAGGTTTGTCTGTGTCGATCCAAGTGCGCAAACCAGAAGTGCTTCTAGTGCCGGAACCTCTGACAAGTCCTTCCACCGGAGGGGAAAGGATATCAGCTCCCGACAGCGCCCTCCTCTTCAGGACAGAACTGCTCTTTGATTACAGCAAACATCCCGGGAGGGAGAGCATGGTCTGTTCTCTCGCGAGTTTAGAAATTCTCGCCCAGTCGCCGGGGGGCCGGAAACGTGCACCGCAAGTGGTACGTGTCCAACTATTTTTACAGGGTGTAGTTCTCAACGGGGTGTATGGGACCGACAAATCTTCATTTACTCGTTCGATTGTTTTTGTACTAGTTCTGATTTTATCACACGCAAACGTGAGAAGATTTGATATCTTTGGTCTGTTTCCTCAGGTTCTGTTTCCCTGTGATATCGAGCTCGCCAAAAGCTTCAAGTCGGTTGAGGAGGGTACGAAGGTTACTGGTACCGTGAGCGCAGTTGATATCCATTTGTCAGCCAGCACAGTTCATACTATCTTAGACGTAAGTAAAACCTGAAGAAAAGCGTCGAAGACACGATTTTACCTAGTTTCAAGTCATACATTGCTCAAATTTTATGATAAGAGATACCAGACTTGGTTCATGCACTGTAAATTTCAAAAGGTTCACTTTCTAGCTTTCGTAATCTACCTTTCGTCGGGAATCCGAAGACAGGAGTGAAGCACAAGTCATGTAACCATTCTGAACTTAACCTAACCTAACCAAACTACAGGCAATAACCGATAATACGCTTTTAAAGCGCCCCGTCCCGCTAGCAATCTGCTGGGTACCCCCAAGCCTGAAGCCGCTTACTTCTCAGCAACGTACTTCCGAGTGGTGAGCAGCAAGGTTGGTGTCCGTTTAGGTTATCCAAGGTTAAGTTAGGTTAAGTTTCGCACTTTGTTCTTCGTTCCGCTCGGCTTTACAGCGGAAGGTAGAACACACGATGAAGGAATTGCATCCACAAAAAAATTTTGTTTTCGAAAAGAGAATGTCTATTGACCCGACTGCCCCATTTAAAATGTACTAGGTTGGATTCCGT
>Ga0058701_10004209_pt1 | contig 11630 bp, 7 predicted proteins | sample AgamicOrMae_FD_97039 | JGI IMG/M metagenome (GOLD analysis project Ga0058701, IMG submission 97039) | Agave microbial communities from Guanajuato, Mexico - Or.Ma.e | ecosystem: Host-associated > Plants > Phyllosphere > Phylloplane/Leaf | place: Guanajuato, Mexico | collected 2012-06-04 | reverse complement strand
TAATATAACTAAGTAGACAAACATTATGATCGTTCGACTTGAATGTCAAACATTTCAAGTTCAGGTTCCTCTTTCATCCACAACTTCACAATCTTTTTAAGTTTCCCTTTCATCCCCTTGCGTTTTCTATTCATTACTTCTTTCTGTGTCTCCTCCACTATTTGTTTTTCTTGTCCTACTCTTTCTCATGGAACTCTGCCATGTCATTCTTTGTTTCCCTCGATGCTTGCCGATCCCCCAGCGCTTTCCGATTTCTCTCTTATTACTGTATCGTTTTCGAAGCAAGTGTGAAACCTGCAGAAATAAATCTGTATGAAGTTCACTGCTAGCCAAATCTCCGATAAAGTGATATACTGACATTGAGGCTGTCTGCTAAATCACCGATATCTTAGGTTACCGCAATTCTGTCGAGCGGCTTTGTCTTCATAAGCAGTTATCACTCAAGGGACCGTCAGTAAGCGACGAAGGCTGAGGGACCACGCGAATTGCGTTGAACAAAGGCATCGTACTCGAGGAACCCGGGTCGGCGTTAGGTACCGGGGTGGGGGGAGGAGAACCAGCTGGCCCACGCCGGGTATGTCTGCCATGGGTCCTCCAGACATGCTGCGTTGCCACATCGCTCGTCTGGCCTCGGTCGCCTTTCCCCGGCGGCATTGCCGTCTCCTCAGTGCGGAGCGGTTAGTGACAGACAAATGAGTTACCGTAATCCAATTTATTTGGGTCCAAATGTGTGCCCGTTATTTAGGCGCGACAAATTTCGCCGCAAAGGGTCATCTCCTTCCGAACTATTAGGCCTGATGCGCATCCTAAACAGAAGAGTGTTCTACACGGCGTTAGGAAACGGTGCTCACGACAAGGTCCTCGGGACAACCCACGTCACCGGCATGTGACATTAACCCTTTACAGCGCAAAGTATTTGGAAGGAAATTTAGCTTAAGAGAAACTGGAAGGATTTTTCTCACTAAAATATGCAATTTTAAGCTTTTTAAAATGCCTAAATTATAAAATTTAAGGTTTCCAGACGGGTGATATTTTTTAAATTAAGACAATACTGAACTGAAAAGATCCTCAAAAATATTTTTTTTTTGTTTCCGAACGGCATCGCTGGGCGGTAAAGGATTAACCTGACTGTATCGGCGAATCGGTATAGGTGGATGAGGGTTACAATCCATCCTCGGAAAATCATTACAAAAGAATAATTGCTTTGAATAACCCGAAACAGCTTTTATTTAATTTATGCTTTTTTCGGTCGATAAAAAGAAACTAATTATATTCAAAAGAACCAGGGTGCCCACACCGTAAAGTTACATCGGTGTTCATTTCACGAGCTTATCGTATTATGAAATATTGTTCTTTTCTAGTAATTTTTTTCATCGTTCAATAATGACAGGTTTCAAAATCACCAGAGGGCACTGTATCAACCATGAAACATGGTCTACCGGCTGCTTAGTAATTTTGGGTTGGCTATTCAAAATATTGAGTTAGGAATTTTTTCGTGAGCGTATCCTCTGAATAATGGCAGCTCACGGTATTGTTCACAGCTTGTTAATTGTTTTATCTCTGTACTCGCGTGCACTCCAATAATTCAATGCAATTTATTTCTCAACGGCCGCGAATTTTTGTAACCGACAAAACCGTTTTGTTCGTGAAATTTCGTAAATAAACGAACTGTGCGAGTTATTGCAGCGATCTTGTGTAATGTGTTTTGTAAACTCTCCCCTCGGCTTACGCTGAACAAAAGAGCAAAAAGTGTTACACTAACAGCGCCGTGCGTCCAAAGGGGTGAAGTGGGGTTACTATACTGGAAAGTGTTGCTAACAACACTACGCAGAAATGACACCGATTTCGTGACTCCCTTTTGCAATACCAATTCCTCTAGCGTTTTTTCATAAAAGGGAAAAAATCTGCGCTTTTAAGTTTTAAAAAAAATAAACGTGCTTGCTAAATTAGATGCTCAATAAAGCATCTCCATGGAAACTTTGTTCAGGAGAAAACATTGATCTGGGACATAGCTCCATATTTATCAAATTGAATTTCAGTACCTTTAGCATTAATCGTGTTCATTTGTGTCAAGTGTGTGATATTAAAATTTAAAATTTTCAAATTAACAAAATTCAGGCGTGATCTTTTAAAAGTAAAATGGTAATTCGGTACGTACTGTTTTTCGTCAGCCAAGTAAACAAAGGTGATGTTTCCATGATCTATTAATTAAATTCACATGATCATTAATAAACCCATCACGTTAAGGCCAATAATTAATGTAATCTTACCGGTTGACTAGCATCTGAAATACGTCCCCACAAATTGGAACATAGTATAAAAAGCGGAGCGTTGAAGTCACCAAAACTAACAAAGAAAGACGTCTTCTCTAGATTTTTAGCACTTCTTTAACAACCCCATGGGAACGAAACCTATCGGATATAGTCACAGCTGTAGTGCAGCGTCATCGGATCCCTATAAAAAAAGAAGAAGAAAAAACAAGTGTTTTTTTTTCTTTTAAAAGTCGATTTTCGTAGAAACCCCCCAACTGTCTTTCTCTCGGCAACACTGTGTCTGGAGAATTGAGTAGGTTAGGACCCCGGAATGTTTATAGAAGGGGGGGGGGGCAGCTGGGTTTACTACGCCTACCTGCAGCCGCCGCGGCCCCCGACTCCCCCATCGGGGCCGACTTTTAGGGCACAACTACAGCTCCCTTTTTACCAAATGAGGGTGGGACACATCTGCTGGGATCGCAGCTGTAGAAAACCTTGTCATTCCCTTGCTTTGTCATCACCTAATAACATACCCCCCTACACTCCACCGCCCCCGCTTTATCGGATCCAGTAACGTAACGATTATTGCCGTACATCCGATTGACCTGGATAGCTAATGCACACATCTGCTTTGGCACAATAGATGCGTACAACACGCCCTGTATAGTGTATTGCCGCTTTGGAGATGGAGCTGGGATATCTCATATTCCCCTGACATGGTTTTGGGTGTTACGAGCTAAGTCTTCTACAGCGTCAGTGTCTACAGGCATTCTCTACGAATTCTTAAAAAATCGGTTAAAGTCCAGTTTCCTTTCTTTTCTTTTTTTTTCGAGATTGCGAAAAAGTTTTATGAAGGAGGCTGCGGAGAGCTCTGATGGTGCAAGCCCCCTTTTAGTTTCCAAACTTCGATTCAATAATGTCCATTGAGCTTCACCATTGAACAGGAATAGGATCACGTAACGTCTAGATTCACGCGCACTTTTATTACGGCGACAAAAAGTGAAGTGGCGTCCGTTACATGAGGTTCACCTGCCACCGAAGCGGGTCGCCAAGGCTGCGAGCAGGTGCATTAGAGAGGTGCTGCGCCGCCGGAAATAAGGCATTTTGTTCAAATTGGCGGGAAAAGACCTCCCCTAAAAATTGTGTTACGGAGGTAAGCGAATTCAAACCATGTCCAGAATTTAGATCTTCCGATGGTGACCTCACTTGGGAAAAATAAGTCAATAACGCTTAATTTGATTTCTATGATTGTACTTGGTAAGATCGCAGAGGTCAGTTGGTCCCTTATTGAAACCTCTCGGAGGTCTTCTTTGGCTGGTGATTTTTCGCGAGTAACTTCGATCCGCTTTGGATAGCCTCTTACCCATCGTCTGGTTGATGCAATGAGCATGAATTGTGTTCTCTCTACTTTAACTATTCAATTACCTTCACCAATACACCGTAGAACGACAATCTTTTGTGTTTAAGTATTGAGGTGTAAACCTCGTACAATTTTCTTCCATGTGTCTTTTACTGGTCATCATCAATCTTCCAATCGATCACTTCTTTCAACGCAATATCTTCTATCGCCTCAAACTGTGCGGTCTTAGTTGAGTAGAACCCTGCTACGCGTTCACCGACGAACACCCTGCTGCTTTCCCGCATCAAGTAGTAAGACTCATTTCCCGCATGTGTTGTACCCCCACTGTATCGCTCGCCCTCGCACTCTCACCCATGGGACCTGACGCAATCTCCTGACTCACCCCACCAACTTACTCAACGCACTGTACCTGTCACCTCGCCACCGTACGTCGATCCTCCACTACCTTACCTCCCATTGCACCACCTTACTCACCTTCCATTGCATCACCTTACGGACCTCCTATTGCACCACCTTACTTACCACCACACTCATCACCTCATGAACCACCCTGTTGGTTCATCATACCACTCACAACTACACTCACCACCTTTCCGAATATTTTCTCCACCGCCTCTTTCACTTCTACTATTTCACCCCCCACCATTCCCACAATCAGCACAACCACCAACACGGCTGTAAAGAGCGATCCATAAGCGGGAAGCGCCCGTAAGTTGGCCTCCCCTCAGATGCGTGGATGCCATCCCGTCATCCGTTGCTGTGGTCCGCGGTTCGAGCCTCTATTTATAGCCGTAAGCGGCGTTAAAAACAGCCGCCTCACCGTCCCGCCGCGCCCTGGCCGTCCCTTTATTTTTGAAATCCCTGCCTTGGCCACATCAGTCACATGGTTAGTTCGCGTCTTTCGTCTCCAACATGTCACTTGCGAATGCTCTTTGCGTGCCAGAATATTCATCTCCTAACCTAGAAACCCCGAAACAGTTTTGCCAAAAAGAGAGCGTACTCAGAGAGGTTTGTGGGGAGTAGTAGAGACCGCGTTCTAATGTATCCGCATTAGCATTTGCCGGAGAGGTACTGTGAAAACATTGTCATGTGTTCTAATTTCCTCTCGATGTCTAGATCAATCGAATTACAAGCCCTCCCCAAATTCACATGTCGATAGGAGCTATCAAACAACGGGAACATTGCAGATTCATCCGTGCTTGTCTCGAAACAATTATTCAAAAAAGACAGTACGACTACACAAGGTTTTTCTTTATTTTTGCTGAATGGTCGATCGCATAGATGTTGCTGCTCGGTTCACTGATTTCCTCTGATTGCACTCATAAAACTGTCATCGAGATGACCAACGTTTGTTTGCTCTTGTATGTATGATACACACCCTAATTAATAGCTCTTCGGTTATTTGGAACGACACATGCCAGCACAGGCATCGCAATGCTTGACTTCGTTGCTCCTATGCAACATTCAGTAATTTCTCAACGGGTCGAAACACAACCATTTTAAACGCCATAATTCTTTAGGGAACGATGCCGGAAGAAACTAGCAGTAGGAGCTTGCCGACGAGCGTAAACGGCGTTAAAAATAGTTCTGTTCTTTATAGCGGGTGTGGTTTTGCCTGCATACCATTACGAACCGTCGCGTCATCGGTATTTTTTGCGTCACCACGGGTTTTCTCTATAGCTACAAACTCTTCACGTCGCTTTCGCATACTTGAGGGACATTTTACACGTTGCGTTTGGCTCTTCAGAACGATACAAACTTCGTAGACTCTCGCACATTCAAGTTGCAATCGGCAGCGAAACCCGCATATCCATCGAGCGTAAATTTTTGTCTCTTGTCACAATCAAGGTTTGTTTGTGCGTGGCATCTGTGCGATGCGTGCGTGTATAGTTCTCCCCAGCGCAGCTCGACGCAGGAAGAACCCTCCTGTCCCTATCTTCATCATGGCTCGATACTACACGCTCGCGATCAACAATTTACGAGCGCCATATTAGCGGAAGGATGAGTAAGAGGAGAGGGGGTTGCCGATTCCCTAGGGGTTCTACGCCAGAGGCCCTTGCTCTATTCACAAGTTGCATTGAACGCGTGGCATTCGCATATTAATTCCATTCTTCATTCGGACTGATTATTCTGCCTGCATGTTTTACAGCCTCCCAAATTTATTGTCTTACGTCCAATAGCTCGGCGACAGATCATATCCAAGTAACTTCGTGTAGAAATTAGCCTCGCTTCACGTGAAAGTTTTCCGGACTCTGCGTCGAGTGGCGACAGGAAGGTGGAGTTCTCATAAGTTATCTACGCAGTCTTTCGTCAACCCTGTTGCTAAGTTCTCCGACTTATTCACTAAATTCTTCCATGAACCTCGCTGTTTTATCAGCAGTGTTTGCCTGCAAAAGAGTGCTCTTGTTGGTCCTGGAAGCATCTTGTATTTTCTCGGCGCTGATGGAAGTTGGCCTTCGCGAGGATGAAGTCTGCATTGCCAAAGTATGTTGACTACGGTTTGAAGCACTCCACTCGCAGCTAATGATAATCCATAACTGATGCCTCCCCCGAGCACTGTCGCCATCCCTGGGAGGGACTAAAGCCTGAGAAATTTCTGGAACAGATCTGCGACTTCCAACCCTTTGGAAGCAAACAATGGAGCAACGGATGCTAAGGCCTTATTCACCCCGACAATCCGAGAAAGTCAAGGAAACGGCCGTGGCCGTTAAAACTCGATTCCGTTGAATTTTAAGAAACGAGAACTGGTCAAGAAGTTTGTGAAGCCGTTACCTTGGGTGGGAGGTACAGTCTTCTTCATAAGTTGCGAATCTCCCACAGCATCTGTAAAGCATTACTCCCGCGCTTCAGCCTTCCACTTTTTCCCGCTGGACCTGTACTTAACGAATTTTTCCCACCCTCTGGCACCAGCTCGTGGCGCGCAGTCTGGGGGTGGACGAAACAGGTCCAATGGGGGACTCTTCCCACACGCACCCCCGCCCCGCCTGCCCAGATACGCACAGGCTAGTCTTGTCTTGAGGCCGTCTGATTGCACCAGCTCGCCACTCGCCCAACCAGTCCAGACTACATTCCAATTTTAATTCCTGTTCATTCGGAAAAGATCGTGGTAACAATGCACTGTCGATATTGCTGGGGGTGAGAAAAAAAAACACTCTGCAGCAGGTTTTCGAGCTAATTTAGCATTGTCGGTTTACTTACCCCAGACTTTTAACATTTCAATAACGGAACATTTTATCCAGAAGTTCTCTTCTCATATTTTCTCATGTTGGTTGTCGCTACGTTTTCTAGTTATGCGAGAAGTTGACTTACTGACCTAACCTGAGTTTCCTTACTATCATGGGAAAATTTGCTCGATGTTGGACAACCACATGTTGGAGAACAGTGTCTTTTGCGACTGCGGTAGCCCTGCTTTAGTCCATTCATATATCACTTCAACTGATCTTCTAATAAGTAGTGTGTTTTTCTGTGTTACAGGTAAATTGCAGTTGATGTTTCCAAAGGAAGGCCTGTAAGTTTTCTCAAAACCCATTTCTGAATCAAAAGTCCAGGCAAACAGCCTCACACGAGAAATTTCAATGCAATCGCTCGAGTTGATCGTGGTGAAATGGTTGGGTTGGTGACAACTTAAAGGATCGTTTAACAGCGATCTCCCTTGAGACTTGGCGTGCTTTGTGCATTGCGCTCGAAAAGTGAAATCTAAGGACAAGGTGAAGGGCTGACAAGAAAGCATTTAATGACATCGTCGAGGTCCTCTGAGGAGGACATGCCTCTCCATGGCCTTGAAAAAGACTTGCCACAGGCGATTCGTCAAGGACAGTCCAAGGAAGTGGATAACACAACTCGCCATACTTCTTTTACCTAACGGCCCTTTTACACAATGTATACGTCTTTCAATCCAAATCATCTACGATTTTGCTGAATTTCGAACTTCACCAAGTAGAGGCGAGTAGAGATCTAGAATTGTCGTGTCTTTTGTTGGAGATCTCCGTGCATGGAATCACTATTTTCATCGGGGAAAAGAGATGAGATAGACACTGCGCCACAGTTTAAAGGGAATGTCCAACAAATAGTGGTGATGAGGGGAGGGGAGAGTGAACAATAGCTTCGTCACTGAGGACTTCAGTATTGGCGAAGAATATCAGGAGACGATGTCCACATACAGACCGCTCTACATAGGGGGGTAGGTCCTATTCGTTTATTGTTTTTGTCTTTACGTAACATTTTGATATTGAGTGTTTTATCTTGTGTACGGAAATCGTTCAAAGAACATGTTTCTTAAATGGAGTAGACTCTTAAGTTTAAAGTAAGGTTATCTCAGTGGGAAGCAAAAATACGCAGTCTAAGAATCCAAATAAAATATTTAATAATCTGGTATTTTTATATAAGAGAATGCAGTTTTATAAAGTCCGAGGAAAGATTTTGGGATACTTTTCTCATCTCTTCTGCGATACATCCCTTAAAATGCCATTTGAGGCTTATGTTTGTTTCAGAGGAAGAATGTTAAAGACAACCGATATGAACAGAATTTTAAAATGATATCAGTTTCGTCATCGTAGTTCTCAGCTTCAGCATCTGGAATGAGATTTTAAATGGCTATTATTTTAAAATAACTTATAGCGGATCCATTGCGAAACCTTGAGCTGGAGAAGGCAATTTTCTCCACGGGTCTGTGGGAACCCTATCAAGGTTTCCTCTGTGTAATCTGGTACCCAGTTGAAGTTCTCGTCAGTTTCGGGCGGCGGTATCACCAGGGTTATTTGATAAGGCCCCACCCTCGGAACAACCCCTAAAGCGATCGGGTAAACTCGGTTTAAGTCGACTGTCTGCGCAGCCGACCACGACGGGGAGGAGTGAGGAGAGGGGGTGAAGGGAGGGGGTGAAGGGAGGGGATTGGAGGATGTAGCCATAGCAACGCCGCTGCCGTCTCTAGTCGCTGCTGGCGCTCACTCGCATTGATCGCCGTACTTCCCTCGTGCTCGGAGCGGCAACGTTGCAACCCCCTCCCCTCCCCTTGCCCCGGGGCTGCTTGGGTTGCATTGCCCAATTTTAAACGCCAAGCCCATATGTTGAGGCCTTTGCCCTTTACATTTCTCATATTATTTAAACTACCGGTTTGTTAAAAGTTAACGCGATCACCAAGGTTTACTGCATCGGACATATTTGTATGGTTGCAAATTCTATCGGGCAAGCTAATATTGTTTCCACAGTCGCATTGCTCGTATTTTTCAACGGAGTTCAGTCTTCCTCGAAAATTTACGTGAGAACCCAAAAAATATGATCGCAATTCCAAACGGCTTTGCCGAAAAGATATATTAAAACAGATATAGCTTCAGATCATTTGTCACATTATTTTGACTAGTATTGTTTGTGTCATCCGAAAGAAAAGGGGATGACTAGTTCAATAACTGTGTTTCTAAATCACAAAATACTAATACATCTGTATAGAACAAAGGTATACGGCTTCCGAAAGAGAAAGCGTTTCTGTTCAGGAGGTACCTCAAAAACTCAGACTGAAAGGATAAAAAAATCCAAACTTCAAAACTGGATAAAGCAAATGTTTGCTCCTAAAAACCATCTTATATGATTTTTGATATTAAGATAATAAAAATTATCTTAATATCGTTAACTTTTTTGAGGTAGAGATGTATTTCTTTTCTGATGAAATGTTGTTACAGCTTAGCTGCTATGTTTACTGTCGTTGAGATATCTACGCCTTGTGATGACTGTGTCAGGGTGTGTTAAAAACAATTCTAATAACGATATGACTGTGCATTTCATCAAGACATTTCAAATAAGCACTGTTAAAAGCCAATATCAAGCGAGCCGGAAACATAAAAAGCGGGGCTCAAAAAATAATTGGTCTCATAATTCTCCTCATCAATCAACCTATTATTTTGTATTATGTAATCATTTCATGAATTACCTCCATGGACCAAGGTTTTTAATTATTTTCCGTAACTGTTTGTTCTGTTAAAAAAAAGTTGGTGAAACGATCTAGAGATGCTCGAGATGTTATTTTAAGATTGGGTATCGCCTTCTCGCTGGTAATTCTTCATCAGCAAGTATCCACCGTAAGGCAAAAATCTATTTAAGCAATAATTTAAGCGTTCCTCAAAATTTTGTCAAAATTTTGTGATGAAAATTTACTTTAATATCATAAACGAATATCAATACAGGCCTATTTGCACGAAGAGGTAAATGGGACACCCCTTACTCCTGTACGAGTACAAAGTGTCGAGCTGCACAATCGTGCAGTTTTTGAAAATCAAACTTTTTCAAAGCCCAAACTGATCCCTAAGTTCCTTGCTTCGAAGTACCCACTTCTCTTGTTGAGATTTCTTTCCTAATATTAGATTGAATCTAAAATTGTCAAAATTGTTTTGTGTAGGCCTACCCTTTATAGGAGTGGAGATATTCTCAGGGCCGACCTTTATACAAACAAGTTTAGAAATAATGTCTGTCAAAACAGCCCCCCGAAAAATAACAGGTTCGTCTTTTTGGTGACATATCTCCGTTAGTCCTGGAGCTGCAGCATCCTTAAGGGTCCTGTGACGGGTCAATGCTTCCTTCCGGTGGTTCGGGTTCTTCTTGATGGATGTAGCCCCCCCCGCCCCGATCGCGCCAGACAGGGTGCCGCCGCAAAAGAGATATGAGAAATTAATGTGTCATTTTACCGCCTTGTATACTAACGGCTAGTCGACTTTCCTACTGTGAATCATGGAAGATATGAGTCAGGACAACCAACTCTGTTCAAACTCCGCGTTTTCCCAATCCGCAATAATTGTGTTTCAGTATTACTTGCCTACCTCTTTTCCTTGTTGATTTCTGTCCTGTGATATTAATTGCCTTTGGGCAATCGAAAATTTCGATCGAGATCTAAGGAGAAGTTAATGTGATATAACCACTTATCTTTACCTGGTATGGAATAAGCTACCTACTAGGACACCCGTTTACCTAAGAGCAGCAAGGTAAAATCTAGAACAGCCCAGGTACCGGTTGAATTTGAGGAATTATTTTCACATAACGCAAAATTATTGGCATTTAGTCACGCAATGCATTGCTTTGCGTTTTTAGGAGAATGCATTATCACGAGTTTTATACCATAGTTTCTTGCTCAAAGTTCTACTAAAATGTCGGCACTTTATAACCCAGCGTGTAATGAAACTCAGCTGCGCTTTAGCGGGATAATATATTGTACTGAACTAGCTAATATTCACTTTTGAGATAGTTAAGCATGTTGGTGCTGGTACAGAAATCGGTTATCGATTTATTCGTCACCGATCAGCTAATTTTAAACCTGAACAACAAATTTTGAGAGATATCAGTTTTGGAAAAAAGGAGAAGAAAAAACAGGCATTTCTGCATTTTTTATAGCAGTTAAAATAATTTTGGAATTTTTGTTACCAGGTATTTTTTTGTTGGTTTCCGTCAAATTTTCAGAATCAAATAAAAATTTCAGTAAAATTTTTAGTATGAAATTTGTTGTAAAATTTTTAAATATTGGGTCCCAAAAGCACATTTTTGTTGAATTTGCATAATAAATTTTAAGGCTTTCGATAATATTAGGGCCGAAAACCAGTCTGATGTAAAAAATGTCGGCCAATGATCACTGTTTTAACAAGCACTTGTATCGTATTTAAGTCGGTTTAGTAGGTTGATTTTGTTGAACAGCGATGATGAATAATCTTAAACCATCCCCGTCAAAATTTATCTTAATGAAGTGATATTGAATAAGTGCAAATTTTTTTGTTCGGTTGGCTCATTTTTACTTGAATGAGAACCTGTTTTCATAAGGGCGCTAAATTTTGGTCTGTCGCGATGTGCATGGCCCGAGAGGGCCGCGTCGCAAGTGGATTTCGTCGCTGTTGTGTTGTCAGCCGCGAACACTTTGGCGCGAAAACGCCGTTTAAAACAGGTTCGTTGGTTCTAACGGAAGGGAAAAGGAGGGTCACATTGCCAGCTGTTCCCGGTAAGTCGTCTTTTAAATTACCCATGGGGATGGGGACGGGGGAGGGGAG
>Ga0058701_10004208_pt1 | contig 11630 bp, 6 predicted proteins | sample AgamicOrMae_FD_97039 | JGI IMG/M metagenome (GOLD analysis project Ga0058701, IMG submission 97039) | Agave microbial communities from Guanajuato, Mexico - Or.Ma.e | ecosystem: Host-associated > Plants > Phyllosphere > Phylloplane/Leaf | place: Guanajuato, Mexico | collected 2012-06-04 | reverse complement strand
GTCATATTCTTTATTAACAGAATCTGATGTTATATAGGCCTAAAAAATGAAACCGAGAAAATGTCTTGCGTTAAGGGGTTGAAGAAACCACCCCTCGAGCAATTAGTTGTTGTTATTGAGAGACGTAGGGGTGAGATTTGTGCGTGAGTTTTGGAAATCACGTGCGACGCTAAGCAAGATAATGTAAGTTTTTTTTTTATGTTTTTGCCGCCCTTCTAAAGAGTTACGGTTTGCGTCTGAAACCTGCTGGCGTTGAATAGACTTTTTTTTTTAAGTAAAATAATAGTCATAGAAACGTATGTCATTGTCACTTCGTTACGCATTCTTGTTATCGGGCTGTCAACGTATCGATATATGCCAAGAAAAACCAACCTAAATCAAATTCAAAGTAAATTTACTTTAGTTCTTGCAATTTTATATCCTTGGGACTCAGAGATGTTAATGTTTACATGTTAGTTGATAAGTTCACGACTGGTAAGAGGGCTTTGCGTGCTGAAAAAAATAGCAGTGAAAATTGCTTAGGAGTGAAAATTAACCCCTAAAAAGTGAAAAGTATGAGGTTCTGTCAGCAAATCAGTGGCTCACTTTTCACTTTTCAAGAGATATTTTCCATTCCTAATTGCAATTGTTACTGTTTTTTTTTCTTTTTTTAGCGTTGGTTTATAATATTGGAAAATTGCCTTTTAATTTTACAGTTAACGTATTGGTAAACTTGTGTAACGAAAATAATGATACAAGGCAGGTATTTTTGCCAAAAAAGCTTTGTTAGGAGAAGAATAATTTTTTTCGGACGATTGTTTATTGTATATATAGCGTGTTTTTTTTTAAAGTAGAGTTGCAATCATACTTTGTTAGTCTGATTTGCGAGCCGATATTTTTTTTCTGCAGCTGCAAACACACGGCTTCCAAGGCTCAGAGCACGGTAAGTCGAGGCGGTGCAGTATTGATTTTGGAAGCGAAGCCTTGTCATGCAAGTTTGAAAAGGTGATGCGATTGAAAAGTTCGACTAGCGCAGGATAAGTGTGCTCCATTTGCTTGAAAGTTCACTTAAATGTTTTTTTTTTCGTGTTAGTGTTCAATATGTACTTTCATCAAGCCGATCGGAGAGAGACATGGGACACCAAACTTAAGTAATCCACATCGAGAGCTGACACAGCGAAGCTATGCGCAAGTAAACTAAACTAACGTAACCTAACGTAACCTAACATAGCCGAACATTACATAACCTATCATAACCTAACCCATCACATTCTACCACAACCTGATCTAGCATAACCTAGTATAACCCATGCTAACCCACCTCGTACAACTTAACATTACCTAACCTTACATAACCTAAACTACCAACCTAACATAACGTAACATTACCTAAATTAACCTTATATTACCTAACCTAACATACCTAACATAACCTACCCTAACCTGTTACATAACCTAAATTAACCTAACATTACCTGACATAACCTAGCATAGCTTCACTTAGTTAACTTCACTTATTCTGGATTGGCCCCACCGAATGTTTTTCAAAGATTTTTCTAGGCTTACCGATCGTGTTTTAAACAAGGCTTGTGTAACATAGGCATTTACCCGTTAATGTTTACAACTCTATGAAAGGCTACGGAATACTTGTTAGGAAATACTAAGCTTTGGGTGTAGAATGTGCTTTCATTGAATTCGAACCGCTGAATGTGAGTGGCCGTTCCTCGGGGGACAGGGACCTGCGAAGAAAGGGTCCCCGTTGAGAAAGAGAGAGAGACAGGTTTATCCGGAGAAAGTCTAATCTAATCAGTCATCCGTCGAGTGAAGCCACCCGCAACCCGCTCCGCCCACTCGTCTTTCGAGTGACACAAATCATTCACAACAGGCAGCATCCCCTCTGGTCCATCCAGCCTCTGGTCCATCCCCCGCAGCGCTCACGGCCTTTTCTCACGATACACGCACGCGGTGGAATGCCTACACGGGTCGGTGACTCACTCTCAAAATTTCTTTCGAGTGAAGATCACTCATCGAAAGGTCGGATTTCGCGAGATTCGAGTTAATTGATACCTAGAAAGCAACCTCATGCCTAGAAAGTAAATTTTATTTGTAGGAATAAGGAGAGCAGTTACGCCGTTATTTTATGTACCCGGTAAATGCGCATGTTGTAAATAAATCTGTAAGCCCTAAGTTTGTTAGATTTATCGGTATTATGTCCAACGAAAATTTCTTGAATAAATAAAAAAATATATATGCTTGCTTTAAATATTGTTCTACCGACTTAAAATGGGACCGTATTTTACGTTTTTGACATAATTTACGGAGAAATTATGCTTTAACGGTTTTCATATTGCTTCCAACCCTTTTTTTTACAAAAAACATTGAAAATTTTAAAATTTTGTTTGTATCAACCCACTACCGCCCATCGATGCCGTTGGAAACAGAAAGATTTATTTTAGAGGATCTTTTCAGTATTGTTACAATTTAAACAAGTGGTTACTCGGCTGCGCACCGTGCCTAAAAATATCACCCCTCTGGAAATCTGAAATTTGATAATATAGGCATTTCCCAGAGCTTAAAATTGCGTAGTTAAATGAAAAATACTTCCAATTTCTCTTAATAAGCTTCTTATATTCACTCCAAATACTTTAGGCTGTTATGGGTTAAATATAAAAACTACTTACTATAACGGAGGAACTATGTGAACAAGGTACGTCATCTAACCAAAGTGAAGCTAACATACGTGATAGCGTCAATTTCCATATTGTAATAAAGGGTTGAATCAGGGCCGGACATATGGAGTATCCAATCTACTGTATGTGGTAGTTAACAATTCGTTCTTCCAAGAATCCGTCCAAAATAATTTCCTTGCGCATCTCATTTTGATCACCTGAATCGGGACATGAGAGGAATACAGTCGGAAAATATACGAAGTTTTTCGACCGGGGAACTTATTAAAGTAAATGAAAGACTTTTGACTTGTTCGCCTGATGATGAGCAACAGGAGCGTGTGGGAACTGCAATGCAAGTTTCAACAGATTATGGCAACTGTTGCAGAGCGACAGTAATGGTCCACTTGAAGGACGTGGGAAAGGGTCTCTCAGGAGGGTGGGCATAATATCAATGAGGGTGGAGACAGATACACTATTCGCAGATGCTGATGGAGCAAATTACGCACGCACCTTTGGAGACACGGCAATCAATGGGCGTTAACTGTAATATGACGCAAGGGGTGATTCTGACCCATCTCGCGATAATGTTAGTGGAATCTTCAAGGTATTCGAATTTCGATGGCATCGTTTTTACTCGTTCAGTACCTCTCCCTACCTACCTCCCATTTTAACCCTGGTCCGAGAATCCATAGCAAATCCATGCATGGATTTCCAAAAAAATCCACGGATATCAACATGGATATCCATGATTTTTGGACATCAGTCTTCAATTATCCATACAAGCGTGGATACCCACATTGATATCCAAGCACGGATATCCTTGCAAGGACATTCCGCAATGGATATCCGTAAACTATAAACATCCATAAATGGATATCCATGTTTCATGGATATCAGTCTTCAATTATCCATGTTTCTTTGGATATCCATTTGGATATCTATGGATTTTTATGGATATCCATGCATGGACTTGCTATGGATTCTCGATCCAGGGAGAGGTAGAAAGAACGAGTAGTGCGCTTAACGCGGATGACGTCCCTTAGCCAGCAGGTATAACAGCCGGATTTCAGAGGTACTTTGCCCCTCGTCTTGAAATGATCAATGAAATCTAGTGACTTGTTGATATGTTCCTGAATAACCAACAAAGTAAAAAAAAAAGAGCAGGAATCGCTTCCTTGTGGGTTTCAGTTGTAAGTGATAAATCACAGCTGGATTTCCATACTGGGTCAACCACTGTTTTTCTCGGAATTCCGCGGAAGAGGGAGGGGGGGGGTCAAGTCTCATCCACCCTTAGAGGCCACCCGCTAGTGGATCGAAACGCCAAGGGAGGATCGAGACTTTTTGTGAATTATCGTTAAAATATGCAACGAGACCGGATTGCTAAACATTGTTATGTAAACACCATGAAATACCCGCGGATCGTCGCGAATATGCTTCCATGTTGGTATTGAGAATCCGTCGTCAAAATATCGTCACAACCTTTAATCGGCTTATCAGAATCGGAAAACGCACGATTATGAGCGGACTCGTTTCTGTATCAAATGAATTTCACATGTCAATCTTTTGTCTAAAAGTCAATTGAACTTAATGTTGATATTCCGTTTTAAAATTAATTTGGTAAAATTTGAAACCTTTCGTTCCGTCCAAAAAGAAGAATACTTCACAAGACAATTTTACTGAGAAAAAATAAGGCTTTTAAAAAATGATTTTTAACTATGCATAGAAAATCAGTACATCAAGAAAGAGAAGGGATAAATCTACAAGGTTATATTTGTTGTATTTTGAGGGACTTTCAGGTGAGAATGGCAGTCATATGTAAAGGGACCAAGTGTCATCTATTTTGAGTCAGGTGAAATATGATGGTATCAAATTTATAAGAAATAATCACAGACATGACCTAGTTTTACGGTTTTTGGCGCTTTATTGAGAAGAATTGGCTCAATTTTTTGTACGTTTTTAAAATGCGCAAGACATATCTTGAATTAACAATTTCGTTTGATTTGACGGCTAAAATATGCGGAAAGGTCGCCGAACGTGGGAGTTCCCGAAAACAGTTATCAGAAGTGATATGTGTAAATGCAAAGAATAGTTTTTTTATGTATATATGATTCTAAACGGTTCCTCTTGGGAAAACCTTTGGAGAAATGCACCCTTCAAGCGGACACTTCACCTGGACCACCTTGGAGGGGGAAATCAAACAAAAAGGTTTCGTAAAAAGTTGAAAACAAACACGAGTGGCCAAACGGGATGGAAGCACCTGAAAAATACAGGAAGTTAATGAAGTCAGCACGGAGTCGATAAATGGACAACAGGTCCTGCACCCAATCGCACTCCTTCCGGGTGGACGTCCTTCGTCCTTCCCACACCCCAAAGAATCCTTAAAACTGGCGAAATTCACATTATTGTCGCTTCAATGAATATCATCTGAAACAGGTTTATACCCTTTTCGGGACAAGGATACGGTAAGTGGAGAGATTTGCATTTAGCTGTTTCTAATAAGGAGACCTATCAGTTTTGCTTCCTTAGCAATTTCCACTGAAATTTTATTATATTGATAGTCATCAGATGAGCCGGAAGAAATCTTTTTATTAGTTAATCTTTCCAGTGATTACTGATTTTAAGTGATCCAGAGATCTGATCTGGAATGTTTAATGAGATTTTATTTCAGCTTTTTGAAAAATGATGAAAACGCAAACCTTTTTTAGGCATGGATAGTAAACTGTTATAATCATTGTTAGTTTACGAGCCAGATTTAGCAGTATCCATAAGGTCTCGCCACACCCTTTTCACATGGCCATTGGCTATCCTAAATCAAACACTGACGTCTACCATAGTGAAAACTAACCCTTGTTTTTAATAGTCCCCACCTGTCTCAGGTTTGATAGTGAAACACGGCTTGAGTGCAATTTGATTATTGTTTAAGATATCGCTATGAACATCCATACCAATCGAGAACTCTCGACGAATCTTTTCATCGTTTTGTTGATAGGCTTATCTCCAAAAATAACCAAATGACTCTTTCTTTCTGTTTTACAAACAGGGAATAAAAACAGCTAATAAAAACAGGTATGCAATTACCTAAAACAGAGGTTAGTTTTTACTATGAAGACGCTTTCTAGATTCATACCCATAACAGGTATGGGAGCTACCTAAAAACGAAAATTGCGTAAAACGTCGCAAAATCTTTTATCTGATGCATTGACCAGTAAGATACAAGATGAGCAGCAGCTGCTAGCCCCGCCTTGAAGGATCGCATTGATAGGAACGCGTGACAACATTGTCTCATTGGAAGACGTTATAGCAAGTAACGGATATCCTAAGTGCAGCTGCAAATGGACTTTTTTTAAAAGTAAATACGCTTTAACTGCTTCTAATTTCCATATTCTCCTCTCCTCTAAGAGACTAACATCTAAGAAGAAGGTTCTTCGTAACTCACGAGTTCTCTCCCCCGTCCGCAAAATAACCCTTCATAACTGACTCCAATGACGTACCTGTAACCACTGATGGAGATATTTTACTGACAGCCTCTACTTACTCGACGTCGTCAGTCTGTTGGTATTGCGTTTTCGCTTTGGTTCTAAAATATAATTTAATTTTTTTAATGGAAGGATATAATATTTTAACATGGGTTTGGAAGGTGCAACTGTAGGAAGTTTGTTACAGTCCTATTTTTGGCAAAATCTTCATGGTTTCTTGAGATTTAAAGGATAAGAAACAAACGTATTTCAAGCTCAGGCTCCTATCAAATCGATGCGGTGTAAAACTAATTTAAGGCATGTCTATGATTGCTTCGTTATTACTTAGAAAAGTGGGTTTGTAAAATTTACGAAAAATGTAAAAAAAATGCGACAGCCAAACTTAGCTAGTAAACGCTAACATATTTGTTAGTAAACGTTACCGTTACAGAGTACTGTTTACAGAAACTGGCAAATCTCGTAACGTTTACTTGCCAAGTTGGCTGCCGCTTAAAAAAAAGAACTAATTTTTAGTAAACTGAGCTATCGCATTTTTCTCCGTGAAGGTATACCTATACTATCATAGAAAAAACAAAAAGATTCACTCCTGTAACCACCTGGATACCGGTGTGTTGAGGTTGCCTGCCCTCGCTCGGAATCAAGCAGGTGATTGGATGAAATCGAGCTAAGGTAGGCAGCCGCGAACACATCCAAGCACAGGCGGTTGCAGGACGGTTCTTTCTAGATGACAGTACATGTATCCCCAAGGCAAAAACCTCGTACGTGTATCACATGTGGGCAATTTTTTCGGTCGATAAATATGAATTGAAGAAAGGGATTCGTAATGCATATGTAAAGATAACCACCCCCATCGTAACACCTGTGAACATCTTTTGACAGAATTTATGTCTGAGGCGAGTCCTTGCCTCGTTTGCCTTTATGTTTGTCTTTGGTTAGTTACAGGAGTCCCAACCCCTTCATTCCAGGATGTGTTAACCGGTCCTGTAGTAAGGATATCAAATCGAAAGAAAACTATACTGGTGGTTGTAATTTTTCTGTAAGATCTCTGTGCAACAGCTTTCTCCAATATTCTAAGCAATGAAAAGGGTGGATTATCTGTCTATGGTGTTATACGATTCCTCGCTCAGATATTGCTCCACTCTGCCTTGCAAAGAACACAAGCGACTAAATCTAACCTGAGTATTCGCAAGTGCCAACTTTCGCTAGGTACATTGATGTTTCTCTGTGGGAATAAACGTCGCGAAATCCGTTACGCCCTCCGTAATTGCTAATCGAATGCTAATTTCGAAGGTGACATTTTCGATATAATCGCGACTAATCGATTTGCCTTTCTCCTCTTAACTTATTCAAACATTCTTTTCAGTTGCGACTTAACGGGCTGTGACGGACCTATGCCTCTCTGGTCCATGCTAGAGACTAACCGGGTAACGATCATAAATCACAGTTGCATCCCCGTCCCCTGTTAGTGCATGTATGCACGCGTTGCGTTGTACCTTTCAAGAAGACGAGGGGAGACACGCAGCTCATCCTTCAAACGGACAAAAATGACGCAACGCGTCAATGCAAAAAAATCTTATTAATTCACACGTATCTAATTACGTTTTGATAGCGTTTAAGTTTGGCGAAAATGAGGTTAATTTAACCCATAACATCCTAAAGTATTTCGAGTGAAATTCAGCTTAAGAGAAATTGGGATGATTTTTACCACTATAATACGCAATTCTAAGCTTCGGAAAATGACTAAATTATTGAATTTCATGTTTTTAGAGGGGTGATATTTTTTTTTTAATTTTGACAATACTAAACTGAAAAGATCCTCTAAAATAAAATTTTCTGTTTCCGAACTGCAACGCTGGGCGGTAGTGGGTTAAGTGCACTCTAAATTTAAAACAGTGAAAGTCACCGGGATTCAGTGAAAAATCACTGTTTCCTCTACAAAATTGCTCCACTGGATGAAATCAGTGGAGCAATTTTGTAGGGGAAGTAGTGACTTTTCACTATTTCAGATTTAGAGTGTGATGCCTCGCTTCGATAAGCAACGGAAAAGAGATGAAAAAAGTTACTCTTATTTACAGCGTGCGCTTTATCCGCTACTAATGATCCACCATTTTGAGATATCGAAAACAGAAAATGATGCTGTAAATCATGAAACATCTGATATCCCAGGTAAGGAAAAGGGTTGATCCATATTGCATTATCTGTGAGCAACTCTTCCGTGTCACTTGATATCGAATTCCAAACTCCCTTGGCGAGTGCGTTATCCTGGAATTGCTTCCAGAAAGGCACGCGTGACCTACAACGCGGTACAAAAGAACTAATATGCCGGAATGTAATTTGTAAACAACTAACAGTTGGTAGGTTTTGATTCGACAAAATGTCCCGTGCATATTTTCTATTGAGAACAGATCAACCCCATTAAGTCTGCACCCCTAAAAAAAGTGGCACAAAAGGGACTTCGAGAATTGGTCTATCATTTTTCTGGAACCGTATTTATTTTTGTATTTGTTAACATTGTCATAGCTTGATTAAATGATCCCTTTTTTAAGAAAGGGTGAAGCGAGCGAAAATTTGGACTGTTAGCTTCAATATGGTCCATTCTGATTCTAATACAGAAAAATGTCGTAGTGAAAATTGATAATTTGAGTAAAATCGGCACCTTCATGGCAGACTCGATCAGTTCTAAAAGCTGAAATTTAAAGTAGACTAGTTTCGAAAGCGCGAAATATCCCCTTTTTTGAGCTTCATCCATTTGATTGTTTTTCGTGTGATTTAAATAAGAATTCATGGGAAACCTATTCCCGGGGCAAGGAAAAATGTTCCATTATTGTCATTCATTTCAGACGGATATTAAAAGAGGTATTCGCAATGAAAAATATTTTGAACGTTTTTCGACTAGTATACAGTTTAAAACTGAGGTTTGAGATCTGGTCGAGTCTTCCATGGAGGTGCCGCAATAGTCTACTCAAAACTCCTGTATGGCTTATTCTGGCTCTAAAAAGAGTGAACGTCACTCGGAGAAATTAAGAGGAGCTGTTTCAGCACTTGTTTTAGGAATTCTCAATGCGACAAAAAAACGTAGATCTCTCGAGGACAGATCGATAACGGCTTGCAATCCCGAAGCTCTCAAACGTAGAATCGAACCCGAGCCTGGGTTGGGATTCTCGAAGACGGGCGCCGCGCCCGGTGACCCGCTTATTTGCACGCAGCAGGAGGGCGTGAGTCGCGCTGCGGCGGTCGTGCCGGCAACGCCTCACGCGTGACTCTGTCACGGGACAGTCACGTGTGACTTTCAAGGCGGTGCTTTAACGGTGAACTGAACCGTCCACCGCCTGTTGAAAGTCACCTGCTTTTCACCCTTTGCGGTTTTACATGGCGACAAGATGGGTTATAGCCACTTTTTCGCTACGTTTGAGCCCTAAGGCTTTATTTTTACTTCCGCCTCCATTGGGAGAAGGGCTTATTTTACTATTGATTTGATCTCTGTGGTCACGGATGTTCTTTTTTAATACAATCTGGTTAGCCTGAGAACGGGAACTTTGCGTTGAATATAATAATCTGTAAGAAATGAAAAATGTAATCGATGTGTCAGCTATTACAAGCACCATATGTGATACGTTTGTTGCTTGTTCTAAAACCACAGAAATCTTAAGTATCAATGAAGCCACCTCGCATTTGTTCATCGTTTTATACACAAAAATATGTATGAGTAGTCCTATACGTTTTACCTAAATACCTAAAACTGGAAGAACAAAATAGAAATCACGTACATCAAGATGGCTTCCCTATCAACATACCATGTAGTAGCAGCTCTTGCTTTCTGGGGTGTGAATTAGATTTTTTTGGAGCTCAGCCTATTTCTGATCCTTTGAATTTTAAACTAAAGTTTTCAAATTTATAATGTTTTCAAGCAAAAAATGTGTGGATATTTATCTGAAAAATGAAAAGTCGTAAATTCTACAAAAGCTATTTAAAAAAAATGAAGATAAGGTTTCTTAGCTGTTCTTTAAAACACAGGAAATTTTCACTGTGTCTCGTCGATTTGGCGTTATTTTAACATTATGATTTTGCCTAAAAATTATTCGATGAGAAAAGCAGAACAGGCAAAGAAATGAGTCTCCACAAAAGCTCAATATAGTTGAGACTTTTCAATGGGTATTTCTTGTGACGGGTGGGGCTTTCTTGATGCCATTGAATTATAGATCTTATACTTTGGAAACTAATCTCCTGAATTGGGTGTCATATAGCCAAACTACCATTTTTGCTATTTCGTTCTGTCTCTGTCCGCACACGTGCGCAGCTAGTCTACATCCGTAATCCTCGTAACTGACGCCGAGAAGATTCAGCCCCCAAATAATCGTTTAGCCTTAATTGGCCGCTTTGAAAAAAAAGGCGATCGCCACCGAAAAATAACAGTAGCCATTTCGAGGATGAGTTATAGGTATAATCAGTGTTAATGGGATGGACAACAATGCGAAAAAATAAACAGGGCATCGCGAGGTGTCAAGTTGCGCTATTGTTGTCGGAAAGGGCAACGAGGGAGCTGTGCGGTTACGGCCTTACGTGACGCCCACCAGTTTAAAAAACCTGAAAAACCCGATCGACCAGCCCGGCTTAGGGTTGCTTCGGTACCGACCAGGGGTTGAGCCGATCCCGCCGCGGGGTGAGCAAGGCCGCCGGCCTTGTCGACCCGAGGTCGGACCCGAGGACGGGGCAGAAGGTCACTGCGTGTGTGTTTTGCTTCACGGCCACATGCTAGCCATCTGTCAATTTTTGGGAAAAGAATGAGTTTTACGCTGCTGAACAATAGCGATACCAAACTAGCGCACAAATATCGGTTTTACCGGAGGATATTTACTTTTTTCAAAGGAAAGCTTATTTTTGCGGGGCTTTTTAAAAGTTTGGCGACAGGATAAAGTATGTATTGAGAGCGCTTACGGTGCGATGGGTCTTCGCCGGTTTTCCGGTGTCAGGGACCGTCATGGTGCGCGCTCTGCTCCCTCGTTTGGGCTGTTTTGTGCCTCTGCTCCATGGTCTCTGTGTTTTTTCAAGTAGTTGATTCTACACTGTAAACACCCACACTTAAAACACCCGTTTTAGGCAATACTATACCTGTTTTGGATGTGAAACTAAACTGGGTTTAGTAGGTATTTTGGTTATTTTTAAGGTAGACCCATGTTCAGCCATATCAGTCAAAAGGTCTCGGCGAGAGCTTTCCATTGATGTGGCTGAACATAGGTCTAACCTGTAAAATAAAGGAATAGTGCGTATTTGGCTATTTTGTAAGATAGATCCATGTTCAGACAAATCATTCGAAAGGTCTCGGCGAGAGCTTTACATTGATGTGGCTGAACATAGGTCTGTCTGGAAAAATAAAGGAATAGTGCGTGTTTTGGTTATTTTCCAACACGCTAAAACATTTAGTATTGAAAATTCGCTTTAGCAGTGAAAATTCACTCCTAAATAGTGAAAAGTGAGCCACTAATTTGCTATTAGTGGCTCGTTTTTC
>Ga0058701_10004207_pt1 | contig 11633 bp, 2 predicted proteins | sample AgamicOrMae_FD_97039 | JGI IMG/M metagenome (GOLD analysis project Ga0058701, IMG submission 97039) | Agave microbial communities from Guanajuato, Mexico - Or.Ma.e | ecosystem: Host-associated > Plants > Phyllosphere > Phylloplane/Leaf | place: Guanajuato, Mexico | collected 2012-06-04 | reverse complement strand
TTTCCTGTTTTGTAAGGTAAAAAACTAGGAGTAAGTACGGATCACGACTACCTATAGTATGTATGGCAATGTACATCTTGAAATTAAGGTCAGATAATTTTGAGTTTTTTTTTCTGCAAGCAAGATTTTTGAGCATCAAGAAAGCCATTTTTAACGCCGTAGAAAAAAAAATAATTACAGCAAGTCTTCGTTAAAGAAAAAATAATACTGATTTAAGGAAGTAAAACTTTCTGACTAAAGTAAGTGAAAAACGACTTTTCGGTCATAGTTGCCCTTAAGTCAAGATTTTTCTTCTATCGAGAATTCCTTCTCTAAAAAAAATTGCTTTTCTATATTCCAGACTATATTTTCTTGAGAAAGTACAGTTAAGTCTTGTTTATACGTTTACCAACGACGAAAAACACGTATAAGTGAATAAAACGTATAAATGAATATGTCAAAAACTGTACAGTGTTTCTGCCGGGGAATTAAAACACGTATAACCGAATAGTACGTACAAGTGAATAACGTAAAAACGAGACTTTACTGTAGTTTGTTTTTCCGATGGTTTCTAGGAGCTAAGGTTGGTCTTGTAAGAGTTTTGTACTTTGCGTTAAAGTATTGCCAACTGTCCCGCGTTTGAGGTCCCGTTTCTCCATGGCTGATACGATAACAGGGTAGGCTGAGTATACGATGTAGCCTAATTTTAACGACAGGTTAAGGTTGGTGACCTAACGTAGACGTGTGCTTCCCCAGCGCGCAGTTTGTTTGAGCCGGTCTGCCTCATCAGTTGTTAGTGTCTCGTCTCGCTTTTCTTCACCTTTTCCGCCGCCTTTGATGTAGCTACACGTCACGAAGCATGTCTTCTTACGAGTAGAGCGGACTCGCCATCACGAGTTCTTCCCGTTCCGATATCGAATCGATATCTATCGAAAATCGCTTTTTGTTCGCCTATTACGGATATACTACGGCTTAGATAAGATATTGCATGATTTTTGGTTGCCGTCGTTTAGAATCTGCTTGTTAACGATTTACTCCGGTATCCCTCCAGAAATCTAAATATCTACTTTTTAAAATTTTTTTTATGTTCATTTTTATTATAATTTTTTACTCAGAGAGTGATTAGGTTTCCCTTTATGTACCAAATTTCATATTTCTGTGTTCGTGTGAGCAAGTCCTTTCCAGAGAGACTATCCATAGAAAAGTCATGATTTCCTTTTTGTATCCCTCAAACAGTCGCGTTTTCCAGTGTAGCACCCACGAGGTAGTCGACTAGTGACCCCTGAAAGTATCGTAATGTCTGTTTTGCTCTCATACTAATTATTTCTATTGAGATGGACTTATTGCCAATGAGGTATTTAAAGTATCTAGATTTCAATTTAACATCCCTGAAGCAGTCGTAGTTTTCTACTATGATATTTCTGCGGCTGAATGTCTACTAGGTATCCAATCTACAGTGTATCTATTTTTCTACTGAGATATCCCTATGGGAATCTATTCGTCCACTTGACAACCCCGGTAGATTTCAAGTTCTCTTTTTCTAGTTTTCTCTTTCTCAATCCCGGCGGTCAAAAAGTCGACTGCTTACGGTGTCACGCACGATTTTACCTCTTACTCCTGAAATTACCCAAATTTCTAAGGTATCTTTGATATAGAGTTAAAATTATAAGGACCCTAGAGGAAAATTTCTAAATTATGCATCTCTTAGAAAGTCTTTAATCTTGCATCGGTAATTCTTGAAAATACCGCAAAGTTCATCTTGTTCCGGTATTTCTTAAAGAAATGTCGATCTAATTTGCAAAGTACCTAGATTTCTCGTGGGTACCCCTCAGAGTACCTAACAATATTTTCTATACGCCCATTAGCTCATAGAGCACATGTCGGTATATCAATCCGGAAGAGCGCACAAACCTAGAACTTGAAGCACAACCTTATATTTGTCGTAACACAGTTGCCATACAGATATCTTGAATGCTCAACTTAAACTTTCGACCCCCCCCACTTCTTTTTTAAAAGCGCGCATGTATCTGTGAGACTTGAATTTTACTTCCAGTGCATTTTATCTACACGTACAGTAAAGTCTAGCCGAAATACATACTGTTGAGACCGGCGCTAAGTTCAAATAAAGCTTAAAATGTGAATAATAACTTTTTTTACATAATAGAATTCGTTTATTTTAAAATAGCTTTATTCCTCGGCACATGTAGATAAATTTATGTAGGGCAGATATTTAAAAAAAGGCCTGTCGGCTAAACAACATTCCGCATATCTGATTCCCGTCTCCAGTGATCTTGACATTTTTTATCTGACAAGTACGCAGATATAATTTTGGATGCTGTGACGTACACAATAATAGTTTTGGTTACTGCGTAAAAAAAATACTTTTTTTTTGAATGAGCTCTTTTTTTGCGTAAGTAGTGTTGCATCCGCTTTGTGCACATTCCTTTACTTTACCCGCACCGTGAATAATGCGTAGGTTTCTTATTTTAACTGTTCGAAATTCCTGAACTCACTCGTCGTTCCAGCTCTCTCTATTAACGCACATTTTTACGACTCGTACTTCGTGCAGAGTATTAAAAAAAAATCTTTCCGTGAAGTCGTGAATTTGTGCGCACCCCCTTTTGCGTAAGAATTCATTTGTAAACAGACCTGAAGGCATGCAAAGTGTTTTGACATCGTATTTTTAACAAAGAACTAATTTGTGATAGTGTTTTAAAAGCTATTTTTAGAGTACCATGGTATTTTAAAATCAAAACAGTAAGGTTAGAAACTCGTAGTTTTTGTATAGGTCACATTCTGTAATATTTACCAGTATTGATGCGTATTTTGTGCCAAATGACATATTTTCCGATGTTATTGTAGATTATGTACATTTTGTTCGACGATGTAATATTTTTTATACTTGTTAGTATGATAGCTTTAAAGGAAATGTGAATATAATCCCTAATTTGACACTGGCACATCGTCATATATTTGATGCGGAGCATGCATATGAACAGGGTTTAGGAAATTAATGATGTGTTTGTAATGAGCGGTCGTTATTTGGTAATGGAGTGTAACATTACCTCCCCAAAGGAGGAAATGTTTCTCTCACGCGTATTTTCTGCCTCGGATATGCTATTCAGTGATACACTCAGTATGAAAAGGTAGCATAATGTGAAACGGGTTTGAAAATTAAGTCTTTTCGTTGCGCTCAAGGTGGTCAGCCATGCATGGCTCTTATTTTCACAAAGTATCGCATCCATGCATATATTTTGTGTCCGCTTCCCTCATTGGTCGATGCACTAGCCGTTGGCGGGAATATGAAAAACTCGGCCATCAAAGTAACCGAAATTTCTCATTATGCACAAGCAACCTTGCTGCGGAAACTGTATATCATTTCCGGAATTCGGCCAACATAACCTCTAAAATCACATTATAGACTTTTCTACACCACCTGAAGCACCGTTTAGATATAAAAAGGCTTAATTCACAGCGACACTGTAATTCTGGGCTTAACCTTATCTTGGCATTTGATTTAGCAACCCTGTGGAAAAGTTTGCATTCGAAGGAGACTGAGAGCGTAAGTATTAGTCATTTTTTGTTGTAAAAAAATTGCATGAGCTCTTTTTTTTTTCGTGTCAGCTCATTTTTGTCTAGTTTTAATCGAGACTTCAATCGATGTGGAAATCATCTGCTACCTTCAATCGGAACTTTGTAAGTAAATCTTTAGTAAGTTGAAGCCGCTATTGCACGGAAGTACCCTGACAGTAAGTGGCGTGGTTGAAACCACGCCATGCGATAATGAAAAGTTCGTTGTTTGTATGTAAACACCTCCAAGTCTCTGCCGCCGAAAGTCTTTCGTCGACTTGTTGATGTTTCTCAAATATTATCTTTCTCACAGTCAGACATCGGTAAATCTTAGAGATTTGTTTTGGTCACCCGTTCGGAAATTGACGATTATGAGAATAATAATTTGACAATTTAGTGAAAACAGCAAATTCTGCGCTAAAAAACTGCTCTTGAATAAATTGTTGACAATACCTGCTTGTACCTAATTTTGAGTTCTTGAAAAAGTGTAAACACTTTGGACAAATTTTCAAAATCTAGGCCAGCATTTTGACATATCAAGCCGTGCACGTATTGTAGAAAATCTCAGGGTTTACTTCAATTATTCTTGAACAGCTTTCGAATTTTCTTAAAGATTAAACAGTTTCCAATAGTCCGTGCGGTAGCGCAGCTTTGTCACTTTTAATCACTTTGGTACCAGTAGCGTAATTAGTCACTTGATTTGCACTTCGCGGATAACTAATTGATCGGACGAGCTTTCCAAAGTAGAACTGTTGGACACTTAGCTTGAAGTATTTTTTGTCGTAACTATGGATCTAGCGAGCTTATTTGCTGCAACTTACATTTTCATCCAAAATGACGTATAATTAAATGTGATTACTGTATTGTAGGCCAACGTAAGTTTACAAAGGAGGAAATTTTAATTAAATTTGTGTTCCGATTGTAGGTGGCAAGAAGATCGTCGCAGCTTTATAAACGAATCGTCACACCTAAGAGTGCATTCCTGCGTAAAGGAGGTAGTTTACCGCGGCCTAAGAAAAAAGTCATGTTTTTTGTATAAAGTTGCCAAATTTTCCACACCCCAAATTCCTCATCCTGCCCCTGTCCGCATGCAATGTTGCTTTATTTCGAAGATGCAAGACTGTCGTCAATTGTTTTCCAGATCGCATTTAATTTTTTACGCATGGACAGCAAGGCTGGCAATGTTTATGTACTATGTGTTAAACGCTAAGCTCTATAATTGTACATAATGTCTTTTGTTTAAACCGTGCTTCTGCATGACCCCCCCCCTTACGTTGTAATGTAAATAATATTAATGTTTACGTTAGTGTTTAAGACTGTTTTATTATTTTGAATTGATCTGTGGCCAATTAAACGTTCTTTAAGAACGATTTCGTGCCAATTTGATCAGCTTGATTACGGGCGTTTAATTAACGCAAATGATAAATAAAGTGCTCACCCACCGCTGTAATAAATGTTCTTTTTTTATTTCCTTTCTTTAAACTTTAACTTCCGAGACGTTTCAGGTTACTCAATCACAATGTATATTTTTCAGTTGTAAATATTATGATTTGGCAAAGAGGAGAAGATGTGTGGCTCGGTAGTGTAAGTAAGTAACTCTTAATTAATTTTAGAAATTACACTTCGTTCAGCTCGAAACTGAACGTCTGTGTGAGAAATAACCTGGCCTCGAACCATCAATCCGCCCAGCTTATAACTTCTGCATTTTTCTTTTTTTCTCTTCTTTTTCTTTTTCTCTTTTTTATCAGCCGGTGACGAAAAAAATAAGGACTACTAATTTCCATACCACGAACAACATTTAATTATTCAACAAGAAAATCAGTAATTAAAAATAATTACCGTCTAATTATTTTGTCAACCAATCGCTCGCTTCAAAAAAATAAGTTCTTGAATCAGAAAAAATTTCACATTATTTTGAAATACGACTTCGCTATACGCTTTGAATCTTCACGTTTTCAAGAAAGGTTTGACAGAAAATAATTCGCCATTTTTTCATAATTGTTTTTTTTTAAATGTTTGCCAAAAATGCAATCTTTAATTTTTTAGCATCGTTCATAGAATCGGGAAAAAATCGCATTTACAGAATATGTCCACAGATATTTACGAATTATTTTTTTTTGCACCAAATTTATTTAAACCAATTTTTTGATTCGGTTTTACGGCCGGTTTTTTAGTGGTTTTTGTTTTTGGAAGTGTAAGTTAAGTGGGCATTGATGATTTCAGAGTCAACTTTCCTTAGCAGCTCATATCAGCTGACGGATGGATGTTTCGTTTTAAGCCTTTCTCATCTTGCTCTTTACGCTCTGATACAGAGCCACAAGAAGCGCCTTTCAGACTTTCATCTAAACGCACAAATTAGAAGCTGTGTTTAGACTTACCGTAGGAGAATGCTGGATGGACCATTAAAACGTGTTTTTTTAAAACTTTTATTTCAGGTTTATCCCAAACACAGACACAAATGCGCGGTGAGGAAGAAATAACTCCAAAGGATACTTTTAATTTTCCGATTAACAAAGTGATTTGGGTTGCCATGCGGCGAGTGATGGCATTGCCTGAAAACAGGGTTCTTACTGTCCTTATTGTCTCCATTGTTTAGTTATCGGTTTTTACTGTTCAGTTCATCGGCGCCGAAACGAATTTCATCGTTGATTGATTTTAGTGTTCAGTTTATTGTCGCTGGAATATTTTCCTCAACTGCCTCTCGAGTGGCGAATCCCAAAAACTGCGGTATTGCGAACTACGATATTACTAATAAAACCAATAGCTCTTTATTAACTTGTGATAAATTGTGCGCACTATCTTTTTTGCGGATCTTCAGTCTTGACTTAAAAGTAATGTTTTGAGTCCAAAGTTAAGGCGTTACGAAACTTCGAATAAAATTTTAAACGGTCTCGCGCGATACTTTAAATGTTTCAAAATAAGAGAACTCTTTTGTTAACATATACCTAAAGGTTATATCAACAGTGCGCTCACGGATATATGATTTTACCCCCCCCCAAGGGATCCGCCACCGCGAATTTTACGGTTTCTACGTACTACTTTTCGAAGTCATTAAATTTTCGAAGTTGTTCTTTGTATTATGGTCTCAAATTAACAAGAAGTACTCTTTTTCCTCGAATTCCTGTCGAGATGTTTTGTTGAAGTGTACCTACCAATTACATTCCTTGTTACAGAAACGCAAATATGCACTTTCGTTTGAACTGAAGACTAGGTTCGAGCCGACGCTAGGAGGATTGTGATCGTTTTATGGTTAACAGGCAATGGCTCATAAAACGGCTGTATATCAACGTCAAACAATGACGTTCAGTTTTTTTTCTGTTTCAGCGTCATTGACTTATAACAGGTACTTTCGTACTTAAGATATGATAGAGAGTTTCTTCTTAAAACGACATTCGATTTTGAGCGTTAAATTAGACCCAATTTTTCCTGGTCTCACAGGTGTCTCGAACCTTATCTGTTATTTCAATGCGTGATAAAACATGTACAGTGATGAACAAATTCAGATACAGGAGCGGCGTTCATCAAAGAAAAAACTAAACTTATCTCGAAATGAGAAATTCTTTATGATTGTTCGATCTATTTTCTTAAATTTTAAAATTAAGATTTTGATTTAACAAATCTTTTGGAAAATTTCTTACAAATAACAGCATAGATTTTCTGACTTTGGTTCGTCTCTGTACACCCTGTATTTCGTCAGCGAATGTGATTGGTTGAAAATAATCCTCAGAAGTGAATCTGCGTTTAACTGTTGCTCAAAAAAAGAATTAAAGCTATGACAGCGGAGACATGTTTAAAAAAAAACAGAAAGATGTTTAGCGAACTGTAGAACATTTTCCGCGCAAAAATCTTGCTTTCTCTTTTGTTTTTCTCCTGTCATTCCTCATTTTTAGAAGTGAATACATTTTTAGCAGTCCGACGATAATGTGTTAAACTACAGTAATATAAGAAATATTTTTAGAATGAACTCGTTCGTATGGTTTTGAAAACCGTTATATAGCGTAATAGTTTCTCAGCATTTCCAACGTTTAGGTTGGTATTACCGTCTGAAGGCTGGAATGTACTTTACATGATTACCAACATGACCTCAAAAACGCAAAACGATTCGTACCTTTAGTTTTATGTTACTGCATCCCTATATTTCTGTTGTAAGGATAAGTTTTGCGTATGATTTTCTGGACAAGTCAAGTTTTGTTAGCACTACAGACAGCTGTATAGATATCATATAGTGTGGAATATTCTAGTCCAAATACTACTCTGTAAACTTTTCTCCGGTACGTTCTTTTGTTTTGATCGGCCAGGTAATTAATGAACATCCTTGTGATCAGGCAATCCTGTTGACGTATTTTGTCTATTAAATGACTATTTTATATTATGAAAATTCAGCTGGGCTGAACTTATTTGTTCAGAATTTATATATTGTTGAGATTGGCAAGCAACATTGTGATTTTCAGAAGAATGAGGAAAAGTGGAATCCATCCAGTAGTTAATTGCGATAGAGGTAGATTTGATCGGGAGGTACCAGGTATTAAATGCGACCGCGAACGTCCAATCAGGTTCATCGAGATGATTGAGGATCCTCTTTTTTTGATTCCTACGCAATCTTGATTTACTTAAGTTGATTTCACTCTTCATCTCCATTGTAAGTACTCGTAAATTTCTTTCCTTCCAAAGACACCAGTATTTAAAAAAATTAAATTTTTTAACGGGGTTTTCAAAGCAGGAAAGGTTTGATTTAGCTTAGTTTGAGTGTTGGTAGCTTAACTTAAAGTTGGCTTGCCGATCAGCTTGACCTTATTGGTTAACCTTGTGTTAAATCTGAGCAAAGTTATTGAACCTTTACGCACTACTTAAACCAGTTATTTCAGCTTAAAGTAACCCATTTTTTCCAATAAAAAAGAACTAAAAAGCGTGGCTTTGTAACTTCTCTACGTCGTCCAAAAATGCTTAATTTTTTAAGCATAATGCTATATTTTTAAAATGCTATCACCTCGATGAACTTGATCTCTTAAACGATTACCGAATAAAGAAGTTTGTAGTCGCGTAGTTGTCGTGATTTGATCTTGCTCAGTCTTTTTATTGCTGCTTCCTTTGACGCGCAACACGTTAATCCGCCTCTTTAATTTATGATTATCCGGAAATGAAGATTTACTTTCGTAATTTTTGAAAGTTTCGCTCAAAGGCTTAACATTTGCATACTACGTCTGATTTTTTCATAGTTTGTAAGCCATTGGTTTCGGATTATTGTTGCACTCCTAATAATTAAGAAGAGATCAGTTCTTTGATCGGCAAAAATCCGTTGAGGAGTGCCGAAGGAAAGTCGGAGAAGACGTAGCGTGAATTTCTCTTTCATTGAGACACTATGAATGGACAGAGAATATCTCTCGCCGTGATTGGAGTGCAGTAATCATTTGAAAACAATCAACGCTTTGATGTGCCCTCACCTGCACGGGTCCTCAGATGCCTTTGGAGACGCCACTTGGTCGATGCACTTTCTGATTGGCGCAATTTAAAATTCTCCGGACAATTTACTCGTGATTGGCTGAAAGTGACGCTATTGCGGCTTACCTAGATCAAAACATACGGTCAATTAGAAAAACTCGTATTGGACGAGTATTTTTTCATACCACTCATGTAACATTTTGTTTAGCAGTTTTGCGTTTTTTTTTTCGTTGTCTAGTGACCCGACTGCCCAATTTAAAATGCATTAGAGTGGTTACATGCGTTCAAGTATATTAATGCATGTGGGGTCAATAGCAACACCATTTCATTTTTTTTTATTAAGTGCTATTTAGATCAAGTTCTGTCAATTTTTTAAATGGAATTCCCATGTATGAGCGACTTTAATTTTGACCAGAACTTCGCTGGTTATTGAAATTCCTGTCGGTAATAACATATATCTTAAAGATCGGAATTTTTACGAATGATGCTGCTCAACTAAAAAAATCGTGTTTTATTTTTTGGCAAAGACTACTTATTTTCAAAGTCCGAGGTGAACATAAATTTCGTTTGGGTCTATGACAGCAGTACGTGAAGCAATGAAGTCTTATGTTCGCGTACGTACGAAATGCGCGGCATTTTATAGCATCTTATGACGTCACTCTCAGCCAATCAAGAGCGAGAAAAATCTATCAGGAATCACGGGAGTAAATATTCAATTCCGTGTATAAACTGTGTTAATACTCAGACATACTGCCATGTTTTTGGCTTTTTTGCATTCCCTCGGTACCCCCAGCGTTCTTTTTCTGTGTAACGAGAACTCCGATATGTGGAAATTGGATTTCTGGACCGCATACGCATCCTGTGAGCTGATTGGCTTCGTATTTGTTATGTGAAACTCCATAAGTGTTGTGTATTTCAGCAGTTATGTAAACAACGAAGTGTTTGCATTATTGCGGATTTTGTACATATTTGTAAAGGACGCTGTTGTGTTTTGGATTGAGAATAACTGCCAGGCTTGATGGCGTTGTACCATTGTGCCTCCAGACACTTTAATGCATAATAAATGCTAACTCTAATCTAGTATTCCTGCAAATCGTTCATTTTTACACCTTTTCCCTTAAGTCCACAAACTTTTCTCGACAACGTCGTAAATCGGAAAAGTTAAGATGTAACGATTGGTTCCATTAAACATCAGTGTTCCTTTTTTTTAGGAACGTTTGTCAGGTCAACTTAAATAAGACATCAAATTTTATGAAACTAAACATACGCATTTATTTAACACTAACATAGTGTATAATGGAAATGTTTGATACTGCTATTACTTTGTTGAAAAGATTGAACAGGACGAATAACCGACTTTTCGTTCTCTGACAATGAGTTACACATTTACACACCCAAGAAGAAAAAAATGGAGCTTTCCCGCATTTTTTCATTTTTTTTCATAAAAAAAGTGTTAGCTTTTGATGTAAAAGAAGGGACGGAAACAGCTGATACTTAAAAATATGATCGAGTTACTCTACACTGATTGATCGCGAAGTAACACCGTAGGTTTATATCAAATGTCCCAGATGAGGATGCAGATTTTATTCATGGTGAAGTTGATAAAAATGTTGCCATCTTTGCTCAGAGAAATTTCAAATACTGATATTATCTTTTTACTTACGGAGTAACAGAGATTCTATCATGTAGCGTACACTATGAGAAAATCCTGCTACGCCCTCTCGAAATTCTTACAGCATTAGTCACGCAGAGTATGAAAAATCTAATCACTGTAGTGCAGAGCACCTGTCGAGAACGAGAAATTTAGTTGTCCACGCCTTCTTATACTTTAGGCCAGTATGAGAAAGATACCGGTAATGTCCGATTCTTAATATGCACATAACAGAATAATTTTCATCCAAAACTTATGTAATGACCATTTTTCATATCAGCTCAGGAGTCATCTCAGATTCTGGTCCTGAAAACTAACCACAATATCGTCACCGTCGCCGCCTTAAAAATCTGACTGAATCTTCTTTTTTGGCGTGATCTCCACCTGTAATGACTTTTCTTTCAAATCATTGGAATTTCAAATTGACATTTTTCAAGTTTTCACATTCGTCCGTCTTCGCTGCTCTGGAATACCGTTGGGAAGTCGGTGTCAACCGCCACGGCGAGGTTATCCTCCCCCGATGACCCCCCTCCCCCGCCGAGGAGGCCCCCGCCGGCGGGCATGGTCGTCGGCCGGTACACGTCGCCCCGCGACATGGTCGGCGGTGGGTCCTCAGGCGATTCGTCGTCCACCAGTTCTGCCAACATCGGAACAATCTAGTCACTATTATTACAGTCTTGCCACCTTAACCCTTCCCGCATATTATCCTGTCCTCAATTCACTGTTAATCCCGGTTTCGTTAATCGATCACAAGCTTAGTACCATCATGGACAGAAAATGCCCTTCGCCCGACCAAGGTAGGCAACCGCAACACACCTGTGTGTAGGTGGTTGCAGCGGGGGAAATGTTTTTTTCATGATGGTACACGATGTGCGAAATATCTTTAACATTCTCTTGGCATTATGTGCAAATTCCGGAAGCTCCTTCGAGTCTTTTCCATTTTATTGATTTAATCATTTATTTTCGATTATTATTATTATGGTTTAAGGCCCGT
>Ga0058701_10004206_pt1 | contig 11633 bp, 9 predicted proteins | sample AgamicOrMae_FD_97039 | JGI IMG/M metagenome (GOLD analysis project Ga0058701, IMG submission 97039) | Agave microbial communities from Guanajuato, Mexico - Or.Ma.e | ecosystem: Host-associated > Plants > Phyllosphere > Phylloplane/Leaf | place: Guanajuato, Mexico | collected 2012-06-04 | reverse complement strand
TATGGTTATAAATATTTAAGGAGTTCTTACTTGGGCTTCTTGGGGGTAAATTTCATCTTAACCCAAGCAGCCGTTTTCGAGACCCTGTGCAATTATTTACTCAAAACAGAAATCCCATCGTAATTTAAGTATTTTAGTCGAAAATTCTACGGCAACTTATCTTTAATCAAGAGCTCAGTCATCCCAAAAACACGATCTCATGAAATTTCAAAATTTCAATCCGAAAAATTACTCATAAAAAGGTGAAAGTTTCTCCCGAGCACACCGTGATTCTAAAAATTTTAGATTCTCTAAAAATAAATAAAATAAAGGAAAACGGAAAAACAGATGCATAACATCCCTGCTGTAAACGTTTGCGCCGACTTCCGAAATCTTATGTTTGATTTTTTTCTCAGCATTCATGCTCTCCGAACGTGTTCGTCCAAAACGTGTTTGTGGATACCCACGATCTTCGCTTTCCCTGGGTGGCGTTCTTCGCCTTGACGTATATCCGTGCCGGCAGCGAACTCACTTGGGACTACAGTTACGACGTTGGCAGCGTTCCGGACAAGCAGATTCAGTGTCGCTGCGGCAGCTCAGAGTGCCGTGGACGGCTCATCTAAATCTGCGTTCACAGCATTCGGCCGAACATTCATTTTATTCGATCAATTACCGTTGATAAGGCGAGAAAATGTCCCGAACCCCGACTTTGGCGCCATCTAGCGGCGGCAGCCCAAACTGCCGACCCTGTCCATGCCGAGAGGCCGCCAGTTCGAGCTGATGCCGCTAGATGGCGCCAAAGGCAGAGTTTGGGATCGTTTTCCCACGTCCTATCAGCCGTCCGTAACGATAGCCGAAGCGGATTTTAATAACAGGAATCAGTGTGTTTTCAACGAAACTATTCAAATGATTATTTTCTTGTATGTAATAATTGGAGTACGCCTCTTTTCGAGTCGGTTATGCATACTTGCGTAAAACAAAGTCGGTTTTTGGTGCGATCGTTCGAAGTCTGGTAATGAGCTCCCTGTTTTCTGGGACTTGTTTTTATTTGCCATTTCCTGATTTTTTTGACCGGTTTTAGTGTTGGTGGATTGGATATGTTCCTCTTTGTTTAGACTCGTGTTTCTCCTAATTTGGTCAAAGTATGAATTTTTAGACGACTGCACACAAAGCCTGGACTGACCTTTTTGAGGACATAAATTTGATTTTGAACCTACTCGTAAATCCGGATTCACTACAAGAATGACTCTTAGCTTCTGAGTTGTTTACGTGAGTGCAGCTGCCTGTGATCTTGAGCTGGACCACAACTGTTTTACTTTCTGTACTTTTTATGCTTGATGCCTGAATAGTAATGTGTTCAGTTTACTGCTGCGTCCAACATGTTTTAATGATGACATATATCAACTACTAGTCGTTAAAGTAGAATTCGAGGATGAAGCACTGCCATACTTGAGTGGAAGGGAATTACTGTCTGGCTCCAAGTGACAATCGGAAACCATGACGAATTGATTTGTATGTCCCTTCGCGGCTCCCCATGTACCTGATAAAAAAAGCACTGTAAATATGTACATTTTTTAACCGACAAGACTTTCACCGTCGCCAATGTGTGAGACGGTTCATTGCTGTAGACGGCTGAGTATTATTTTTGTATTTATTTGAAATTCAAAGAAGTTTGCCATACGTTGTGGTGTATGCCATGTACAGAGCAATTTTTTGGGAGTGGCTGTGCAATAGGTTTCCCAAATTTGTTAATAAAACAAAATCACTTGTGAGAAATGAGTTTTCATTTGCATTAACAGTCGCAAAGGTACCTCTGTCCACTTCTTGTGTTCCCTACTTGGTTCAAGCTTCCATTATATTACGAGCATTAAGGACATACTGCTGCAGTTGAGGTTAGGTTACCTTTAGTTTAGGCGTTAGTCTTGCTTCGCTGACGTGGTGCTGAGAGGTAAGCCGCATCAGGCTTGACTACCTCGAGGTGAGGTTATTTTAGGTTGAGAGACACTAGCTCTTCTCGGCTTGGCAACTGAAGGTGGAACACAAGAGTTGGCAAATGTAACCTTTCCGATTTACAGGGTACGTATGACCTTACACGGTCCTTTTACTTTTGCAGTCGATGATTATGTAGAGGGGCTCGTCACGGGTACTTGGAAGCAAGCGACAAGCGACTGTAATCAGTATTCGTGAAACCAACTGTTTGTTTGCATCTATATTCTCATGCTAATGTAGAGGAAGGAGGAACACATAGCATACCGCTCGAACATCACTAATAGACACTATATTTGTCTGGAAATCCACTACTTTTTTTAATAGTCTTAGACGAAATGCATGCAGCTTATTTCCTTGTACTCGTAGAATAAAATGCCCATCGAAACCCAGTCAAACACTTTTTCGCTGAAACAAAAATGAGCGCAGTGTTATTAATCCATAACAGCCCATAGGAGTGAAATTTTGCTTAAGAGAAATTGAAAGGATTTTCCCATTGAAATACATAATTTGAAGCTTTGGAAAATGACTAAATTGTTAAATTTCACGTTTCCAGAGGAATGATATTTTCTAAACTGTGACAATACTGAACTGAAAAGATCTAAAATAAATGCTTCTATTTCCGAACGGCATCGTTCGGTGGTAGTGGGTTAATATTTTTTAAAAATACCCATAGGCTCAAATAGTTTGTAAAAGGTCACTTTTAAATCACGATTAGATTTTTTACTGTCTTTTTGTCTGGCTAAAATGTCACTTAAGTCTCTTTTTTGGAGATGAAACTTGACTGGCAGCCCTGAGGTTGATACCGGATTACAAGAGTGGCAACCCCATCAACTCGCGGGTCCCGGGAAACGAATGCATGAATGTTCAGGAAACGTCGTTTGAAATCATAGCAAGAGCGCTTGACCCATGTGTTTTTACTCTTCGGTCTCGGATGTCCCTGCCCTGCCCCCATCCTCGGAGCAGAGAGCGGCTGCTGCCGTCGGTGGACTTTAATGCGCGGACAGCTGTGGCCTTGGGGCTGTCAGTGTCACTCATGTCCCCTCTTCGAACCCGTATGCCGGCAATCCGTTCTGCCGACGCGCCGCCGCCAACGGGAACCGAATGTTTGATTCAGCGTAAATGAGATACTTATACGAACTAAAATTTTAAAGGTGGCGATTTCTTCATCTAAGGTTTACTTTTCGTCGTCAATCTGAGCGAATCACCAGCAACCTAACCTAACCTACCCGTCGCCCAACCAAATGCCGCAAGACAGTAGTAGCCCGCCGCTGAAAAGTATACACTGTAAAAATAATATTGGTAAATTCAACAAAAAAGGAAGTTTTTATCCTACCACGAGTTAGTAAATGTCGCAGCCTTGCATGACCGCTACGTTGGTAATTGGTACCCTCAATATTTTTTTTAGCAAAACTTTTACTCATATAATTTCGTAATATTGCAAAAAAAAAAGCATATTACGGTTTGAAAAACTAAATTGTAGTCTAAATAAAATTCTTTTAAAAATGTCAAAATAATGAGAAATTTACAAATCTGTTCAGTTTTTTTCGTTTAATATTCCTGTTTGTAAATATACTGTTTATTTCCCAAAATGTTTTCAAAATTACAGTAAATTTTTGAAGTCTCGTCAGGCTTGGCAACAGCCAAGTAAGGCGAAGTGTGAGCAGCCAAATTACTGTTGGCAAGCATTGTTGCCAGATTTCGCGATTTTGTAAATTTAAGCGCTGTTCACTCGAAAATTAGTAGAGATTACCTTGCATAATATGCGGGTATGTTTTGGATCGCTCTCGAGCCGAGCAAAGAAAAAAATCGGATTATTTACTGGGTTATCTTGATAGGTTTAAAAGTTCAACGCGTATAAAATTAGCTCAGTCGCGAAATCCGGCAACAGTGGGCTATAGGGTAGGTAAGGTTAACCTAATGCAGGGTTGGTTGGATCAGTGCTTCGCGTATGTATAGGTTGTTTTGCTTGGACATACGACCCAAGGTAGAGCCAAGAGGCATACTAGAATTGAACCTAAAAAAAGTTTTTGTGCGTAAAAATATCTGCCTGTTAAAAGCTCCCACCAGATTGTATAGTGCCTGTAAGGTTTGCAAGAGCTCCCTCCTAATATTGTATTTGATGCTAGCGGAGTCCTGCTTTACGGAGAAGTCACACAAAAAATGGGTCTTTGGTGAAACAGCCTTCTGAGTTGTTTGTTTAACCGATTTGCGCTCTGCAGATCGTCCGCGTGTGTGTGCGTTTCCCACAGTTTCCCGTTCATAGAACGTTCTGTGCAAGGCTGTGGCCAATGCATTGCTTATGGGCGGAACCAATGTAACGAACAAGCAGCACGCGGGGAATCTATAGGAAAGGCTTAGAAACCGTTTTTTTTTTGAAGCAATTATTTCGACTTCAAATTTCGTGTAATAATTTTGTGGCATTGATCAAACTTTTGTTGTAAGCGAGGATGCAGCCCTGATGAAATACCTTACGATTTAATATGCACCTCACTTATTTCTCCCGTATTTTTTGACATTAGATATTTATTGAACCAACGACACCATTTTTGTTCTTGTTATCTCTCTTTTGATGTCTTCTTTTTGCACAGTTGAATGGGTTTAGTTGGGTTTTGTTCGCCCGATCCGCTCATTAAGACTTCTTAAATTTTGTATTCAGGAATACCCTTCGCCGAGTAACCCACCCCTCCCTGGCTTAGGCAAAGTTAAAGGCGTGCTAGTGAAATAAACTAGGCAGAATTTTTTTCGTGGACTAAATTCAAACGGGAGGGGGGACAATTATAGTACATCGAGATAAATATAAACGCCCCCCGTGACAAAATTTTGCAGTAATTTCAGTCCAACATATTTCACATACTCGGTGCATTTTTTTCGATCTAGTATTCTGGAAGCTCGATCTTTGGAAATATGATTTTCGCGTTGAAAAAAGCAGGGACTCAAACTTTCACCTAGTATTTAAGTTCTCCTACCATGCCCTTCATCACATTGCAATAGCTCAGATGCCCTTAACATTCTAGACACTCTAGAACCGCCTTTACTTTCCCGAGCGTCACTGTAGGGGGCGCAGGTAGCATTCCAGCACCTGTAAATCGGAAAACAAAGGAAGCTATCGCCTTCCTGATAAGCAACACGAATTCCAAAGGTATCTACTCTTTGGGACTGACTTTGAAACACCATTCGACTCCGTAAATTGTTTATTCCCTTCCGCAAAAGAGGGATTAACGCCTCCATATTCATAGCCAATAACGTCCATATTCAGCCGTGGCTGCCAACACCTCTCACGAATGGATTTGAAAAGGAAAAAATAATTTTTAAAGACTTAAACTACAAATTTCAATCAATCCGGAATGCCTTACACCAACAATTTTAGCACTCAAAATCTACAGACTTCCTTTCAAAGAATCTCCCGTAGGAATGGATTCATGTCTGTAAATGGAATACTTCGCAGTATGACCCGCATTTTCCGTTCCTCAGCGAGGGATTCACGGAGGCTGGCTTTTTCGCTTTGTTCTCGAATCTCTGGAGGTCGAGCTCAAAAGAGATAAAGTTAATTACGAAGGAAGTGTCGTAATTCATTGAGCTAAAAATAACCTTAGTTGGATGAGTTTTATTAAAGTGTAGTCCAGCGGTGCGAGAAGTTGCAGTCCAAATGACGTGCCAGTGTACCGGATCGTCCACTTGTTTCGAGAACCTCTTCTTCTTGACTGAGACATGAGCGACTAAAGTTTCTCTCAACGTCGGAAAACTGTGCGGAGACTTCACTCCGCAAGTGACTGAATGAAATATCGTTGGTCCAGACTAGGGTTCTCAATAAAGTACTTTATTGAGGACTCTAGTCCAGACTTTTTTTTTCAAACGGTTATTTTTGTATTTTTTTTTTTTTGCTCAAAATAGACACAATAAGCGTCGACTTTGTTTGGGCTGATGTTTATTAGGAAACTTACCTTTTACTGTGTGCCACAAAAGTCATGACCTCTGCCCCCATGGAAGCCGGGGTCATGACTTTCGTGACCCACTGTGCGTCCCGAGTTGCCCACACTTGAGCCACAAGCGAACAACCCCCTCGTGCGTGCACAAGTCGCAACCCCATTATTTCACATATTTGAAGTTTGTGAGCGAAATTTAGGGAGTTTTCTACGATTAAAAATCCTTATGCTTTGGGTGTATAGGGCTTATTTATCTACAAGTATATATCGCACCTTTGCAAGGTTCTGCAACTCTCCAAATCCTTGGGCGACTTTTTTTCTTATTTTTTTATAATTCGAGTATTTTCACTACTGGAACTTGTTCGATAGATCGATTTTTTTAAACCTCTTTTGATGGGGCGTTGGGTTGTTTTTCTCTGCTCTTTCCTTAGGCAACAGGAACGTATCATAAGCATGAGAGTAGGACTAACTAAGTCTTCTGTCTTACTCTTATAAGTTCTCACACAGGATTCATTTCTTTAGTCATATTAACGAAAGCTCTCCCCAAGCCTTGTGATATCGTGATTGATTAGGTGTATCCTGACCTTACCCAAAATAAGTGTTTACCTTCATACCTGAAACAGGTATAGGACAAAACAGTCATCGCTTTTATCAGATCTCTCTGTCCCTTGGGTGTAGTAGAACACATTTCATTTAAAAAAATCTTCTTTTCTCGATACAACGCAAACAAAAATTTTCTCAATAATTAATTCATATACTTGAGTACGTAACCTCAATATTTTACATGTGACCTCAAATGAAGAATTTTGCCGGTTGCATAATATTTTTGCTTAACTTTTACCCAAGATTTTTTGTTAATTGTTCTATAAAAACTTCTTAAGCCTTCCTTGGGGCACAAATCAGTTGAAATGTGGCAACGTTTGCAATGGTCTTTGAGCGGACTCGCTGCGTCTCGCACTGTTGCCAGACTGCACGCGTTTTTCTCATCCTGAGGTGGGTACCTCACGCAAAATAACTCCCGTTCAGTGACGTCACGTGCTCAAGTAATGCTCGCAGTCAACATTAGAATATTGTTAAAATTCGGCGGACGCACCGGCGACAAGGCTGTTGGGCAGAGTGCCCCGCCGGACCTGCGCCATTGTAGAGTCTTCTATTTGGTCCGGATTTCGTTTAATTTGCCGGCGGAAGTTCACGAATGCACCGCGGTTCGTCGATTCAGACTGCTTCGTCATTTTCCGCGTGTAATCGTGTGCGCCAAACGCATGTAGTTTCCGGCTTCCGGTCTCGAAACAACCAAATTGCGGAAAAAAATGAGGCTTGTTAGACAGAATTGTTTGAGTATAAGGATTACTCATTAAGTACTGTATTTCTGAACTTTTCAAACGATTGAAAACGTAAACATGAGGTAGCGAAAGCAGCTTGAATTTTCAAACACCGGCACGCTCAAAAAGTTGTTTCAGTTGCCTCCCCTGAAATTCAACTAAAAAGTACGTGTATTGAAAATGATATATGTATATCTCTCACTTCGGTCCTTTGGAAAATAGTTTCAGACCGATAAATACGGCAAATTTCAAAGACTGCTATCATAAAAAAATCAATGAAAAAAATCAAATCAACTCAACGTGTATGGTCTTTCTTTTACTTGGGCACCTATCAACTTTCTTCTTCTTATGCCATCATCTCAACTGTCTGCTTGTCTTCTCAGTTGTTAAAAAAAATCTTTTGTTGGCTATTGTAAACCAAACCTTAATTTTTTTTAATGGCATTTATCATAACTTTGTCAAAAAAACGTATTTTATTATTTTTTATTTTTATATTTTAACGGATTTTTTATAGCATTTCACTGGACACTAATCGTTTAATAACCCTTTTGGTACCCTTTTACTTTATGCAAAGTCTAATACAAACAGAGTGGGGAGCAGTCACTAAAAAATAGGAAACCCAAAATATCAGTGTAAATATTGCCTGCAAAAAGTCCGTCGAGTCTTGACCTGGGCGACCCTGGTGGACTGAATCCGAATTACGACTCACCAGATATCTTTTATCAACGCTATAAAAGAAAGTTCTACGAGATGCGAGCAGACAGTTCTGTTGACAGATTTTGATCGCGACCTTCGTCACCGAATTTTCGCGGAACTCAGAAGAATTCCAGTTAATGTGGCCATACTTATCTACTTTGGAATGAATCTGGTTTGGTTTTATGCTAATGAGTCAAGTAAACCGCAATAATTCGTCAGCTTTTTCCTTGTATCCGCATCATCCTTCAGAAATTAGTTCAGTCGATCGTGGAAGTCAACAATATGTACAGTACCTCAGAGGAAAATACTTCGTCTGGAGTTTGAAAATTGTATCCGCTTATCTACAGCATTTTAAATTCCAAGATTTTAATGTGAAATGAACCAGAGAAGCGATTGCACCAGGGGAACAATTTCTGATGCCATCCACAAGTCCATTTTAAATTCCCTTTCCCAGAGGAAAAATCCAATTTTCTGCTATTCCATGCTTAGATTTTGATAATAAGTGCTTTTTGTTGGTGATGAAACTGTAAGCAGTTACATAACGACTTTTTTTATTTTTTATTTATTTTCGTTCCTAGTTTTAGATAGCCTATGAATAAGCTAAGCTGACTAAATTCCAGTTGCATTCTCTAATACCTATCGTTTTCTGCTTTTTGTTACCCGTACTTAACCCAACCAGACCTAACCTGAGTTGACCGAATTCAAAGGTTGCCTGGCCTGATGTTACCTCACGGCAACAGGCTGCTTCAACCGAGAAGTAAGCCTCATGAGGCTTGGGTTCTCAGGTCTTTTTGATTGGTTTAACAAACCACAAAGAAAAAGAATCATTACGTCATAATTCCGATTAAAAAAGGTTTTTATTGGGGATTCGTGTTGTTCCAGTTGGGCTGTCGTGCGCCAAACACGCAACACGCGCGTCAAACTCGCGCTTAAGTTTTCCACCTCCGAATTTTCAGAGCCAAGAGTCCCATGAAAGATGGTCTTACTGTTCGTAAGGAAAATTTGGTACCAGTACCATATCATAAATATTCAATGTCGAAAAAAATGACTTTTATTTCAGATTTCTCATGTTTAAAATTTTAAAGGTTGGCACTTTCCATCTCTCTTGCTCCTCCCTGACACTCTCATTAAGGATTGGTGGCATACATAGGTTACTGTAGAATAGACTGACCGAGGTTAAGCTAGTCTAGGCGTGGTGCCTTATCGCGCTGCTCGACTGACGCGAAGCCTGACGTAGCTTACTTTGGCGCCATGACAAGCATCGAACTTGGCGACCGCTCTGTCATGTCAGGTTAGGTAAAGTGTCGTCTTTTTCGCTCGGCCTGTCGACGCAGTAGAGCACAAGAAATTAAAAATGCAACCCTTAAAATTAACAGTGTAGAAATTAAGCGTATCCTCGCACTCGACTTAGATTTTGTTTTTTAGACAGGGCTTTTATATTCGACAAGTAGAACTAATTGCATGTGAAGAAGAGTCTGGTATCTATCCACCTGGCGGTTTTGTAGTACACTTAATCATTAAGCGTTCTCGTATTGTTCTAGAGATTCTAAAATAGGCTATTGTTTTTATGCTGCATAATTTTATGGTTCGCGTAGAGGTCTTCTTCGCTGTGGCGTCAACTGGTTTTGAGTCATCGAGAAAATTACTGTCGTTTGCGTTCGCATCTTTCTCGTCGAAGTCAACGCGGTCTCGCCCGAAGCCGTTTAACCGGAAATCGGGCATCTTCGTACATGTCGTGCAAGCCAATCGGCTTTGTAGTTAGATCTCAATCGTGGTTGTTAGTATCGGAACGCCTACCGAAGATGTACGAAGACTCTCGATCTAATCCGAAGTTGATCTCAACCGTGGTTGTTAGAATCGGAACGCCTATCGAAGATGTACGAAGACTCTCAATCTTATCCGAAGTTGATAAGCCGTGTACCGGGAGCCTCGGTACACCTCGTGTAAGCGGTTCGGATTTGCAGTCAGTAACGGAACGTTCCTGGAAGAATGATAACGCCCGGTATTTACCCGAAGTCGATTAGCCGGAGATGGGTGTCTTGGTATCCGTTAGCGTTGGAAATGAGGTTGTACGAAACGGGTTTTAAATACTTTTGGAATATATGGTCGATTCTTAGAGAAAATTATTTTGTCTTTGAACCAGTCAGCGTTGTGAGAATTTTAGGGCAACTCGCGGATGTTCTTTAAGAAGCGTTCAGAACCTTCCATCCATACTGCTTCCCGTGCCCTACTTTCACTGTGGAGGTAGGCTTAAAGCTCCGGTGTTACTCATTGAAAAGTGTTTCCCCAAACCAAAATTTAGTGTCACCGGAACCGGTTGCGATTTAATCCGATTAGAGGATGAGATAAAAGTATCGGACTTGCTAACCCCCATTGAAAAGATTTTAGACTGAAAGAATCAACGCCACTATCAGAACCACAGAGATTTAACTACGAAATATTTGGCAACACAGGGGGACAGAGATATACGGGAGTGCCTATCCAATGGCGGGTCTGTTGTGACAGTCGATGAATTTCAAGATGAAGCTGTTACTATGCATATCAATATACACCTTTTTTCCAGTTTCGCTTGATATGGGTGGCCATATATTTAAATATAATCAGTTCTATTCGCACGCCTATGTTAGGAGACTTGAAACCAACCTAATAAATTTTAAATGGGAGGTGACTTGAACGCACGGAAACCAACCTTATAAATTTTTAAATGGGAGATGACTTGAACGAACGGAAATCAACCAAATATTTTTTAATGGGGCAGCGTGTGAATAGTCACTTCGTTTAAAAATTGGTTTAAATATAAGATCTTGTATATCCAAAACAGGCATATCCAATCACCCTGATTTGGTGTCTTTTGCACCACTTGATCGGTTTTATTACTGTAAAGTTACAGCTATCTCATGTAAATAGCAGACTGTCCTTTCAAGCAAGGTACAAGACTAGTAGCCTAATCCTTTATACCTCTTCAAATCTCTCGAGCTGTATTCGAAAAAAGTCCTCTCCGGTGTTTTATCTCTGTCTAGAGCATTGAGCTCTTATGAAAGAAAGGGACAGAGCACCCTCGGTAGACATTTTTCGGATGCAACCACGAAGCCCAATTGGTCTTTTTTTTCTCTCTTTTTTTAAATTTTTAATTTTAATCATTAAATTAACGTGTGATGGAGAAAAGTCGTCTGAACCATTCAGAAACAGGCCTTCGCGGAACTCCGACCTGCGATTTTATTTCAAAGTCAAACAGTTCTGAGAACTTCTTTGTCTCAAAGAAAGACCCTTTTGTATTTGTGCCGCTTTCGTGTAAAATGAGCTCTGTTTCCAGCTGCGAACAGTTAAAGAAACCCCGATTTTGTTCATTTTCACTTTGAACTAGTTCATAGTTTCCACTAACGTGGGCGCTTGAACTTATAGCGGATGTGGTATGTCACAGAAGCCCATGAAACGGAAACCAGTTAGTATAGGTATGAAGACATGTCCCTATAAGCCTATGTCAGTGGTGAATTTAAGCCTTTCTATCTTGTTGCTAAAAGAGTCAGCGCTATCACGGAGCTATCATTGACCTTTTAAATGCACGAAGCGACCACGAAAGAATTGTATTTTCTCTGCATTTTGCTGAATTATCTTTTGACAGGGGAACGTTCCCATATTTTCAGATTCCGATGTAAAAGTATGAATTGGTGCTTATAATCATATAGGGACTACGTCTCCAAAAATTAAAATAAATAAATAAAAT
>Ga0058701_10004205_pt1 | contig 11633 bp, 6 predicted proteins | sample AgamicOrMae_FD_97039 | JGI IMG/M metagenome (GOLD analysis project Ga0058701, IMG submission 97039) | Agave microbial communities from Guanajuato, Mexico - Or.Ma.e | ecosystem: Host-associated > Plants > Phyllosphere > Phylloplane/Leaf | place: Guanajuato, Mexico | collected 2012-06-04 | reverse complement strand
TGAAACAGGGGTAAAGTGTAATTCAGTTATTTTTAAGATAAACTTATCAACATCCATATCAATTAAAACGTCTCGTCGAGAGGTTTCCGTTGATATGGTTATTCATAAGGGTATCTTTAAACTAACCAAATTACGCTTTTCCCCTGTTTCACCTTCTCGCCTAAAGCAGGGGTTCTCCTTGTTTGAGTGTTTTTAATAATCTTTCTTGTAAGTTTCACCCACGGAAGAAAGTATGGGATATTACGTACAAAAAAAGGGGGGTACTAACTGTAAAATAAAAAATCCACTCTAACAACTATTTATAGGATTTCCAAGATTCCCGAAGAGCTGATGGGAACTAAAATATGATGAGCTTCTGGTAATTCATAGACGTTAATTTTTATCAAAGTTCAGTCTAAATATAAATATACTTTGCCAGACCCTGAGAAACTTTTTTCACACTTTTCAGAAACTCAGTGATTCAAATTAAAAGTGAGTGTGAATTGATTCAGTTAAATCGCAATCTAGTTATAGTGACGAAATTTCTGTTGAAACCGGCTTAAAAGTGAAACCTCCCCTTCGTGACGTCCACTGTGAGCAGTCGACCGTTCTGCCGATGCGAATCAGCAGAAACAATAAAATCGCGGGCCCCCCGCAGGCTTCTGAGCTGAGCTTTCGGCGGGGCTTTGAGTAGCAGCCCGCCAACCTTATCACATTGCGCGTTTTGTTTCAGAATGACAGCGTCAAGAAGTTGTAATGTGAACTGCGCCGGCAGGAGGTGATCTCCACCTCAGCTGGTCCTGCAACAATGCTCCTTTATTGCTAGAGTAACCTGCTGCGACGCCACTTACCCTTTCCGCCAAACGAAATTAAAACTCCTCCCCTCCTCTTCTCACTTCCAATCACTTGTATCCTCTCACTCTGTTCTTCTGGAATAGTTACCTAACGGGTCACTGAGCGTGATACCGCTTGCAACTAAGCGGTATCAGGCTTGGTGAAGCGGAAGCAATGCACGTGACCTAACTTAACATAGGTTAACCTAACCGTACCAAGATTAATCTACCCAAAGCGGCTGTATGTTATTTTTCATCTTAGTGAGGACACAAACCAGGGTGGAATATGAAAGAGATAAAAATGCGACCCCTAAGAATTAAAAGTGAACATACTTTCCGGCATTCGCTCTTACAGGTTGAGCTTTGCAGGGATCTTTTCCTCTGTTTTCGATTCTGGAGTTCGATTCTCGGCATAAGTTTTTCCATTTTTTATTACTTTTTTTAAGCCCGCCTCTTTCCCAATGAGAAGGGCTTTATAGTTTCGCTCGTTGGGCTTAGGTTAGAGCACCCTTTTGAATTGATGTCGAGTGAATTTCCTATTTTTATTTATTTTTTTACTAGTGTTGCCGGTGTTGTGAAATTTCGAACACTTTTTTAAAATTATTTTTAAAATTTGTTCAGCAAAATTTCTTGGACTCATATCGTAATTCAGCAAGATTTCTTTCTAAAAAAAGTAAATAAAAAAATAATAGAAAAACACTATTCACTGGAGAAGCTTGAACAACCGAACACGCCCGAAGGCACGCTTCGACAGTGTCCACAGCCCGCACGACGCGGCGTCAGGGCCACGTTCAAAAACAATGCCCAAGAGTACTTTCATCTCTAACACATTTAGTTATGAGAGGGAAAGAGACCGGGCAACGTCGGACAGGACACTTTCCGAACGCGTCCCAGCGTTTAGCAATAGGCGCGCCTCGGAAAACAAATGCAGACTTGTCGAGTGTCGAGGCTTCTCATTGTATCTTGCATTGTGTTTGGAAACGCAGTGCGGATTGCGTAAGACACTACGAGACAGTACCAACAAACACCACTCTTAGTAATGGACTGTGTGCTCACAGCAAATTGCACATTTTGAAAACATTGTCAGACAAATAGTGGCAGAAAAATGACCTCCGTCGATTTATGATAATATGACCTAGTGCCAGGAAGTTGTCTTGCAACGATTTTTGAGAATCGTAGCTAAGAGGCACCGAACTTGTGATCCCTTCATTGAGATGTTAAATGTTCAGCGGGTTTACGAGGGTATCTCTTAGGACCGTCAGATAATCGTTTGAAAAATAATATCATTATTCAAAGTTTTACGCCTGTAATGAAAAGTATGTGTTGTTGGGTCATTTTTGAAATGTCAGCTAAAACTTTCGTTTTGACAAGAACATTTACACACGTATGTATTTTTGGGAGAAGAAAGACATTTGCTACCTCAGGGGATTTGTGTCCTGCGTTCTCTCTGTCCTGAGAGTTGGGAAAGTTTTGCTTCTTAATTTTTTTGGGAGGATAACCCCGTTAAAAATGGAAAGTGTGCCCTTGCGGCAAGAACGTGACACTATCCAAAACTAACAATAGTTTCTTACCTTTTAGTATGCCGCTGAATCGGGTGAAGATGCGTCACTGGGCAAACTGTCGTTGAAACTGAGTCAATAGAGTGTTGAATAGTGCACACACGGAGAAGCGTCAACTATTAAGTGTCCAACCGAAGAGTACCTTGACTAATGGTTCCGATAGGCTTATTTGCCTAGACATTCTCCCGCAACCTAGAAAACAGCGTTTCTCACAAACTTACATTTTCATTTAAATCCTATCGTCTCCTTAGTTTGATATTAAAGAAATGGAAAATACAGTGCAATATTCAAAGGGCGTATTTTATACATCTTTATACCTCCAGACAGGAAAGTCACAACTGAAAAGCCCAGCGCTGTAAGGTCATTACTTTCCGCCTGAAAATTTTACCGCTCTTAGAATCCTGATTTATACGCTCACTGATAAATATTTCAGCATTTTTTTCTACTGAGTACAAACCTCACCTATCAAAGCAGGCAGCATGAAATTTTCACCAAAATTAGCCCGTAGGCGTAGAAACTGAAATTCTAAAAGCACTAATATTTTCGGCGTAAAGTTATATTATGACCTTACAGCATCGTGTTTTCAGTTATGGCTTCTCTGCGTGGAGGTATCGAACTTGTGTTCCTCTTAATCCATCTTTTCATATCTCAACAAATTTTAAGACATAGAACCGAGTAAGTTAGGTTGTGTTAAGCTTGGTTAGACCAACTGAAAATTGGTTACCATAGATTGGGTTGTTTTGTAACTGCAAATTTAGTGCCGTTGCATTTAAAAAAATGCTACATTGCTGTTCTCCTGACGCAGCTTAGCAACAGAAGGTATGGAACACGGAATGTCATTCGCGAGACTTAAAAAATTAAAGTTAGGAGTAAATAATTTCGTTTAAAGTTCCGCTTGTCCCATCCACTCGAGAGTCTTTGGTTAGTAACTGTGAAATTGAGAAGCTACGTTTCGAATCAAGATCGACTGTAACCAAAACTCTCTCTCTCTCTCCAACCTGCACAGGAAAGGTGAGCGTGTCTCTGTTGTGCTTATGGTTCATTGGTCCCAGCTCGAGAGCCGTCTGCCCGCAGGCGGCATCTGAGAAGGTCGGGGGTGGTTTCTGTATAGCCTTTGACAAAAGAAATTAAGCAGCTGTTTTCTGGAATATCGACTGAGAGCGAATCGTAAAGTTTCAACACTTTTTCTGGTCTGCCTCTCAGTCTTGAAGATTTTCTTCCTCTTGTGAAATAGTTTTCGTTACCGAACGAAACACAAGTCAATTCACCTAACTTTGAGTGGAGAGAGTTCGCAATGAGGAATGCGTTTTATATTGATTGAAGATCAGGTATATATTGGTCAATATATTTATTGTATAATATGACAACATTTTATTCACATTATTTGATCATAAACAATGTTTCCTCTTACAGTTTCGATAATTTACATTATGCGGATATCAGATCGATTGATCACATTTCACCGATGAATATCTTAATATCTATAAACATTTTTCTTGCGTCTGTAATATCATGTTTTATACACAACTATCATCGAAGTGTTTATAACAATATAATCTTCATTATAGAGTTGAGATCTCTCACAGTAAACATACGAACAGCACATCAGCAGAATATTGTTAACAGATCTCCGTTGATATTTGTGGAACGATCCAAACATCCATAAGGATATCGTCCACGAAAATATTAGTACATAATTTATATATTCTGTGTTCAAATGTATGTACACGAACTTCTCATAATCTTTGTCAACATATTTGGGCACATCAATCTTGTCCAAAAGGCTCAAAAAAATTTATTACCTTGCAAAAGCGGCGACATATATTTAAATAAAACACAATTATATTTAAATTATCTATGATATTGTAAAATTCTTGCCGCATATTTATATATTTACAACATCCGCTAGAAGTAACATGATTTTTTATTAATATTTAACGGATGTTTTGGTGTGTAGCTGTTTTTTTTTTACCAATGTAGATTTATATTGGGTAAATTATCATTCATTTAAGCAATCTGTTATTCGCCTGTCGACAAAATTGAATTTGGAAACGAAGTTTGAGGAAGCCTTTGCCAGAAATTTCTATGACTCTTGAAAATACTTCATAAAAACCAAAATTTGACCATCCAAAGAATTATGAAAAGAATTTATTTTTCTCGGAAAAAGTAATAAATTTTTGAAGGATCGGCATGCAGCACGAAGTATTCTGTTTCAAGCATAGGTCGGGAATTTTTAAGTCACTGTAAATGTCTCACGGAAAAGTTAAGTCGGTGATAATCGGCCGATGTGATTTTGTAGGCGTCAATACAATGTTCGGAGAGTCAGCGAACCATCATAACTTAGCACACGTCCCCGCGCATGTAAAAATCACATTGTAAACAAACAGTAGTAGCATACGATGTCCCTTCGAACAAAGTATTGAATTAACTTACTTGAATTAAGTAAATGGATTTTTCCCGGACCTCCCATTTTGGCTGTCAAAGCTTTGAAGTTTGAAGCTTCTAATTCATGATTGTCGTGAAAGACGCATTCGCAAAGAACTAATAGCGGTGTCCATATGGGCACCAAAACACACCCCTCAGTAGACGTCATCCCTATATACACGTACCCTACCACACAACTTATATACAACTATCACCACCCTTAGAGCGTCCGTCTAACTTTACAAAAAATCACAGCAATTATTATAATAGCGCCCATTCTATTATTTATATATTCATCAGTGGTTCCCGCCTCCCACCTCCTATGGCTGACGGAGCAGTGCGGTGGTTGGCTGGGGGGTTTGAAAAACCCCTCTGGTTGGTGGACCACATGTTCTCGAGAGCGCTTCTCCTGGCAACGTTGGTTCTCTACAATGACATAATGATTGCGTTATTGGGATATCATTGGACTAGCACAATGGGAGAAAACATGCTTTGAGGGGGTTGGGAACAAAGGAGAGACCAAAAAAGGGTCTGCTGTAGGATGACACGTCCTCCAAGAACACACGTGGCCCTACCTGGGGGCTGAGCTGCCTGCACTTGAAGCGCTCGATGACTGTTACTTCCAATTCACAAACCCTTGTTATATTGCGGTTACCACTTAGCCTAACGGTTCTGAAAGTTGAAACAGAACGCAAGACTTTCTGCTCGACTAATTCAGATCACATCCTTTCCTAAGGACGCGGAGGCCTAGTTCGTTTCTACTCGGAACAGTTGGTTTTGTCCGAGCCACTGCCGGACCCCGGCGACGACGCGTCGGCTGCGGCTGCTGCTGCGGCCGCGGCGGCCGCGGCGAACACGTCGTGATGCGGGGGATTGTGTCCAGAGCTGTTGTGGTGGCTGACCAGGGGAAGAGCATAGTCCATTGGGGGTCTGATCACAGTCGGAAGATAGCCTGTCCCTGCGTACGGGACGGAGAGGAATCGACGTGGGCTGTACCTGGAAAAGAAGCCAAGTCTCGGGAAACTTTTCACAGTTACATTTCGAACGATTTCGTTTACCATCCATCCTGCTTCAATCTTTCATTACATCATCAAGATCAACAACATCGAGTACCTTACGCCTTGTTGCTCATTGAAAAATCACTTCGGATGAACAACAACCTTAAAAATTCACAGTTTTCTTCAAGATTCAAGTTCGGCGCTCACCTCGATGCCACAGCTGCCAGTGGTGAGAAGGCCGATTTTGGTAGTCCTAAAGGTGACGGATCGTCTGATTGGTCGTTTGCTGCGACGGCAGCTGCCGCAGCGGCAGCGGCCGCGGCGGAAGCCGAAGCTGCGCCGGCATCCAGGCACACCATGAACTCCATGGCCGCCAGGACGTCGCCGCGACAGCGTTGCAGAAGGGCCTCGACGTCCGCTCGCCGCCGTCCAGGAAAAACTCGGAGAAGGACGTCGACTGGGGACCGCTGGTGACCCTGCCCCGATGTCTGATGAGGTGGAGTGTGCGGAGAAGGCGTCTGGGACTGGGGCTGTAAAGTGGAAATGGAGGTCAGGACTTGTCGGAAGGATATCTTGATGTCCTTGAGGATACTCACTATCGTGTGGCCAAGCTGATGCTGCACGAACGCTTGCTGGTAGTGCTGATACTGCTGTTGATAGTGTTGGTACTGTTGCTGCTGAGCTAGTTGTTGATGGTGATCCCGTTCTCTGTCCTTGTGGGCGCGGCTTCGGGACTTCTTCGGTAGAGAGAGGTTCTCGGGCACGGGGGTCGGGGTGGCGGTCCCGGGCCTCTCTCCATCGGACGACCCCTGCTCGCCGTCGACCCCACTCGTGTTACAGCACTCGGCGTCCCCGTTCGGGGAGGGTCGCTCCGGGGACGAACCGGCGCTACCTAAATAGACAACCCTTTGAGCGTGCCGTTCCAGCGGTGAAAGGAAGTGACAGTCGAATGAACTAACCTGAAGGTGCGTGCGATGCTTGAAGTTGAGATGTCAAAGGTCCGCCGAGTGGACCAGTCATGGGTCCTGACAGTGGCCCACCTAAATGTCCTGCCAAGGACCCTGAGTGAGGGACGTTGAGAGGCAGCAAGAGCGGACCTTCCTGTGGACTCGCTGACCTACTTCGCTTACCGCGCCCTCGCTCCTCGCCTTCATCCTCGGCGTCATCATCATCTTCGTCTTCTTCATCATCTCCATCAACGGATATCCGAGCTCGCTTGCTTCCTGTCATTACAAAACAATTTCACTGGTCAGTCAGAGCGGGACATTCCACTCATAGATTTCACTGCCGCATCGTCTATATCTGCTCCACCCTCTCCGTCTACCTCCGCTAGGCTTCAACCCATCATTCAGTTATGAGGATGAAAAACCTATCACGTTGGTTATGTAAGTAAAACTTTCGATGACCTTAGGTTTAGGTTATGCCAATTAACTCACCGTAAATCTAAGGTTGAAATATCGTGTTCAGCGCTCAAGTATCGCCACATGTAAGTGACAACAAGTAGCACATTTCCATCCCCAAGGAAACGATGTCGCGAGAGAGAAAAGCTCGTGAGAGCTCTTCAACTTCCGAGCCTCAAATTTATAAACACTTTCGGAAGTGTTATTGCAGCGTGGCAAGAACAATACGTCAACGAGCAATCAAGTAACAATGTGAGCGTTTAACTGAGCAATCAGCACTTGATTGCACCTTGAGCTTTTCCCGAGTGTACTTGTTCATTGCTGCATAAGAGCCAGGCAACAATACTTTTTGTGAGCTCAATTTCGATAACGATCGTGAGAGCATGAAAGGTTGAATATTCCACCTCTTGGGCTCTGCCTTTTGTCACTAAGAGGGGCAAGGCAAGATGCATGTAAACCTAGCTTGAATTAACCAAACGGTCGGGAAAACGGATATCGCTTACTTTTCAGTGGAAGTGTACTGCCACTGAGAACTGTACGGGCTTAGCAGCGGGGCATACCGGCTGTGGAGCGAGGCAGGAGGCATTTCCAAACATACGTACAGTGGAAAGGCTCAACGGTGGCTTCACGCGGGAAAACAATTTTACACAATAAAGGTAAGAATTCGACAGCTCTAGTCCTGTATGGAGCCACCGAAAGATATTCAGCTTAAAGTATTGAAATGATTGTAACGACTCTGTTGTTGTTAGGGAATTCTTATAAGGTAATGAAAATTTAACCATACGGGAATTCAGGTGGAAAAAATATCCTGAATTCGAGTCGAAATTGAGCGTTTAGGCTATAACGATCGGTACGTGTCGTGTTACTTTAATGAAAATTCCTTACCCGCGTCAAATCAGGTTTCCCATTCGCCTCGAATGGAAAATTCGTCAGTTCTTTTGTGAATGCAAGCATATGTGAAGTTGTCAGATCAAAATTGTCGATTTTTGAGCGCAATAATTTGGCAACTGACATCCGATCGCGCCAGACAACCCCTCGTGGCAACTTCGCCCAAAAGGAAAGAATGTAGGACTTGAGAGCGACAAGGACAGCCCCCGCAGAGGCCAATGCGTCTGACGAAGACGAACTCTCCTTGTCATCGCCCGTCTTTGCATAGACTATAATCCAATATACCAAGTGTCATTCGATATATGTGCGCCGTGAGTGGTAACCTAAACTTTGAAAAGGTGTTCGCGATTTAATTTATTTTTCACTTAGCACCGTCGCCGAGATTGGTGGGAATTTTATTTGTGCTGCTAAAAAAATAGAAAGAAAAAAACGCCCAACTTTGCGGTGCCGATGAAGAAATTCGCTTTTAATATGCAGCTTTTTCCCCCCTTATTGTTTGTTTATAAGCTACGAAAATTTTGGGTTGATATTCAATTCGCGAATAATCAATGTGTTCAGCAAAAAAGTTGATTCTTGGTACACGATGAAAAAAAAAACGTAACCCGTTAAGCATAGAATATTTAATTCAGAAACCCGTGATACGTTATTCCATATGAAAAGGACAGAATATAGGCTTTTAACAATGGTGCTTACATAAAACAAGGACTTTTATTTATTAGTACTGCGCTACTTTGTACATTCAGAATGATTTGGTGTAAAATGATAATTCTTTTTAAAAAATATGAAAAATACCTGCGTAATTTTGGACAGACGTCCAAAAGTAACATTCGCACCGAATTTATGGGTTCAACCTTGTCAAAAATTAGCTATTACTCCGAAAGAACCGGGCTTGATGTTGCCTACAACGATTAATGACGACTTTCCTTAATTAGCTTTTCGAATTTCTCAAGCGGTTTGGGTGGGTTGTTATTTGCCAACTCAGTCTCGCTAAGTCAAAGTTATTTAGGAACTCAACCCATACCAGCCCGAAGTATTTGGAGAGAAATTTAGCTTAAGAGAATTTGGAAGGATTTTTTTCATTGAAATACGAAATTTTAAGCTTTGAAAAAAGCCTAAATTATTAAATTTCAGGTTTCCAGTGGGGTGATATTTTTCAAATTGTGACACTACTGAACTGAAAAGATCCTCTACAATATTGTTTTTTGTGTTTCCGAACGGCATCGCTGGGCGATAGTGGGTTAAGATATCATTCTGGATAATGCATAAGTTAGATTTCGTAAAACCAAAGCTGAAATATAGTGAGTTAATGTAAATATAAACTGCAGATTTCCGAGGCGTTTAAGGCGTGGCGTGGGTACAGCGGGTAGTTCCTGAACATGGACTCAATAATAACAGTTGTAAGCAATGTGCGTGTCAAGAAAGGAAACCTAACTTGCAGAATTTCAAAGAACAAGTTAGTCTAGAAAGCCGCGTGCAGGTCACAAGTGGCGCTCATTTAAACAATAATTTACTTTGACAAAAAAAAGGAAGAGGAAAGGCCGCCTTGGAGTGGCGCCCCCCGGGTAGGCAACACGCCGTACACGCCTACGATATAATGTTTCTTCGCCGCGCCGTTTGAGGACAAAAGAATCTACGCTAATTAGGCAAATTGCTCACAGGATTTATCAGCCACTTTCTCTGCCTTTTTCGCTTGGCGTTCTTTATGGGCATACCACAAAGACTTTTTCCACTTTACGGCTTTTTTTTTTTTCTTTCCTCTCTCCTCTCAATTATGCTTAAGCTATCCTCCGAAGAAATTATGTTTGATTTGCTATCTGGATGTGTTTCGGCTGGGTTTTATTGTTATTAATGAGTCGGTGGGGTTTTATTGCGATTATTTCGGAAAGCGTGGATCTGACGTTGAATAATGAAAAGAAATAATTACTGAAAATGGGAAGACCATCTAAAGATTTTGTTTACTCGTTATTATTGGTTATTGTGACTCGTCGCTGTGGAATATGAACTACGAAAAGGATTTTTTTTCTTTGGGTGAGTTCTAAGATAAGAAAAGAAACTAATGGTTATTCGGAGGTGCAAATGAGATATTGAGACAAAAAGGAGAACAAGAATGTCACAAATATTGCTATACTATACAAGAATGATTTTCCCCCTTTTTTCTTATTTTTCCTTTTTTCCCAATTTTGCATAGTTGTAATTTGATCGAATATTTCATCCAAAACAGAAGAGCAGCAAAAATATTTTTCATGTCCCTCAAGAAATCAATTTTCCTGTGATATTGCGGTCAAACAGTGCGATAATGGCAGAGCTTGTCTTAGGCTACTTTAAAGGTATCAATGTCATGCCAAAACCAATGAATAAGAGACACTTTCAAAAGTTCGCTTCTTTTTCTTTATGCTTTGAAATGCCAAAAAATGCAGAGCTAAAATATTGCAAAACCAAATTTTTAAGCTAAAAAAAATTGTGCTCCAAAAATTTCTCACAAGTTTTTACTATTTACTTTTCCACGATGTCTTTTAAAGCAGCTAAAAATTACGGTACTCTTCAAATTAAATAAGAACATTTTTGGCCATAAATTATCTTAAATTAAATGTTAAAAGGAGTTTTTTGCACGTCAAAGGTCAGACTGAAGCCCTGCATGGGAAGAAATAAGTTTGAAATTAGGGTTCACTTAAATAATTGTCTGATTTCATATGAGCTGTCATTTTCATCTCATATAGATTGCCCTGACTTTCGAATTAAATATATACTAATATTTTTTGAAAAGGTTTCTGATACCAAGAAAAATTTCCTTGATATAACGACAAAATATTTTTTTTTCTTGCAACAGTTACTTTTTCCCTACAGCAAACAAAAAAAAATTGAACCTAGAAAAAAAATGGGCAAAGAAGAAAAATTTCGGACAAGAAAAGAAAAAGCGTCAAAAAACACACTGTTTTGTCACAGGAAAATTTTTCTGCGCATCAGAAAACATTTCCGCGACTTTAAGTCACGCGGGATGCCTCGTCTCGCCTGCCTCGGCTTGCCCCTCACCGCTCCACTCTTATTGGGAAGTGGGTGTTTGCCGGTCTATTGTTCTCACCCTTCCTCGTATAGCCACACCAGCCCCTCTCGCAGACTGCAAGTTGTTCCTTGCTGGTATTTGACGGTTGATATGAGACTGTTTTTTGATAAAGGGCTTTCTGATATGCAAATTATCACTTTTGGTGATGTGCTTGGAATTATTTATGCGGGTGAAAAGAAACGTCCAAGACATTCTGGATTCCCCCTCATAACAAATTATTTTGGCTAGAGCCCTAAGTAGTGAGGATATTTTGTATTCAACAATAATGAAATCGTTAATGTAAAACTTTTCCACAATTATTTCTTTTTAATATCTTGTATGTTCTCTTTGTTTTGGCAGAAACGGCCTTGATGGACATTTGGATACATCAATTTTCGGTAAGTTACTGATCAAGCCTACGTGCTCTAAGGATCCATTCATCTACATTGATATCCATGCGTTTTAATGGATATTGTTACGATAGTAACCATTAGGTTGGTTGCAGTTTTATA
>Ga0058701_10004204_pt1 | contig 11636 bp, 7 predicted proteins | sample AgamicOrMae_FD_97039 | JGI IMG/M metagenome (GOLD analysis project Ga0058701, IMG submission 97039) | Agave microbial communities from Guanajuato, Mexico - Or.Ma.e | ecosystem: Host-associated > Plants > Phyllosphere > Phylloplane/Leaf | place: Guanajuato, Mexico | collected 2012-06-04 | reverse complement strand
ATTATAATCATTACAAAACGTCCTCAATGAAATACCGGTATATGATAAAAAGTAAGATACCATAAACTAAGCAGAAAAGAAAGGATTAGCTGATAAGAAGGAGGTGGAATCTTTTAACTTTTATCATCACCATTTACCCGACTGCTATCATATCTGAATGTCACTGTAAATAGGGAGCTGTCACGAGCCTTAGTTCCAACTTTTCCCGCTATGAGCTGGCTATACATATCGGCTTATGGAGGACAGAGGAATTTTTAGCTATCTTGAAATAAAACGTGCATCTTTACTCTTCCCGCGCACACTGGGTTATAACTTATTAGAGTCTAAACTATCACTCAATAAGCGCCAAAAAAGTATAGATGCATTTTCCATTCCATGACAACTGAAAATTCGTCTAGCCGCCATGTATTTTAGATAGCCAACTCCTAGCGGGAAAAGTTGGAACTAACGCTCGTGATAGCTCCCAATTAAGTAATATCTATTTTTTTCCAGGAATAGTGAGAAATTTTGTGGAAGAGATTTCTCCTTTTTATAAAAGCACTGAAATTTTGCAATAACCGCCCGGAAAAGTTTCAGCGAACGCGGACAGTCAAAGCGTGACCACAAGAATGAGTTGTGCAAACATTGAAGAGAAGACGCGACGCTGACAATGGAAAGTTTACGATTGTTTCAAAAAGCTTTCTTCTACAATTTTTTTCAGGCCTACTCATGGTTTTATCAATGTTAGAAGACTGTTGTTTTATTTTTTCTTTAACAATATCTTATCCTAACCAAAAAAATGCAAATCGTTAGAAATGAGTGGGGTTCACTCTCTCTCAGTATCTCTGGAATGAGATAACGTTTCTAGCAGACAGTGGCGTAGTTTGTTTGTTTACCTCTTTTCGGGGAAGTCCGAGTTAGAACATCCCTCCCCTTGAAATACTCATAAAAAAACATTTTGAAATAAGCAGTGACGAAAAAAGGGGTTTTAAAAGTATCCAAGAGTTTACAAAAACTCTATACCGGGGAAAACCGACTGAACGAGTTTGCTCTGTTGAGCATTCATCAGGAGGTTCTCATTATTACAAAACGAAGGAATTTTGTTTGAAAAAAATCGAAACATCGTTAGTAACAAGGCCGGTCTGAGGTGAATGAAACGATAAATGTATTATAAGGAAACAAGCTTGAAGGATGAAAAGCCATGCTAAAATATCTGGAAATGCTAGTTTTATCCCTTCACTGTAGCACCCGTGAGGATAGGCAACACGCAATTCATTACAAAACACTCTCTGACGAGCAAGGATAACTACGCCGCTATGGACCATGACGCCACTTCTAGCAGACTAGGATCAACAGTATACGATTTGACTTAATCGCACTTCCTTACATTATCAGCACTGACGCGGAAGGCAGCAAAAGTTCTACCCCGAAGGAAAAAAAGCGAGAGGATGAAAAGCACCGTACAATAGCAATAATTTTAAGGGTGTTGCTATTGACCCTACATGCAATTAAAATAGTGAGACTTGAAGGCACGTGGCTAACCTAATGCATTTTTAATGGGAGGTGACTTGAACGCACGGAACCCAACCTAATACATTTTATATGGGGCAGTCAGGTCAATAGACACTCCCTAATATTTTAAAGTTTGCAGTTTTACCCCTTATGTTTGCCCTGGATCGAGAATCCATAGAAATTCCATGCAAGCATTAATATCCATAGAAATCCATGTATATCCAAATGGATATACATATAGAAGCAGGGATGAAGACTGATATCTATAGTAAACATGGGTATCTATTAATGGATATTTATTGTTCATGGATATTCATTAAAGAATGTCCTTGCATTGACACCCATGATTGGATACCAATATGGATATCCACACTTGTATGGACAATTGAAGAATGACATCCAAAAACCATGGATATCCAGGTGGATATCCAAAGAATTTTCGAAATTCCTGTACGGATATGCTATGGATGCACGGACCAGGGTGAGTTGTACGTTTTATGGACAGTAAACGATAGCAGAACGAGACATAGAGCATTTAAATAATCTATAAGCTGGTCTAACCTACAGTCTTCAAGCCTCGTACCGTACTAATTATTACCGGCATCGGAATCACCTATCCTATCGGCAGAGGCTGCTGCCACCGAGAGAGTGGCGATACCCGAGTTGAGCTAACAAAGCATATAAATATTGTTATTTAACTTATGATTTTTGTTGCTTCTTGATCCGCAGAGTGTAAGAAAAGGTTCAACCTGAGTAGAACACGAGAGGAAGAAAATGCAACTTTTGAAGTTTTCACTACTGTTAATTATCCGCGGTGATCACAGGAAAAGTTGCTTGCTGCAGGCTAGTTAAGCACAGCATAAGCTAGACTCTATTTCACTCACTCGAAAAGCGTAAAGAGGAAGTGATAAAATAGTATCGGTGTTGGCCAACATTCGCGAAGAGAGAGAGGCACTCTGGAGACGCTGTCCATCTCGCTCTGATTCCGCTGACAAGATATGGTCTGGGATGGGATGAGCGAGATGGTAAACGTCGCACGGCGTCGTGTATGCTTACTCAGGGAAGTGCTCTTGTAAGAGGGAGGGAAATCAAGCCAAAGAAAAACATCATCCATGCTCAAAAAAAAAATGCTGCGTGCGCATTACGGCGGATAAAAAGGAGACTGAATTAACCTCAACTATGGTATGTAGAAACTCTAATACGAGCTCCTTTCGCAAAAGCAATAAATTGCTATTTCTCACTGTAGTAATACAAGTGACATGCATACGTGCAAGGGGAACTCCTCCAGAAAATGTATCATGACTTGTTCTCGACTGTACAGTGAGTGGGCCACAAAGGTCACGACCCTTGCTTCCATAAGAAAAACCGTACACGGAAGCAGAGGTCATGACTTTTGTGGCCCACTGTACACTATTGCGAACGTTCCGATCCCTCAGTAACAGGAGTACCGTACCCTCCCTGGCCATCGGTCGCTTGGGGCAAGTACGAGAATCCGAGATGCGCATCCGACCATAAACTTTCCAAGTTTTCTAGGCTTTAACCATTTCGTTTATTTTAAAGTATTTCTAGGTAGTACCCATTTATACGCAAAACATGAATCTTGCTACTCGCTCTTCCCAAGAACGCATGTGGGGGAGACTTTAACGCGCGTCGAACCCAGAGTAGACCTATTTTAAATGGGAGTTTCCGGGGGAATACATCCCTTTTCTAAATGATTATTGGACCTCTGCGATGTAATGATCGAGGGAAAATTGGCCAGGGTTGGTGGTACGGACCTCCGCTCGGGGTACCTCGTACAAGGCCAAGCGAACCCTTAAGGTCCTTTTAAAACTCCCTTGGCGGGACCGGGGGCCGAAAGACTCGTTTATAAAGAAATCGAAGTAACAATTCACACGCTGCCCCATTTGAAATGTATTAGATTGGTTTCCGTGCGTTCAAGTCACCTCCCATTTAAAATTCATTCGGTTGGTTTCCATGCGTTCAAGTCTCCCTTTTATTAACATACGCGTGCGGATAGAACTGACCTAAAGAAATTCATACCGATTCTATCAATTCCATCGACGGTTTCCGCGTATAAACGACTTACTCGTTTGCCTGGGTGGTTGTTCGGGGCCCCTAGCGTGGATATGGGCCCCTTTAAAGCTGTTTTCCGAACGGAGCCCGTTCCACTCCACCCCTGCTGAGAATGGTAAGGTACACGTGTACGCCAAGCACAGAAACATTTATAAAATGATCACTCTATAGCTGTATTTCCTCACCCGGGCCGAGCCGCCATGGTCTTTTCTTTGCATGGATATCCGTATGGATATCCGTGGTTTTAAGGGATATCCATGAGATATCCATACTAGCGCGTTAGGTTGATTCGACATGGATCTGTGGTTCCACGGACAATGCTCCAAGGATATCTGTGGGTAAGCAATCTGATATCCATGATAGCACGGAGAATTCGAAAAGAATATCCATAGTTCCACGGATATCCTCGCGGATATTCGCACGGAAGAAGCACGTACTCGTTTCGATTTCATAAGAAGGCCTATTCCGGAACCACTTTCGCTCAAGCTTTTGTGTTGGGCCATTAAAGATCGCCAGCAGTATTTTGGCTTTAAGAATGCTATAATGTTTTGGTATGGTGCTAGGATCTACCTTTGCATCGATTCGCAAACCCCTCCTAAAGGCTCTTATTAAATAAATAAATAGAAAATGCGACAACCCTGCTTGTCTGCAGGCAATCTACTAGATAATAACATTTCTAAAGACTGAGAACTCTGTTTTGTTACTTTGGTCACTTTACGCCCTAGGAGGAACTAAATTAAAAATGCTAAACAGCAAAATATTGCGAAGGCACAGACTAACAATGAATTCCATCCCAACTGACCGTTCTCCGTCCACTACAGAAACCATATTTTGACAATAACCAAAATTCTTCCATTGAGGTAAAAATGCTTGGCTTTCCTCATAGCAAGAATATAAAACACCTCCAGAACATCATTTCAGCGAGGAAAGCTTAAGCGATTCCTACTTAATAAAAAACGTCAGCTTAATCTCTGAGCACGATGCGGCCAATACCACTTCCTGATGTCCATACTCACTGTGTTTAATCGTTAGTTGCGTCAATCCTGCGGAAGATGAACGCACTTCGGATTCAGATGCTGTCGCATGTTGCACCAGTAAGAGAGCTGTTCCTCGAGGCACTTCCCAACCGGGAATGGCTGCATCTGGCAGGCGGCAGTCAGCAGCCAAGTGTGACCTGTGCCAGCGGCGTGCCAGCGCTACGCAACGCTCCCGTCTAGCGGATGTCACGGCATCGACTACGCGGCCCAGACGCGGCCGCACGCGACGAACAATAGACATATTCACGCCTGTGACGAAATGCTTGTGCGACAATTACTGTCATGTTAAGAGTAAGAAGCCTCCGGAAGTATACTTTCTACTATTCGGGATTGGAGTTTTCCCTGGAATCGCGATTACTTAGGTGCGTTCAATCGGATTTTAGGGGTTACTGTTTCTAACTCTTCCTGTTGTACCCTTCTTCGCGAAGCCGAGGATCCTCAGCGAAGTGAGGTAGAAGGGACGTAGAAAATGACTTTGTTGCCTGAACAAAATTTATGTTAATATAGCGTCAGCAAACCAGAATTGTTGAAGTGACAATTTTACTTGTGACGGCGTCATTTTCGATGATTGTGGTAAGAATTCATATCAATGTTGTAACAATTGATATTGCCACCACAACCTGGTTTGCCGACGCTACATTAACGAACTTTTTGTTGGGGTAACAAAGTAATTTTCTCCGTGGACCTAACAATAAGAGGAAAAATCACGAGAGGCTAGTAATGCAAAAGCGGTTACGACGTGTTCTGGTGCAGAGTGAATAACTTCTAGGACGCATTCTGATAAGCCTTAGAGGCCCCTTTTCACTATGATGCCTCTATTTTTAACGTCAAAAGTGCACATTTTCGGTAAAATGAGGGAGTGAAACGCGCGATGAAGGGCAGATGGAATAGAAGGCGAAAGGGATCGCCTTATTGCCTCTTTACCTAAAACCATAATGAGATTTAATAGAACTAGTGAAAAAAGGGGGGGGCTGAAGCAGGCCAATACTTCTATGTCCCAGTAGCTTAATGGATGGGCTATAGAAAACGAGAGGAAAAATGTGAAAACCACAGAAACTCAAGCGCAATCTATTTCGTTTTGTCCCATTTTAGGCCCGTGTCCCACCTAAGGGTCACTCGCTTCCGATAATGTTTTGTATGATTATGGACTACTTTTTACGTATACGAGGATGACAAAACAACCGCGTAACTATAAGAACATAAGGCAATCGGGGAACGTCCCACTTTAGGATATCTGTCCCATTTTGGGAACACCTTGTAATTTTGGAACACCAAGTTTTTTTACGTCAAAAAACGCGAAACTAACACCATTTTGCATCCAGGGAATGTCCCGCATTCGGACATCTGTCCCATTTTCGAAACAGCAAGCACCAAGTTATTGAACAAGACATAGGCCTTGCAGTAACACCTGAAAATTTCTGTCCAACTTACACACACTAGCGCAATCAAATTCGTTGCGTCCCACTTTCGGTCCAATCGGGTGGACCAATCGGGTCCAGAATCAATAGCACTCGTGTCCTCAAATAAGGGAAGATACCCTGAAAAAGTTATTACGATCGGATGATATTTGCTCAGGTTTTCGCCAAAACCCGTTTACTGGATTATCTTATAAACGGGTCGACGAATCGGCACAAAAATTGATCGACGCAATGCCCCATATAAACGAACATGCCGCTAAAGTTTCAACTCGATCGGTTAACCCTTACGCCCGTGAGAGTTCGCCAAAAAAGCTACAGCAAGACGCTGCAGACGGACCAACAGACTCAGAGACACACAGACGAATCGTCCACAACCACTTTTCTCGCGTTTTCGATGGTTGCACATTGCACATACCTTCCAAATCCGGTTTTATCTCAAACTCGATTTTTTGCACGATGCCAACACTTTTATGGGACATGGAAGTAAAAAAAATGAAAAGCAAGTCCACTTAATGCAAGGAAAGGCTAGAGAGAGCGGAACCGAGAAGTCCGCCGAGAGAGAATTGCTTGTAAGCGAACAAACTCTGCGTTTTGAGTAGCATGACTCGGTAGCTGTTATTCGCTCACTAAGCGAGCGAGCGCCTGCGGTCGCCGACATAGGCAACCAACGGCAATCTGAGGCGTTGAGTGTTGCCTGACCGAAGTATCACAGGCGGCACAGTTCATGTTCATCATGAATGAAGAGAGAGTCTCACGTCAGGCTAAAATATCTACCAAGATCCTTTGCCTTTGAAACATTTTTTTTTCGAAAAAAAAATGCAATTGACTGTACATCAAAGGTTGGTAGGGGGTAATGATTTTTTTGTATGAAAACAGGTAGGGTTGTGAGAAGAGACACTTCAAGGCAAAAGGGGGGAGCGGTGATTGAAAACATGGATATGGTTGAACAAAGAGCACCTAAAGAATAAAGAAGCGGAGATCAAGAAGGAAGATATAAAAAGGAAGACTGTGGAGCATTGACCTTGAAGGTTGCATTTTTAAATACTTATGGTGTTCTATCTTTGACCTTTCATACGTTAAAGGTCCGGCCTTACGTAATGAGAACTCACGACATGTAACCGCGTATAGGGTAGGTTTTGAGGGCCTTCCCTGGTCTGAGAATATATGGCATATCCATACATGGATTTCCAAAAATTTACGGTTATCCATATGGATATCCATGATTTTTTGATGTCAGTCTTCAATTATCCATACTGGTATGGATATCCATATTGATTTCAAAGTAGGGATATCCATGCAAGGACATTCTACAATGGATATATGTGGAACATAAATATCCATGGATGGACATTCATGTCTTCAATTATCCATGCTTTCGTAAACATCCATTCGGATATGCATGGATTTTTATGGATATGCATGCATGGACTTGCTATGGATTATTGTTCCAGGATTGCATCTTGCTTAAATGTTACTCCGGTATGCTACAAGTCACGCCTGCAGCCAGTTACTTTGCCGCGGCAGGCTGCCGCCGGAAAGTAAGCCGCATCAGTCTTGGTGACCGGAAGGAAAGGTTGGCTTAAGTGCCTTTACGCTACGCTTGGCACCTCGTGGGGGAATAAAACGGATAAGAAATTTGCGATATTAATTAAAATTAAAAATTGTACACGGTGTTTCGCCTAGCCTTCGTTTGGGCCTTATCTTTCAAAGGGACTGGGACTTCCAGGTCCTGTTCCTGTATGTCACCTACTGCCCAAACTTTAACAGGTTGTCCGTACGTGCGTTCTCGTTTTTTTTTCTTGATTTTTAATTTTTGCAGGTGGTATTGAATCGACGAGCCCATATTGATACCTTTGATAATTTCAAGAATTTATCAGTCTGACAAAAGATGCAGGGCAAACCCGGTGGGCGCATAAATAACCTGCAGGAAAAATGTATTGATGGGGTGGGCGCATGAGTCAAAATATGGGTAACTTAAAGAGCAACACTCAAAGGATAAATCGTACATAGTAGTAATAAAGGGTATTGTATGGTATCTATAATTCAGCGATTATCTCGGATTATCCACAACGTGCCGACGAATAATTGGAAAAAGGCTTGTAAAAATCAATATATGTTTATTGGTGTATTTCTGCAAAATACTACGACAAGTCAGCCTAGTTACAAGTTTTCAAAAATTAATTTTAATAACTTTTATTTATGTTTACAAAAATAAAAGTTAACGTGATACGAAGTCTTGTTTATTTTAGACTTCGTATCAATCAAGCACCGGGCTTATATTAAAAATGATCTTTACAAAATCATTACAGCTAATTATAAAATAAATTAATATTGTCATTGTGAACAACTGTTGCAAAAATAAAAACAAGGATATAAATTAAAAGTCTAGTCTTTGACGGACATAAGTATACAAACACGAAATGAGCGTAATTTTTGCAGTGTAAAAATAAATGGCAGATGTCGGGCCGAGCTACATTCAAACTTAATAGAACATTGGCACTTTCTCACAGAAGTGCTTTTTGCAATACCTGTAAGCAGAAAATACACGTCATATATGACGTCATTTTGACTATTTTCCATCAAAACGACTTGAAAATACGTCAAAATGACTAGTGGCCAGCATAGAGAGTGGTGACACTACACACAGCAGTTGTATCTTCTCCATAGGACTATTATTTGCCACGCATGTTTAACTAAAACGTAACGTTTGAGCGCAATGATCTCGTTGCACATGAAATGAGTACCGGTACATACTATCAGTCCGAAAGATATTGACCGTTTCTGGTCGTGCAACAAGGCGGTGGCCATTGTATTTTCCCATAAGGTGGAGCCTGCCTGCGCGATCAGAACTGGACAATTCCGTTTGGACTGATAGTACCTAGCCATACTGATCATAATTAACAGTACGACTGAACCTTTTCAAAGATGTCGGGTCAGATTTGAAATGCTTGCAATGCAAACCGGCCAGATTTTAAATGCGCCCCAAGAAACGTTGAACATATGTGCAATATTAATTTAATATATATTCAATATTTGTTTACTGGGGTTTGGGATGTAAGTGTCCCAGTTCGGATGTGGTAGTGGTCAGACTAAAAACCGACAAGTTTGATGAAAAAACATGCAAAAAGGAGACCAAATAGTTTTTCCGAGCACGTTCTATCGTGAGTTCCTATGCGTTACTTGAATAATTCCCTCTACACGTAAAGAAGGTGATAGTTAGAGATGATTTAATTTATTCTTGTTCGTTATTGTTTTCATTGAACTGTTTAAATCCATTCCGATTTCGGAGGTTTAGACCGACGTTTGTCGGCAACTACTCAAAGGTTTAGTCCGGTTCTTCAAAATGGTGCAAGATGCGTTTCCTCATGTAGCGGAGCCTTCCTGCCACGACCGGAACTATACAAAAACTTTTGATATGATAGTACTATCGTCCTAAAAGGTATTGTCCGGTTCTGGTCGCGCAGGAAGGCTCCGCCTTATGGGGATATACATTGGCCACCGCCTTGTTGCACGACCGGAACTGGACAATTATCCTTTTGGAACGATAGTACAAGACGCTCGCCAAGACAGAAACAGTCCCCAATCCCCTTGCCAATCCGGCTGATCAGGCTGTTCATCTGCGTGCCACGATGCTCTTAACTGATGAAAAAATAGTACCCGCTTAGGGACGGTAGACAAACCACGTGGTCCGTTAGGATAGATGGGGGAGGGGGGGGGGTTGTCCGAAAAAAAACGTTAAACCACGATGGGGGAGGAGGAGTCTGACAAAAACAAACACGTGGTTTTTTGGCTGTTTTTTGCCTGACCTTGGTGAGACCCGGCACATAAGAGACGAAGTCTTTAAATGCGCATCTTTTTCGGGTCCTCTCCGCCCTTCCTCTTCGATCGCAATATCACCGTTTCTTTCCCCGTCCGCGATTGGTTCTGATTAACATTGTACCGTTTTTCTTTCATAAAACATAGCTAAAATAATGATAACCAGTGTTCTCTTGTGACGTAAACAGCATGCCGCGGCGGTAAATGCCCTTTTTTTTCCAAAAATGCCACGTTTTTTTGTTGTTGTTTTATTTGAGGAGGGGTTTCTCAAAAAATCACGTAAAACCACGATGATAGGGGGGGGGAATGGCCAAGAAAAGACCGCACGTGGTTAGTGTACCGACCCTTAAATTACCCTAAATACCTTAAATGGCTTAGATTTAGCCTTGGCAGCGGGGGATGGCAAGTACACCCTCTCGAATTTCGTGTTTGCGTTGACGCCTGCAGGGATAGCCCTTCACGTAGTACACGCGGTGATGGCGACCGCAATAATGTTGTCCGCCATCACTGCTGAGATGAGCGCAAACTGCCCCTTTCATCAGATCATTTTTTCTATTTTTTTCCCCTCGACTTTCCCTGATTTCGAGGGAAAGTCGAGATTCTGTCAGCCGGCCGTTTTAACGCCGCGCGCCACGTTTTTTATTTACTTCCTAATTATAGAATTGGCACACGAATGCAGCCCATGCCAACGTCCTACACAAAAAAGCTACCGGCCTCGCGCGTCCGTCCGCGTCCGCCGCCGCCACGCCGGTCCCGCAACATCTTCGACGAATAAAACTTTACCAGGACGCAGAGCACATAAACTTGCGAAAATCTTTCCCACATCAAAAACCTGGTTTGGCGCCGGGAGGGAGAGGCGTGGCGAGGCGAGCTGGTTTTTGTTTCACGCTACAAGAGACTTCAAATCGATGATTTTCGCGCCGGATCCCCCCTCGGATTCGCAAATTTTCAGGGTTGCAAATTTTTAAGGTTTATTTTCTTCCGCTTGTAATCCACGATCCGTCGCCGCCGCAGAGCGGAGTGACTTGGTGAGCCAAGAACCAATCCTGAGATAACCTTACCTAACGGCCGACAAGCCTGATGCCGCTCACTGCTCGAGCGCGAAGGGCAGGCTGCTGCCGCCAAGCGAAAAGCGAAAGTAAGCGGCATCAAGCTCGAAATAAACCGGACGATCGATCAAAACACTTTTTCCCTAAAGCAAGACGAAAAATGCCCTTAGAACTTTCGGTTCACCGGTTGTTTGGAAGTTTTAATTTCAACAATATACTACAGTTTAAAACAAATAACTTTGCAACATAATCTGGTGTTTTAATAATAACAACTTTTGATGGTGGTCAAAATATTAATTTTAAAAATAAGTTGGATGTCTGTGAGGTGGGCATACCAAAAGGAGAGACAGTAATTCTTGTGCTGAGAAATAAAATTTACCAGAGAATAAATATGGTGTATAATTATTGTTTAAACTTTACAGAATGCTAGGTTTTTTCAAATTTTACATAAAAGTATTTTCATATTTGACAAATGGCATGTTAAAGAAGAAAGAAAAACTTCAACCTCAGGGGCAGCCTGTATTTTAATTTTCAAGCCTCTGACGCACATAGATTTAATGATAAGTACTTGTAAAGGCAGACTTATAGCTTTAATTATTCATCATCATTGATATCACAAAAGGGTTAGCATGATAACTCCTAAGCAAAATAGGTCAGCATCAGAACTAAAAAGTTAAGAGGAGCTTAACAAGGCAACCAAATATTGGTGCACATCTAATTGACATTGAAAACCATTTTAAAAGAAATAGACT
>Ga0058701_10004203_pt1 | contig 11636 bp, 3 predicted proteins | sample AgamicOrMae_FD_97039 | JGI IMG/M metagenome (GOLD analysis project Ga0058701, IMG submission 97039) | Agave microbial communities from Guanajuato, Mexico - Or.Ma.e | ecosystem: Host-associated > Plants > Phyllosphere > Phylloplane/Leaf | place: Guanajuato, Mexico | collected 2012-06-04 | reverse complement strand
CTACAGCTGCACCAAAACAACCTTTTCTTTCGCTTTGAAAACTCACTTCGAAAAAGTGATGCTTTAATTTTTCGCAGGAGTGTAGTCAGTTTGAATAATTTTGAAATTTTAAACACTGCCCGAAGAGCGAGTGTAGGCATTGGCGTTTGATGTAGTTTACCATTTAACAACGCAAAATCGGTATCGTGGATTCACGCCTGAAGGTAGGCAACCAAATAGCGCGCCGAAGAAAACTGCCCCCCCCCCTTACGACGGCCCTGGATCCGCCCTTGCTCACCCTGCACTATACATACTGTTACACTTTTGCTTTACATATGGTCCCTCTCGGCCGGGCGAAAATTATATTCTGTGGCTTCGCCTAGCGTATCCCAACCTTAACCTAGCTCAACCAAACCGAAGCGAATTCTGGCCCGGCAATCGAATCTCCATCAAACCAACGAGGGGCGTACCAATCTATCAGATTGAAGGGTGGCGGGAGCAAACAATCTGAACTCTAAAGTTCGGGCCTATTCTTAGAAGCTACTCTAAATTTTGGAGTTGAAGTTATTGCGGCCCTGAAACGAACTTAACTGGAGCCCTGAGAAAAAGAGACGCGCGAATACTGACTCCTGCAATGGAAGTCGCCATTGTATAACGGGACATTGGGGCTCAACATGGCTGCCATGGGTTTCATTTGTATGTCTTATTTCTACTTTCAAGGGCTCTGACCTGCCCCAACTTAATACCAGGAAAGTACAGTCTCACTGTCGCAAATCGGTAATAGAGGCTTTTTCCTCATGAGAAAAGCGAATTTATTTACTTGTTAGTCATGAGACCGCATGGTCATAAACCTCGCCGTGCCATCCCGCCGGCACCCGGCACCCGTTCAAGCTTGGCTGCGTTTTTTTTCTTTTTTTTTCTGCTCACGAGATGCCACGGCTCGGTTTGTGATTATACGGTTACGTGACTAAATAGGTTCGCAGTTCTGATTAGGAAAACGCCTCTATTGAAATTTTCAGTTAGACAACCTAAAAACAAGGCCGGAAACACTTGAACACTGCACTCCTGACAGCGCGGCAACGCAAAGGCCATTTTAACCAGGCTGTTTTAACCCGCTTATTGTTGTATCAGTGGCACCTGGATTCTTCGCGGAGGCGGATCCCCAACCTGCGTAAATTGATTTTGAGGGAATATCGCAGGAGAAGCGGGTGCTCAAGTGGTGGGTCGTTGCTGGGAATTGAAGTGGGCAACGAGTCGTCGGCGGCGATGGAGAAGAGCGTTTTCTTAGAGATTCGAGGAGATGGGCTACTTTCGGAGCCAACAGGCGTTACGCATCAGGCGACTGCTTTATCGTGTCACATATTCGCGGGTGACAAGAATCGCTGCGCGCAGAGCGACGCGAGCGACGCTAGAGTCGCCTGGCGGCGCCGACGAGGACCATAATTCTGACAAGAGGACTCAGGAAGGGAAGGATCCCCATAAATATGGGGATCAATCGCTATACTTATTGTTGTACGGAACGAATGATAACTGCCGACATCTTATCACACTGAAGCAAATTATAGCGGGGCCAGCGTTATGAGGAGGGGGGGGGGGGCGCAGTTAGCTACCTACCCTCCTGCATCGAGCAGATGTCACTGTGGACGGACATTAAACAATGCGCATTGGGATTACCCCCACCCTTTAAATGTGGCGGTCAGGGTTACAGTCAAATTCAAGCTACTTCCCATACAAGAATAATTACTCATGACCTCACTGATTCGTTGGGGTCACTAAAACATTTTCACAGTTTTGGGGTCATTATTGGAAATAGAGGAGGCGAATTCATGTTTTACGTGATTGGGCATTTCAAGGTTGTATGAACAAAAGCTAAATTTTGCAAAATCGTTCGTACTTCCCGAGGATCGGCGGAAATTTCGACGAAAAACTCACAATAGTTATTCATGTAAAATAGACATCATAGTATGCGTTTTTTATTTTTTTTATTATTGGTCAGCTTTGGGCTTAACCTTGATGCCTGGAAAACTAGTTTTTTTCAAGGGGAGGAGGGTTACACGAATTTTCCTGACAAGAGGAGCGCTAAAGGTTGCCTAAGGTTAGGCTAGCTACGACTAGAATTAGGCACTACAGTGCCAAGATAAGGTAATCAGACAGTATAAGAGAAAAGTCCGGATCAAGATTGGATGAAAAGAATGCCCTCCTTCTAAAGGAGTTGGGCTTAGAAAGCACGCGTGCAAATCGCACACTTGTATAGTTCGATTTTTCTGCAAAATCGGCGGTCTGCCGAGTGACAATAATCCCTACAAACCTCCGAGGGAAAGGTCTAGACTCCCGAGTCAGTTCCGAAGGTGTATCCACACTCCGATAACATTCAGGCGGGTGATGGAGGCTCATAGCGTGCCGGGCGTTTTCAGCATGACCCAAATACAGTATATGAACGGGTGTGCGGCGTGGCGCGAAACCGGCAGTGGCGCCGGCCAGGAGCTTACTTGCCCTTTGTGATGATGGTACATAATCCCTACGTGATGCTGAGATAAAGCCGGCATGGCAATTGTGTCCTTCTCAAATGATCTGCGAGCGGTCACTTATAAGGCATTCCCTTTGTTCCGCCAATCACTTGGAAGCGTCTTGCTGAAATATTTGGTTGGGGAACCGCAGAGCTTCGAGGCCGACGCCGCCCAAAGGGTTCGGAATTAGTCGCGGTGCCTTTAATATACGTGTCACCGGTACTGTCTTGTTCCCCTGAATTTTTCATCCTCGTGCGGTGCACCCTCAACATACTCAGCAATATTTCCTCTTGTGCCGCTTCTTCCTACATGCCCTCGCTTTAATCAGTAAAAGTAGTTACTGTACTTTTGATATTGATTGTAATCTCGCAGGAAACGCCTTTGTAGGCAATGTGCGAGAAGTCATCCTCGGACGACTACCCTTAGGAAACCTGTTAGAGTGTTCACTCTTTTTTGTCTAGGCCCTAGACTCTAGGGAGATGCGTGAGTGTAAAAAAAAGTGTTTTTTTTTCTTCTTTTTTTTCACCCGTGTTCGGAGGGGAACTTTAGCGATAACGTCTCTGCCAAGTGTCGAGGAAAAAAAGTCGCAGATGCGAGAATCGAACCCGCGACCCTTCAGAACGGAGGCAAGTATGCTAACCACTCAGCCGCGTCGACTGTTCATCAAAGAATTGAAAACTATGGTACAAATACAGCCTGGAATCGATATAGAGTACATGTCAGAGTAGTGGGCAAGCCCAGCTAGCCCAGCCTAGCCTATCGAACTCGTGGCTCAGCAGGAGCTATGAGGTAGTAAGTACTTACCTTAGGCGCGAGTATCGCTAGCTCCCAGAAATTTCCAAAGGCTTCAGAAATAATTTCAAATTTCTCTATGTTTTCTTCGGAATGAGTTTGTGGAACATATTAGACTGATCGGTTGATTTAATGTCCGCAAAAGATGTCACTGGTGACAAAGAAAACTACTGTATAAAGTGATAATTTAGAGACGCAGCTGAAAAATGAAACATCAGATAATCTACTTTTCTCGAGGTACTCGACGGCCAAAAATCAAAAGTCATAACACAAGAGGCAGCTGAAACACAGGAAAATGCGTATTTCCCCCCTTAAAATATCAATTTTCAAACCCAACATCAGTTTTAATTGATTCCAAGTCGCTTCACAAAGAACGCACTCATTTCTTTTATTGGCCGCGGAAACTTATATAAATCAGTTAAATTACTCGGAAGTTGTCCATAGGAATGTACGATTTGATTTCGACCAATTCTCGATCAATCTAACCCGACCGGCGCGGCGCAGCGAGCCGGCCTGAGCGCTTCGGAAACGGAGTGAAAGCTCCCCTCATTCTATCTTTGCCGCGTCCGCACGAATATCGCTTTCGGAAAGTCGTCCGCGGCATAAAAATGATTTATTCGTCCGGACACATGACGTCATAAAAAAGACGCTCATCCCCCTCCCCTCTTGAGTAGCTCACACCCCCACCCCGAAACTGCGGCGGTCACTCGAGGTGCATGGACCAAAAGACATCTATACAGCCTATAAATATAGCCACTGGTATTGTTGAGCTTGCACGCGATGTCAGAGGTAGTCTTAGTTTTTTGAGGGCAGGGCAGGGAAGGTAGCCACCCCTCCGACGGACGCGTTCCCTTCAAAATGGACGTGAAGAGTTAGTTTCGGTTAGTAGTAATTACAGCGACTCCCACGAGATTCATTTCCGAATAAATCATGGATTAGAACGTGAACAAAAACTAGACCTATTCAAAAGCTGAGACGTTATTACAACGTCCTTTTGAAAAAAGATAAGACGTACAGTGCAGTGAGCGTCTAAAACTAAAGATTTAGTTGTTATTTTATGCAGCGGTCGAGAGAGTGTCCTTTTATATAGGAACCTGATGACTTGCGTTACGTTGCGTTACCCCAACCTAGCTGGCGTTATGTTGGTGGTTTGTAAATTGGTGGTCACTGGCATGCAGTGATCTTCATGAGAGGCGCCGCGAGAGCTGTCGCTGCCCGTACCCTCAGTCCCGCTCCTCGTGAGCGCGCCAGAGGGGACCTCTCGTAAAGGAACCTCTCGAGCGGTAGCCGCTCGCAAACTTCCCTCTCATAAGAGCTCACAAACTCTCACGGGGTGGGGCTTAGGTGGGAGTATCTCCAAGGAGGCCAGGTGATTGATAGGTGCAGCCCATCCGGACAGATTCAAAGAATCCGTCACTTTTGAAACACCGCAACTTAGGCTGTAGTCGTCTTTAAGTAGGTCTCCTAATTACTAACAAACAGAAGCGTTGATCGATCGTCACTCAATAAAATCAATTATCGTAATTCCCCCCTACCAAAAAAATATAAAAAAATACCCATGATTAGGTCCTGCTTAACTTCCCAGATCTTACGGGATGGGGTGTAACCAGGACCACCCATGCTGACGCCAGAGATCAGTCAGACTGACAGGCAGGGTAGAAGTATCTTCAAGGCGGAGTGTTACCCATCCGGCCAGATTCCAAGGTCCCATAGGGTGTTACGAGGCTGCCCGCGGCATTTAATCGCGGATCATATTTGAACCGCGAACCCCAACCGAGTCTCGACACCATCACTGGCAACGTAGCAACGCTAACCACTCGGCCACCGAGAAGACGTTTGACCCCGGTGTTCGGAGCTTTACTTAAGTGACGATGTCCCCGCAAAAGGGTGAAAGAAAGATTTTAGCGGAACCCAGAATTGAATCCACAAACCTTGGATCTATGGGCGAATACGCTGACCACTAAGCCATCGTACTTCGTTGCAACGCCTTTCTCCTCATTCAAGTAAACCAACGGAGCCTGATGAGAGGCGGCACGAGCGCTAACTTACACCTTGTTATGCAGGAACCTTACGTGAGCGCTGCTGCCTTTCACTGCGCCTCTCATGAAGATCACTGCTACTCCACGCCTCAGCCATCAAAGTCGTTTCGTGCTAAAGTGAACAGATTGAAAAATCTTAGATTCAGGAGTGACCACTGGTCACCTAGGCTTGAATTGAGAAAACTCGACATACGGACTTCCTCTGACCCCGCTTTCACCCCAAAGGTCTGTGTTCCTTTCGCAATTGCTAGACTACACGCATCAAAAATTCATGAGTCCAGTTTAAGAGAATCAATAATTATGAAGCATATGCGTAAACGCTTGGCTTTCTGGTGGCGAAAACAGCCAGGCCGTATTCTGGCCGTCACTACAGGCTAACAGCCCGTTAATTCTTGTTTCAGCAGATTAACTGAAAATTAGACGCTTCTAAGTTCGGGCCTCAGGGCTCAGGGCCGAGGCTGCGGAAAGAGGAGGGGGCGATGAAGAGAGACTGCCGTCTCTCTTCATCCCACGGAGGGGTGGGGTTGAGACTGCGGCTGGATAGCCATGTGGCACTGCCGTAACGTCTTCGCTGCATGGAAATATTGGACAATTTCAACAAACGCTTATTAGGGACACAACCAATACGTTACACGGAATTTCCCTCATTAATCCTTTGTGCTAAGAACGGAGCGATGCTTTGGGTACTAATAAAAGTTGGATGGTTATGCGCACGATCCGATTCAGGGGCACTGCATTGTTCAAGTAATTCGCCTCAAGCGTGATTTTGGCTTTAGAGGAAAAGCAGTTGACAAAGTTGTTACGTTTTATCGGTGATTACTTTTGGTGTATATTCGTAAAACGGAAGCGTAGCGGGAGGCATTCGATAGCGCCAAAAACCACACAACACCGCAAGCGCCAGTCCGTAACTGCCAAAAGAGAAAATGGTAGGTAAGGTTAGTATTGCGGTTAAGACCTTTGGCGTTTGCGACTTTTCTCGTTTGGCGGTTACGGATTGGCGCTTGCAGCGTTGGCGCTTGTGGTTTTTGGCGCTTATGACAGCTACCCAAGCGTAGTGACATGATTCTAAGGAATCGGGTCGATATGTCCGTTTTCATTAAAAGGCACCGACGCCGACGGTGCTCATTGCTGCTCTTCGAAAGTCGTCACTGCAAATAACGGTGGAATTTTCCACTCATTCCACATCACCAAAGCGAGTGGAGCGAGGCACCAACCACAACCGAACTCACCGAAGGTATGTTACCTAAAATAACGGTTACTTAACGTAATGCCGCTTAGAGGCCTAAGGCTTGGCGGAAGTCGAGCTGAGCTGTGGCGAACCTAACCCCAAACCTGAGTTAACCTAATCCACGTAGCCGTATGTCGATCAACCTCACAATGTTATGAAAGATCACGGTGGAACATCAGAGATAAAACCCTTCAAACATACAGTGGGCCACAAAAGTCATGACCCCTGCTTCCACGTATTTCTTATGGAAGCAAGGGTCATGACTTTTGTGGCCCACAGTGCACCAATGGTCCGGAACGCTCAGACTTGTGGAAACGCGGGCCTAACGAAGTCCTCTCCTCGGAGTGACATTCAATTGCAAGTGGAATGAAAACGCTGAGCAAATATCATATCAGTCAGCCAGTCTGTCCAAGTGGTCCCTTTACCACCAAAAACTGTACCCGTTCTGCTCTAATTGTCAGCCCTAAACTGTACCAATGGGCCTTGCGTAATTATTTTCATCCCAGTTCATTTACAAGAGTCCCAACATGATGGGAAAGAATGTCTAAACGGAGGAAACTACCCCGAAGTTATTTCACGCAACCAGATTTGATGTGCAGGAAGAAACAAGGAAGCGAAATGAAACAAGAAATTGTGATGAACGGAAATTAAATCTTAGACGAGCACTCATGCTATGGCTCACAGATTAAAAAAGAAACACTGAAAAATGGCGGCAAGTTAGCGAGGGGAGTTAGCCGCCGGTGAAACCCTGACGGCAAAAGCCCTGGCTCAAACGATGATAAATTCACAACCTAGCTGATTATATTTAAAGCGTAGTTACATCAAAGCTAACACCTTTACAATAAAATTAACTGTAACTTAGTGATAAATTTCAGATACAAGCTAAAAAAAGGAGACTAACATCAGCAATAAACCTTTGTTTAAGCGAATTCCAGACGTATTACAAGTGCTTTAATCAACTTAGTTTCGGTTACTCGAGTAATTTTTATATTCTAAATAGGCAGAAACATGATGGTGATTACAAAATGTGTTTTAAAAAATAAACAACTAAAATAATTACAAAGATACAAAAAAATCAAGTCGGAAATACAAATTACAACCTCTGCATTATGAAAGGCCTTAAGTTAGGTTGCGTAAATTCAAATAAGCTAACAGCCTTCAATGAAAAATTAGGTTAAGTTGGGTTGGGTCAGGATACATTCAGGTAAAGAGACACTGATCATCCCTAAAGTCTCCTTAAAAAAGCTGTCATTTCCCGCCCCTGGACATTTCCCGCAATCCCTGTCACAGACCACAAATACTAATGGGTAAGCGACTTTTACCCCAGACTTTACCACAGACAAGGCATCCCATGTTTTTCGTTCACGCAGACACTAGAATATATTATTCTCTGCTCCGACTAAAACTTTGATTGAGTTCCGCAAGTTGATTTTTGAGAGAAGTACCCTGTAGAGCTCGACCGAACTGAGGGGTACTTTAGTCGACAAATAGTAAAATTCGGTTTGTGGCGCAAATTAATTAAGCAGCCATCACAAGACAAGCATGTTGGGATTCGGAGGCGACGCTCTTGCGCGGTAAGGCGCGGATTGGCGCGGTGTGGCGCGCTGTGGCGCAGTGCAACCATGAGGACGAGACGCCGGCGCCGGCGCTTGGGGAGCTTTTCGTCTGTTTTATTATTGTAATTGGATTGAACCAAGTAGCAGGCTTATTTGCGCTACCGCCGCATTTGAGCTCACGTTTGCTGTTACATCACGTGATCTTGATTTCTCGCTGTTTTTCGAACCCCTCTCTGCAGGGCAAAAAATGTTCGAAAAAGAAATAAAATTAGATTCACGTTTTATTTTCAGGTGGTCTATACCAACTAGTTTTGGTATTAATTACACAACAGAAGGTGGTATTGGTTGTCTCTGTTGTCGCTAGGAGGATCTTTGGGAATGCAGTAAAAAAAAGAGTTATTTATGCATCAAAAAAATCGCAATAAAAATATTTGAAAAAAAAGTAATTATTCCTTTCAAAAGATAAAATCTTCCTTTTCCAGGTTGCTCACTTTAAGTGTTTTTGTAAAAAGGAAGGGTTTGTTTTAAAAGCATATTTCAAAGCGTTTCTTCTTAATAAATTCCTTTCCAAATAAAGTTGCCTTAAACCACTACCGCCCAGTGATGCCGTTCGGCAACAGGAAAATTTATTTTAGAGGATCTTTTCAGCTGAGTAATGTCACAATTCAAAAAATCTCACCGCCCAGGAAACCGGCAATGGACAACTTGCGCGAGTTCTTTTTTACGCTCCTGGATACGGAACTCAAACGGACAGACGCCATTTCCGGTTGGAATCCGAGCCCAGTCGGGTCAGGTCGAGCGAAGCCGAAAGGAATCCAGTAGGGCCGAATGGAGCCGAGTGGAGCCGATAGAGAGACTGGCGTGGGGGATGAGAGGGCTACATCTCCGGTTGGTCGCCATGTTCCGACCGGCGGAAAAAACTCGCGCAAGTCCTCAATTTAATTATTTAGGCATTTTCCAAAGATTTGAATTGCGTTTTTTAAAAGAAAATCCTTCCAATTTCTTTTAAATTAAACACACTTCAAATGCTTTATAGGCTGTTATAGGTTAAGTAGAGATCGACCAAGAAGACTCTATGAACCAAAATCAAACAGATCGCTGATTCAAATATTATAGCATTACTTCAAAGTTGAAATCCTGAGAAGGCATTACTTTGTTGAGAAGAGTAGCAAAAGTAGGTAACAATTGACGAGCGTGGTTCACTTTAAGTCCGCTTGGCGCCTCCTTTGCTTCGTTTTGAAACTCATCACCTTGGCTAGTTTACAAAGTACAATGAATATATTATAAAGGGAGAAATGAAAATGCAAACACGCCAACTAAGTAAGCAGACTTGTTTAGGCTCACCCGTTTAATTTAAATATCGGATGGACTGACGGGCGGCTGTGCTAGGAAGAGAGGAGACGACGGAGCAGCGAGAAGAGGAGGGAAGAGGTGAAAAAAGTAGAGCTCTTTACAGATGTCAATAAACAGCTCCTCTACGAACTAACAATAATGCGAAGGGAAACAAGTAACTTATCCAGTGAGTAGTATGTGTAGTAGACCTACATGTAGTTTTCTGTATGCAGTTTTCTGCGCGGTATAGAAAACATTTACCTTGATAACCTCAGCCATCCTAACGCAAGCAAACTTGGCCAAAGTTAAGCTTACGCTGTCCATGGGGCAGGTTTTTTTCTTTTTTTTGCTGTTGGGGAAATTTTGTTAAATATAAAAAAATTTCACTTACATCCTTGTTCATTTTTATTTAAAAAAAACAACTAAAATACAAGCATACGTAAAAAAAATCTTTTCCAAATTAGTCGGAAAAAAACTTTCGGTCAGGCCAGCTACTGTTCAAAAGGCTTCTTTTAAAAAGCAGTAGCTTATTTTCAAGAGTAAAAAAAAATAAAAATGATTAAAGTGTTCAACAATACAATCTTTCAAAAAGAATACTTGGGGCTTTGCAAAATTTATTAGGTGGGGGGGGCCCTTAAGAATGGCGTTTATGTATTAGATTGACAGCGTAATATCTTTACTTTTTCTTTTAATATAACATACTGGTATTCTGTGTGGTATGAGCGCATTTATGCTCGTGGGCACATGCACATTAATTAGATGTTAAACAAACCTTTGACAGGGAGATGAAAGAAATTTTAGTAATTAACCACCAGTAAGGGCTGTAAGACGAATATGACTTCAGGCCCTTTGTTGGGCGCAGGGATGTTAGGCGCGGCTGGGCTCATCACGGCCCGGGCGCAACCGGGGCGGCGGCCGGGCGTTTGGCATGCATGCTCTGCCCCGGATTGGCAAAATGCCCGGGATTAGGGCATCTTAAAATTTAACTTGCTCACATATTGAAAAGACAGGACGAGAGCTTTAGGCGAGGTTCAGGCTTCATTCGAACGTTTAATCAGACATTTGCTGCCTCTGGGATTTGCTTTGGACCAATTATCATCTTCGTAACGCGGGAGATTAGAATTAAGTTAAGCCACATTCTCGAAAGAACATCTCAGAAACGGATGATGAAAAAATGCCCTGGGTTTTTCAACGGTTGGTTCCCCCGTAATACATTGCTAATTAGGTCCGTCGTGAATAGAGGCCAGGTTAGTATTTCTAACGGGTATTTCATAAGGAATTGGACACTTCTGGTCTCGACTGAGCATCTAGTAATATATTGTGGTATTGAAAGAGTATGATTCCTGTAAATGAGTTTTCCGATTAAAAACTATATACTCCTGCTCAAAACCAGCGATTATACAATTATACGTTTTGTTAGTCTGTATTACCAGTTAAAATTTTAATTGGACTTTAGATGAATTTTGTTTGATATCTTCTGACTACTCTTCCTCGTCTTCACCACATCCTCCTTTATATTCTCTCTCTCTTTTTTTTATGAATCTGTGATAAATGGTATGAAACAGGCAATTATTCTTTACAAGAATTTTAAGGAGCAAATAGACTGGAAGCTAGTAATAATCACGCACTCAATATGAGTACAGATTTGCCAAAAATTGAGTTACGAAGTCGAGTCCTTTCCGTGATGCGTTTACCCGGATAGCATGAACGATTCGTGACATGTCCCCCATTATAACACATCTTCTTTCCGAGCATTTTGCATCAGGCCGTCAACTTAAGCGTAAATTTTCCCTTTTCGTAGTGACTTGATAATGACAGGGAATCGGAATGACTTAAGACCCGGCGTCAGGCGTTCATTAAGAGCACGGCGGTGGCGCCACCTCGCGGTGCGACATACTCAATGTTCAACTCCATCAGCGCGGCGGCGGCCCGCGTCGAATCGCATCGCTTGGCATCGCTTGGCATCGCTTTGCTCGCCGTCACTTGGATTATAATCGCATTTTCCGTCCTGCTCTTCTCTTTCCCTAAACACATCCTTTCCAATAATACGCCGTATGTTACATCTCCCTCTACGTTAATTAGTGCCACGACGTAACACCTTTTCTGCAAAGTGCATCGTGTTGCCCATGAGAGGGTGAGGTGGAGGTTCGATAAAAGGAGTTGAGCGGGCAGTGGTTTCGTCGAAGGGGGGGGGGGGGGAAGT
>Ga0058701_10004202_pt1 | contig 11638 bp, 7 predicted proteins | sample AgamicOrMae_FD_97039 | JGI IMG/M metagenome (GOLD analysis project Ga0058701, IMG submission 97039) | Agave microbial communities from Guanajuato, Mexico - Or.Ma.e | ecosystem: Host-associated > Plants > Phyllosphere > Phylloplane/Leaf | place: Guanajuato, Mexico | collected 2012-06-04 | reverse complement strand
CTCTCTCTCTCTCTCATCTTGGTCGGTGTCTTCTCGGTGGTTGATGCAATGCCGGAGCAGAAACTCCCTCCTGATTTGAGGAATTCTTCCGAACCTGTAAGCAAATATTCTTTTGACTGAATTCAATTCATTCTGCAGTTATTTAATTTGCGTTTTCGAATGATTTTCTCCCTATTTGGTATAGATCTTGCTGTAGATCTCGGTGTTGGTTATCAATTTTCGTCTAGCCTTTTCCCCTTTGCGGACACGCTCTCTTTTGGATCTTGCGTCGTTGCCTTACTGGGTTGGCTTTTGTGATCTTGAAGAGTTACTAAGAAGTGGTTATTATTCATTTTGTTCGTGTTCAGTTTCCCTACTGTTCTATGTGTGATTGTAGCTATGATTTTGTTCGGTTATTCAGTAGTTGATTGAGCTTGCTGATAAATGAGCTTTAAAATGATTGAATAAGATCTAGAAATGTTGTAAGATTACCGGTAATTAAAGGTAATTCTCATTTGTTGGATATGTTTGGGAGTCTGCGAGATTGGAACAATGAGGGAAGACATTTTACCTAGAAATTTCTAGTTCTAACTGAAACGGTTTATATCTGTTTCCCTAGTCCAATATTGCCAGGTCCTTATGTAGTTGAGGCTATATTTGGAAAACAGTCAGCCGGAGCTGTGACCTGTTAATTTCGGTCATGTTGGAGAGCATTGGAGGGGTTGTGAGGGATTATGATAGCAGGACAGACATCTTATTCATAATTTGAATGGCTTCATGTCTGAGGTTTCCTGAGTCGTAATAGTGCTCGCAGGAGGTTAATATCTTTAAATGATCTCAACTTTCACTCCAGTATCTGTCAGTTCCTCCCTTCTTGGATCATAACCAGGTTGACCTTTTTGTTACCTAAATATGGTTTTGTTCTATCATTGCATGGTGGTCTCTTTCCTTTTGGGTCATCTTGATTTTATTTGGTGGATGACTTTGTATTGGGATCCAATATCAATTATTTAGATACCTGTAAATTTTTCCTGCCTTAAGCACTCTCCTGAGGTACATTGTTGTGGTCCGCACTAATCCTAACTTCTTATCAGCCTTTTTTTTTGAAGGAGAAAATCCTATCAGTAAATTTTGTTGGTTAAAATTTAAAAATAATGATTGGGTGATTGATAAAGTCAGATATCTTCTCCATTTTGGAATTGATTTGTGTTCTTTCTGTCCATATTCCACAATGCATCATAATTAAGGCCATTTATCCAGATATTTGCTCCTATGTTTGTGAGAGTGATGCATGTAACCTCAGCACCTGAAGAAAGTGATCTGAAGTTTAGGAATTAGTTTCAAAACTCTTCGTCCAGGAATCTTGATTGGGACTGCAGAAGTAATTCCAGTGATTCTTTACATGGATTTCACTACTGGCAATGTGTGCTGTTGAATTCCCTTGCCTTATAACCTAGGCATCCTGAAATATAATATCATGAGCAGAAGGTTCTCTGATGAGGAACCCTCAGTTCCTTAACCAAAGAGGCTCTATTTTTTCTGCAAATGTATGGCTGGGTAACACTTAAGACACAGTTTATCCTGCTACATACTAATATTTTGGAAACAAGTGAACTTTAAGCGGCTTATCTAATAGTCAGCTGACCTACAATCCTTTCACAGCTTAATCCAGAAAAGGCCAATGCAATTAATGATTGTGATTACATTTGTCAAAGTATGAAACAGGTGTTGATCTTCCCTTTGAAAAGGGGGGAGGGGGGAGGGGAAGAAGAAAGAAAAAAAGAGGCAAGAAACAAACTGAGATGAATGTGTTTTTTCATTTAGTTTGGGCACCTTAGAGGTAATAGAAGTTCCCAAACATTATTATTTTCTTGTTGAGGAATTAGGCAACTTTAATCAATTGGCCATTTGTCTGCTTTCCTGGATGTGGGTATGTATTCTTCTCCGTGGATTATCTTTTCTGTTGGAATCAATGGCTGTCATCGTATGTATATGCACCAACTATCTGCTTCTATGACAATTGCCTTAACAATTCTATGCTAAATCTGAGAACTTGGGGGCTCAGTTGTGATGTTTTATTGTGGTAGTCTAGAGATGATAACATTGATCAATCACCCCTGCCTATCGATACTTATGGTCTCTTTTACTAAATTTCAGCTGTGTCTGGAGATGGGAGTGCTGGCCCTTGATACTGATGATGCCAGCGCCGAGATTTACTGGAAGTTGGGTCTGAAACAACTACGAAAAGCAGTATTGGGGACACCAAGGTTCTTGTCACCTCTGTCTACTCTACTTGAGATTTCTGTGCAGAGAAATGAAATGCTGTTGGAAACAGCACAGATTACAGATGTCATCTCTGTATTTCATGGTTCGAGAGCACCACGTGTTAGCATACAACAATATATTGACCGAATTTTCAAGTATGCAGGCTGCAGTCCGTCCTGCTTCATTGTGGCTTACATCTATGTTTACCGATATCTCCAACAAACAGATTCTTATTTGACATCTCGCAATGTCCACCGTCTTCTGGTTGCTAGCGTGATGGTGGCAACAAAATTTTTTGATGATGCGTAAGTACTGCTTTTCAACTGCATTCTTGAATCATTCATATGTCCATGGGATTCCTGTTTCCCTTGTTGAATAATTTGGTGAACGCTTGCACCTAAAGCTCATAGATTTGATAATTGAGTTTCCTGTGCATTGTAGTTGCATTTTGATCGTATAATACGGTTGAAGCCTTCTCAGTAAGGTTCCATGGCCTCTGAAGGAGGGTGGTAATTGAAATTTCTGAAGACAACTGTATTTTCAGTTATCACAGACAGTATTTCTTTGTCATTAGTTGTTTTCTTTGTTCAACTATGTATTAATATTACATTTAGGATGTCCTAGTTAGAGAATCTAATGAGAATTATTGCTATCAAGGTTGCTAATTTAATCCCCTGTAATTGGATTGTATTCTGGCTTTGCTGAATTAGTTATGAACTTAGACCCTCGAGTTAGATAAATTCACCCTTGCAAGCCAGATCTCTATTTATTTGCAATTTCTTTAGTCTAGGGATGATAACTCAGGCTTCAAAACTCCATTTTTTGGCTGTCACCAAAATATTTGTCTCTTTTTTTGGGGTGGGGGGGACTTTACAATTTGCTTTCACAGCATAATTGTTTGAAAGCTTTCATTCCAGAAATATGCCTTGAAAAGTGAGCCTCTCTATGCAAAAAAGTGAAGATTTTATTGATTCCTCCTAATTCTTTTCATATGAACTAGAGAAGTTGAACCTGGAAACATGCAAGCAATGACATTGCAAATCTAAGAGAGGCCGCCTTTTCTCCCAATGTAATGAAACACCACCTAATCGGGTTCTTGCTTGTGGGGATTCACAGGAGGTAGACTTAGCCGTGCAAGTGGAGAGATCGGTTCTCTTCACAATGAGAATCTCTTGACACATTGTATGCGTGTTGCATTGTGCTCGGGCCTGGGCATCAGAACTTGCATTATGATTTATTGATATGCTATTGAAAACCTTCTCAACTATCGTACAATTGGCTTGTTATGTTCTTTTGTTGTGGCGTTTTCCCGCTTTTGCTTTGGAGAGAAGGGGTGCCACCACCGGGGGGGGGTCCTTGTACTGCAAGTCACCATTGATTCAGAGTTCTGAATCATGTGGAGTTTTTGTGTTTTACCTGGCCTGGGAATTATATGAAGAAACGTATATAGGAGCAGTACGGTGTTTTAAATGTGAAGGAAATATATTTTAATCATTAAGATACCAGCCATCATAGTTTGGATCTTGTTGAAACAGTGATGGGGAGATCCAAATGCAGGAAATGCTAGCCTTGATTAGCGAAGAGGCTAGTTTCAAGGGATACATGAATTTTTTTTTTTTAATTTTTTTGGTTTAAATGAGGTTTTAAATCTTGAGAAATAAATGAAACTAGTTAATGCCCAGTCATATTGGAGAGTAATAAGATAAAGTGCATGCAGAAAGTAGAGGTGGCCAATGCAATCTACCTCACAAGCACCAATAAAGTGAAAAAATGAAAGGATTTTAAGCATGTTAAAAAAAGGGCAGCCCGGTGCACGAAGCATCCCGCATATGCATTTTAAGCATGTTACTATTCCCTAATATATTTGGATGCTTAAGAATAAAAAGCTTGTCATGAACATATCAATCATCTTCGTGAACCTAGTAGTAATCAAGTCTTCATTCACAATTTACCCGAAACTGTCTTTGTCACCTGCTGGAATTCACTTCTAACTTGCGATTGTGATCAGTGATCACTCTAACAAGGCACAATTCCATGGAAAACAAGCCCATTATATCAACACTCAGTCAGTTGCCATTGTCACTCATCATTCTCTTTTCTTGCAGATTTTTTAATAATGCATACTATGCCAGAGTTGCAGGAGTAAGCATCTCAGAAATGAACAGGTTGGAGATAGCATTACTATTTGGCCTAGATTTTAGACTTCAAGTAAATTTGGAGACATTTAGGAGATATTGTTTGCAATTGGAAAAAGAAGCCGAAGGATCTCAAATTGGTCGGGCAATCAAATTCAATGCCTGTTGGGTTGAAGAATCTTGGTCAAGAAAACGGAACTCTCCTCGCAAGACCCCTGTTGCGAGATGATCAAATCGGGTAGTTTCTGATTCTGCTTGTATCACCAGAAGGGATTTACTTTTCTTTTCTTTTTTGGCATGTGCGTTCTGTTTCTTTATATAGGATTTATTTCCCTTTTATGTGGGGCCCTTGGGGGGGCGAATTGGTCGTAGTTGTGGGCTATTATGGTTAGTAGAAGTCTTATTCTAAAAACGAGATAAAGAATCAAACAATTCTAGTATTTTTTATCGAGTGCAAATTGATCTCTATCTCTGCAGAATTTGCAACTCTGTGACCTGTTCAGTTTCTTCTCGTTTGGTTAAATGTTGTGATTTGGCATTCATATGCTACAGTTCCAGTTTCAGCTCAATATGGAAAAACCATTTTTGAAACGTTGTTTCTAGCACTCTCTTCAATCTCAGGTCCAATTGCTTATGGGGAAACCAAGTTTGAGAACTTCAGTAAATCTTGTCTGAGTCCATATCATGACAGCATAACGTATTAACGTGATACACGTAAGTAACCATGTCATGACGTCAGCATCCAATTTGCATTACCCGCACTATTGATGGCAAATTTGAGATGCACGCTTAAATTAAAACCGTGAAACACACTCCGTCTCTTAGGTCGCTCACTCTGCAGTCATCCCTCTCTTTCCCCCATCGTTGTTTTTCTATCTATTCGTCATCCCAATGCTATTGTTATGAAATTTTGTCGCTGTTTTATCTCTCTTCCTCTTGGGGATGCCAATTTCCATCAACAATAACCTGGTTGCCGTTGTTGATTGGGCAGTTCCTTTGTCCATAGCTTTATTGTTCAATGCTATAGATTGTGTTGAAGAACGTATGTGAACAACATCTGCATGACTCTAATCGAAGACTAGCGAATGTTTTCACGGAGTTTCATAAAGAATGACCAACCAGTGATCACATGAACTTCACCCTTAAATGTGTCATTAGTACAGATAGTAATGGATCGAATGAGTAGGCATCCAAATATGATCCAATTAATAATTGGATTTTAAAAATCAATCCAAATCCAACCTAATTGGATCCAATGTCAATTTAAATTTGGATTGAATTTGGGTCGGATCAAATCTGGATACAATCAAATATAATCCAATTATAAATTTTCATTCAATATTTGAATAATTTTTTATTTCCAATCCTATTTTTTTCATTTATAAATGCAATGTTAAAAAGCTTTTTAATGTGAAATGCATTTCCATAGCAAACATTTCAATATGCTAAAAGCAAAAGTGTGCTGGAAAAAAAACGAATGTTAAGCTACATTAGAGGAAAATGGATAGATATTAGTATAGTAGTTAGGAGGAAAGGGAACAAAATGCAACTTTGATTGATAAAAGAGCAAAGATCAAGAGGGAGATTGAGAGGCGAGAGGAAATCACTTAACAAAGTGGAGGGTATTGCTATTGCACATAGATGTAGATCTTATGTAGATTTTTTAAGGTTATGACATTATAATCTTCTATCATTCTAAAAAAATAAAATTACTTAAAAAAATTGGCAGAGATGTGAATCGGATCGGATGGACCTTTCTCCAAATTCAATTGGATCAGAGTTGAATTCAAATTATTTTTCACCGAATTTGAATCGGATTATTTCTTTTCGAATTTCAATTGGATTGTATCGGATTGGATTGAATTTGCATCGAATTTGGATTACACTGCCATCCTTAGTCATTAGTGCCCCTAAATTTACTAAAAGACACCTAAAAAATGTGTTTTGCAATTACTTACAATTAGGGATGGCAGCGGGGTGGGGATTCCCCGAACTCGTAGTGGCCCTGCCCCGAAGCGGGGAGAATTCCCTCACCTATTGGGGGCCGGGGTGGGGACAGAAAGCAATCCCTTACCCGGCGTTGGGACGGGGGCAAATTCCTCCCTGTCCCAGGCCCCGTTTTCCCATCGGGGCAAATTCCCCGTTGTTATCCCCACTTCCTAGGCCCGACTTTAATATGAAATTGCAAATATATCCTTCGTTTACTACCTTAATTTTAATTATTTTGAAGGGTATATGAGTAATTTTAAAAAACAGCAAAAACCCTAATTCATATGAAGTCCTTGCTGAGTGCTGCCTCCACTGATATTCCACTCAACTAATTTTGGAAGGTAGATCTAAACTTTGAAACCCTTCATTGTCCATCTCCAATCTCTACATGGCTGACACACCGATCGGCTACCGGAGGACCTCCCGGATAGAGGATAACCGTCCTCTTCAGCCCTTCTTTTCGGCTTCCCCTTTGGCCATCGACACTCACTCGACACTCGCTCAGCTGTGGCCTGTCGTTTGCCCTTCTCCGTTTCACCCAAACCCAGCGCCTAGCACGGCCCCATACGCCAGTCGCCAGGTGCTTTTGAGGTTTTGTCTTCTTTTCTTCAGTCTATAATGCTGCATATACATCGCGCCAATGTCTTATGGCTGATTTCGTATTTTCCTTTTTCCTTGACATCTTGTGCAAATTCTGCACCAGGAGAAAAGATTGCAAGACCACCCCAGCCCCCAAACCCTCAGCCATGACGTGTGACTCTTCGCCACTACTGCTGTCACCGTGCCCGTGGTATGAGCCCGTCGCCTACCGAAGTTTCTCTTCCTCATCTTCACACTGTAAAATCCCTTCCCCTTCCAAAATTCATTACTTCTTGCTTCATTTCTTTATTTTTGCTTAATTGATTTGGTGAATGTGATTTGGCTGATTGCTGAATCTGTTGAGTGCTAATGTGCTTGGTTTCAATGGTTGTGTCATTTCGTTATTTTTGCACAATTGCACTTGCTTTGTCATTGTGGGCCTTGGCTAAAGTGGCCTTGAAATCCAGCCATTATTATTTAAGATTTTAGTTATATCTCCAATGTTGTCAATATTCAACCCTACTATATATGTCAACCATGAACTACACAATTTAAATTAACATGACACAATAACACATGTGTTTAGCAAGTTATTTTATTAATTGAATTATGTCAATCTATCATATAAATCTCTTGAGTCTTGAAATAGTAAACAAGTGTTCAAATAGTCAAATAGCTTTTTAATAGTGGTGGTTGTTTACTTGTTTCAATAGTAGGTCTTTAATAATAACCAAAATGAGTAATATGTTAATCTTGTACTGACAAGGGTTGAGTGATTTTGCTCATTGTCGCCTTTGCTTGATAGCCTTGATTGCTCTAATATTTTGTTTCATTTATTTACTTCTTTTTCTTTGATGACTAGTTGTTATCCAATTAAGCCTACTTGTTTTGTTTCATTATTTATATATGCACAGATTATGGCTAGTGGCCCTAGTGGCTAGTGGTCCAAGTGAACCATCACCATGTTCTACAACTCCAAATATGGAAACCACAAATCCAACTCCAACTCCAACATCTAATACTGATGCGAATGTTGATTCATATGGAACACCACATGGTGCCAAAGATGAGAGGGATACATTGGTGTTGGGAAAGCGAAGGAAATTCATATCTAAAGTTTGGAAGCATTATGATTATGAGGTCATTGGTGGTGTACCAAAGGCTATTTGTAAATGTTGTAAGAAAAAGTTTGGTGGTGCCTCAAGGAATGGGACTAAGCATTTGAAAGATCATCATGCAATTTGTCCTCTGAAAAGACATAGGGATATTGTAAGTGACTTTACTCAAAAGAAGTTGAAAATAGAGTCTTCGGGTGATAAAAAGGGACAAGTTCTTTTTGTAAATGGATTTGATGAAGGGTTTGCAAGGAAGGAGCTTGTGCACATGGTCATAATGCATGAGTATCCTCTATGTATGGTAAGGCATGTTGGGTTTAGAAGACATTCAAAGGCTCTCCAACCTTCTTTCACCATGATATCAAGGAACACACTTAGGAAGGATATTCTTAAAGTGTTTGACTTTGAAAAAGGTAAGACTATGAAGTTGTTGGCAAGTGTTCAAAGCAAAATTACCATTCTATGGATATGTGGACCGCTCAAAATAAAGATTTTGGTTTTATAGCCTTAATGGCTCATTGGATTGATAGCTCATGGAAGTTGTAAAAATCGAATTTTGAGGTATGATTTTGTTTTCTTCTACTTTTAGCTTATTCTTTATAACTTTGTAATTTCTTAATGAATTTTTTGGTTAGTTTTTCTTTTAAGTTTGCATATGTTCCTTGTCCTCACACTGCTAAGAGCATTTCTAAAGAGCTCTTAAAGTATTTTTCAGAGTGAAACATCAATAGGAAGCTTTCTTCTCTTACAGTGAAAAATTGCTTTTGCAATGATGCAATAATTAGCATTCTAAAAGATCGCCTCGCTTTAAAGGCACTACCCTTAAGGGGTAAGTTCTTCCATATGCGTTATTGTGCACATATTCTCAATGTCGTTGTTAAGGATGGACTAGAGGTGATTGAGAGTTCAATTGAAAAAGTTCGTGATAGTGTAGCATATTGGAGAGCAACACCTCAAATGGAGGAAACATTTAGAGAAGTTTGTGATAGCATGAGTGTGCCTTACCCAAAGAAATTAAAATCAGATTGCAAGACACGGTGGAATTCAACTTTCTTGATGCTTCAAACAACTTTGTTGTACAGAGAAATGTTTCCTAAATTGGCTCCGAGGGAAAGTAACTACAAGTCTCTTCCTACCAATGAGGAATGAGGGAAGGAAAAAGATATTTGTGGTAAGTTACAAATCTTTTATGATGTGACTCAATTATTCTCTGGCACTAGCTTTCCTACTGCAAATATTTACTTTCCTAAAGTGTTTCAAGTTCGGTTAGCTTTTATTCGTTGGCTACATGATCCAAATGTTGTTATCAGGGCCATGGCTCAAAAGATGCTTGACAAATTTTTAAAGTATTGGGATGTCATTCATGGGATTTTGGGAATTGCTTGTGTCTTGGATCTCAAGTTCAAGTTGAAAATGGTGGAAGTTTGTTATAGGAGTATTTTTGACTTTGATATAGATGACAAGGTTGACATGATCAAGTATATTTGTTATGCCTTGTTCTATGAATATCAAGAAACGTACAAGCAGTTGAAGGCTTCTATTCCTAATGCTTCTAGTGATTCATCTAAAGCTTCTTTTGGTGCTTCGGATTCTAGTGGAGGTGTGGGTTATACATAACACATCCTTGAAATTTATTATACACTTTTAGAAAAGGATCCACAAATTCCGCAAAAATTAGAGTTAGATTTTTACTTGGAAGAGGCGGATACTCCAAGGATTGATAATTTTGATATATTAGTTCACTGGGACGCAGCTACAAGGTATCCTATTTTCGCTTTGATTGCTAGAAATATCTATACCATACCTATTTCTATAGTAGCATCTGAGTCGGTATTTAGCACGGGTGAAAGGTTCATCAGTCCACATCACAATCGTCTCCATCCAAAGACTTTAGAGGCTTTGATGTGTGGTAGAGATTGGCTTTGGACTGCAATGAAGTCGGTTTCAGAATGTATATTTTTTATTCTTTGTTATACTTATTGCATATACGTAAGACATTAGGTTTTTTTATGTTTAAATGGTATGTTATTTGATAATTTAATTACTTTAACTGTATCTTTTATGTTGTACATGAGGACACCGCCTATTGCCATGGTACTATTGATCAAGATTATGGTGCTGAAGTTGATGAAGAGTTTGATGACTATATGTTGCATTCAAGTGCTTAATGATATCTTCTCATCTTTAAACTTTTTTTTCAACTTATGGTGTTGTAATTTTGAAACTTCGGCTTGTACTTTGATTGCGGTAACTTCAATTGTGTAATGCTCCTTGGACTTTGAGGATTTAATTGTGTGAATCTTTATGTTGTTGTCTTTGAACCTTCAAGACTTGGTTTCAAGTGTCATAATTCTTAAGTTTTAGTTTTGAAGTTTCACCTTTGAAGTTAGATGTTGTTGTTTGGCCTTTGTTGATTGATTATTTTGTTAGGGGGCTCATAATGTGAATAATTATTTGGATATTTTTACATTGGGCTTGTAATTTTGGGTTCAAAGGCTTGCCTTAGTTGCTTTTTTCGTATTAAAAAAAAGGGCCCAGCAGGGCCCCGGCGGGGGCGGGGTAGGGGTGGGGACGAGGGAATACTCCTCTATCCCTAACCCGCCCCTTTGCCATCCCTACATACAATAATAATCCTCCTTAAAGCAAACTTTCTAGAATATATGTGTAATCACAAAAATATGAACAAATGTAATTTGTATTGATAACCAAATGAAATCGGCACAAATCTCTGACTATCTGTCACAAATATTAATCCTTTGATTTTATCTTCAAATTGAGTACTTGATCTTTGGGGTTGACGACACTTTCTTATGTGCTTGTTCTCTTCCACCAAATATTTCTCAAATGCTTCATTAACTTTGACAGAGAAAGCTTGATTTAGAAGTAATTTTTCCATGCCAAAATAAAGGAATTGGGAGTTTATTTATAGAGAAATCTCTCTCCCCACCTTGAAGGTAAACATGGACGTTAACTTTCTTTGTACTTCTAATTGGGCCTCAACTTGACTCAATTGGACCTGGGAGTCTGAGTTGATTTAGTGATTGACCCTTAATCAAGCTTCTAAATCAGAAATAATCGAACCATTGATCAGGCCTTAACTTAGAAGTCAGTTGGGCCTTGAGTAGGCTTTGACTTAGGAATTATTTGGCCTTGATTTGGAAGTCGCCTTCAGCTTTTGATCGAACCTTGACTCAAAAGTCAAGTTAGGCCTTGTTTTGGCCAATTAAATGAATTAAATGAATTAAATTAAATAACAAGTTTAAATTTATGTATCAACACAACATGCATTATATTGCAGTGCCTATAAATTGCCTTCTCGGGACTAGGTCACGTACAAGACTTACGACGTTTTGAAAGTGACAGACGTGTCGATTTTTTTCTATATAATTTTTTTATACAATAGCTATGTTGTTCGAAGACTATAATATATTTAACGACTAAGTTGGGTTTGACATGTTGAGTTGAGCTTGAAAGAGGTTATTTCTGGGTATCATTGTTATCTAGCACAACTTAATGCCACAGTTTTTTTTTTTTTTTTGGTTTGGGTTTTTTGGGCTTTTTTATTGCTTAGTCCTT
>Ga0058701_10004201_pt1 | contig 11639 bp, 6 predicted proteins | sample AgamicOrMae_FD_97039 | JGI IMG/M metagenome (GOLD analysis project Ga0058701, IMG submission 97039) | Agave microbial communities from Guanajuato, Mexico - Or.Ma.e | ecosystem: Host-associated > Plants > Phyllosphere > Phylloplane/Leaf | place: Guanajuato, Mexico | collected 2012-06-04 | reverse complement strand
GTCGAGAGCTCTCCATTGATATGGTTATTCTTAAGGGTATCTTTAAAAATAGGGAGAGTCTATTGACCCGACTGCCCCATTAGAAATGTATTAGGTTCATTCCGTGCGTTCAAGTCAACTCTCATGTTTAAAATGCATTAGTTTGGTTTCGTTCGTTTATGTCTCCCTATATCAATGCATGTCGGGTCAATAGCAACAATAACCAATGCTCTTCCCCTGTTTCACCCTCATGCCTACAGGGGTTAGTTTTTATTGTGTTAACTTAGCGACTTGAAGAAATACATGAAATAGTATACGCAACCTTAAAAAAAGAGGATAATAAAGAGCAATCATTATTGATAATATTAATGATATTAAAGAGGCACTCTTTTGAATGCCTCAAACGTCGAACTCGCCAGGGGAACGTCTTGCTCAGCGTCCTTTACCCAGTCCCAGGTTCGACTCTGGGAACTAACCTCAACCTCACAGCCTCGTAAGGGAGCAAAGCGCGGTCCGGTCCAAGGCCATACCGCTGCCGCATCTGCAATGCCGCATGGCGGTGCCGCATGATGCGGCATGGCGATGCGGCATAACGACCCACATCTGTCTCTTTCGCGAGCCATTTCGCGTCGCGCCGACGACCGTCCACCGACTTCTTCTGCGTGGGACGCTCATTTAACTTAAATCCGATTGCAAGCGGAAGCTCGTGTGACATGGTTTTAATTACTTTCGAACTGTACGTGATACAGTCGACCTGTTAGAATATGTCTCGATAGAGCGGAAAGTCTAGACTCTGACCTGAAAGTCTCAATACCACAAGTCAGCTTGAAGTAGACTCAATTTTTTTGCCCCATTTTTGATATTTTCCCTGTTTTAACCTCTATTTACATCGCGATGATTTTAGGAAAAACCGCAGTTAGGTCAATTCCGATTGGTTTGACCTTTAGGTTGAGGTTATAGTTACACCCAGTTAAGTTTGCGTCGACCTCCTCCTTCCCCAAAACGGTGACGTATTTAACCCTTAACAGCCCAAAGTATTTCGAGTGAAATTCTGCTCAAGAGAAATTGCAAGGATGTTTCCATTAAAATACGCCATTTTAAGCTTTGGAAAAAGGCCTAAAAAATCAAATTTCAGGTTTCCAAAGGGGGTGAATTTTTTTTAAAAAAATGTGACAACACTAAACTAAAAAGATCCTCTTTTTTTGCCGAACGGCATCGCTGGGCGGTAGTGGGTTAATAGCACAGCCCTTTATTATTATTGTCTGCGGTGCGGACCTATGGAAGCTTCTTTAAGCCTCCAAACTGAAACTTCCCAGGGATCAAAATCGTAGACGAAGCATTAAATAAAGGCATGAATGCCAACCGGGGCCTTGAACAGGGTCCATCTTTCTTCTAAGGTCGTCGGCACTCCGTGATTATGATGACGTAATAATTGAGCCATTCAATCTTTTGTCTACGATGCACCGGATTAGTTTGGGTGCATGAAGAGTGATGATGGGTGGGTGGAGATGGAGATGTATGACAAGTGTCCTTGATCCTCGGTCAAAGTCAAAAACACACGTTCATTAAATATTTACACGGGATGACCCGAAATTGCTCCCTTCGAGAACAATGACGTCGAATCAAATAAGTGATTAGGCTCCCATTAAAAAAGAAATTTCTTTTTTAATGGGATTTTTTTAAAATCTATCCCTTGAAGAAAGATCCAGCACTTTGAAGCAGTGGGCAATAGGCCTACGCTTTAGGTCAAAGGTTTGACCATACATAAAAAAAAAATCATAAGGAATTTTTTTATTATTAAATAAGGCTTTTGTTTGATAAATTGTAATATTTACAGTCAGTTCTACTCGCACGTCTATGTTAAGACAAGGGAGACTTGAACGCACAGAAACCAAACTAATGCGTTAAACCAACCGAATACATTTTAAATGGGCCAGAGTGTGGATAGTCTCTCCCATATTTATTAATATTTGGCCGCAGGTTTCACAGTTTTCCCATTATCGTTGTTTCCTATGCTGTATTTCACCTTCTTGTTCTTTTATTTCTCAGGTCGTGGCTATTCGCCTGTCGGCACAAATACATGGAGACTTGAACGCGCGTAATGCATTTTAAATGGGAGGTAAGTTGAACGCACGGAACCTAACCTTATACATTTTACATGGGGCAGGTGGGCGAATAGTTCGTATTTCTCGCAATTTGGACGATCAACCCTACCTGCATAAAAGAATAAAATGAAAAAATCGTAATAAAAAAATAAAAAAAAAGCTGAAACGAAAGTCCCTGCTGAAGATGTGTCGAGTCTAAGATTGCGTGAAAAAAGATAGGACATTCTAAAGCGTCTCAATTTAAGACGTCAGAGATATCATACTTTTAAGATACCTTAAGGCGACCTCATACTGTAATGTGAGATAGTGTGAGCTTAAGACGCCAAAAATATTTCATAGTAAGACGATATTGCCTCATTAAAAAGACATCTTCGATTCATATCACACTTTACCATCAGTAGCTCCTCCAAATGTTGGGAACAAACGTGAATTTTGATAATAATCGTCTGCTTTTCTGCACGAACGATTCGATTAAACAATCCAAAGAATAAGTATATACGTGGGTCATGAGCCTCGCATGGAAATGATATCCGATCATATCTTTCTCAGTCGTAATTATAACCATAGACTATGCATGGTTCATCCGGCAGGCCAAGTCAGTGAGTAAGAACAAAGGTGGCTGGCCTTCCACATAGACAAAACCTCATCACATTTTGCATCCCTGATTTGACCTCTCTTCTCGCATTGGATGCAGAGTAGAGGCACGATGATTACATAGGATGGAATCACACTGAGAAATTTCCTTGTTTACGCTGGCAAAAGGGGCGTCGACTTTTCATTACAAATGAATGAAAACAAGGAAATACTGGAAAACTATTAAAAGCCAATCATGACAGTAGTTTATTTTTAGTTACGACTTCAGGAAGCACTTGAAATATCGCCTTGTAAGAAAAACTATTGAAGAAAACGGAGATGGTTTGATAAACAAAGCTTCGAGGCTCCTACGGCAAGTTCAACCAACATCCTTAATCACAAATATTAAACCTATTTACTTAGGTAACTGATCACGATAAAAATGCCAAATAACTAATTAATTTAAAACTCATTATTTTAGAAAATTAAAGGCGAAAAATAATGCTGGAATCACAATAAAGCTTTTAAAAAAAGTATGTTACACTTTAATTAAATCATCTTTGTTACCATTTTTTTAAGTCACTTCGCAAAAACAGAAGCGGCAAGATGGAGGTTACAGTATCAGGTGACCCACTACTGACCTGTTGAGCTGCGCACGTACTACTAGCCACGACGAGCAGGAATACCAACTTGACCACTTTCCGCATCCGGCCCGTGCTCTGCAACACGCCGAAAGCACACGTTCAGTGTGACCAACATCGTAAAAAGTCACCTGTCACTCTTCTCAGGCGAATCACAAAAGGACGCTTTGTTGCGCCGCCCATTGTTAGGTTGGTAACAATTAATCTGCGGTGTGATTAAGGGACAGAGCGCATGGGTGGAGGGCCTAGAGGTGTCGTTGGCCCAGAGATATCGACATTACGTGCACTCTCAGTGTTGACGCAGAGGTTGCTTTTCCCACCGTCTGGGTTCCACCCCTTCTAATCTAATTTAACACTCTGCCGCCCAGCGATGCCGTTCGGAAACAAAAAAAAATTTAAGAGAATCTCCTCAGTTCAATATTGTCACAATTTAAAAAATATCACCCCTCTGGAAACCTGAAAATTAAAAATTCAGGCATTTCTCAAAGCTTAAAATTTCGTATTTTGATGGAAACATTCCCTCCGATTTCTCTTCAGCTAAATTTCACTCCAAATACTTTGGGCTGTTATGGGTTAAAAGGGTAGCTGTCATAAGCGCCAACGCCGCAAGCGCCAATCCGTAACCGCCAAACGAGAAAAGTCGCAAACGCGAAAGGTCTTAACCGCAATACTAACCTTACCTAACCTAACCTAACCTACCTTAACCTAACTTAACCTAACTTAGCCTAACCTAACAGCCTAACCTAACTTATCCTAACTTGACCTAACCTAACCTATACGAACTTTGACTTTTGCGACTTTTCTCGTTTGGCGGTTACGGACTGACGCTTGCGGCGTTGCCGCTATCGAATGCCCCCCCCCCACAACAAAAAAAAACCTTTGAACTGAATAAAAAGAAATCTTAAATAATCGAATATATAATTTTCCCCCTAAATCAGTCTACACCAGCTGACGGCGTCAACACTTGCTGAAATGTGATTGTGCCAATGGCAAGCCTAAATAATGCAGTTTACTGTTGCATCGCCCCTGTGAACACGAGGTTAGGCAACCCTCACTACACGTGTGCCGAGGTGGCGGCCTATCCTACTTACACGCGCTGGCCGCTCCCAGTCCCTCATGTCAACGAAAATTGGCTTCAGTAGTACCAATTTGCATCCGTGGTAGTACCACCACTTGATAAACTATCTTTGAATATTGAGGAGAAAAATATACAAAAAAGTCTCCACATTTAAGAAACTCCTAAGGCAATGCTAAAAGATAATGGGTTACAGTAATATGACGCATGACATGAAATTTTGTAACATGGATTTTTCATATTATGTGAATAACATTGCCTTAGAAGTGGGAATACTTCCAGAATCGAGATCATACCGTTGGAACGATATTTTATTTCCGAAAAATATATCTCATAAATATACCTGCATGTGATACATATTTTTTCGTCAGTTATTTGCACGCCTATGTTAATACCAGGGGGGGGAACCAACCTAATGCATTTCCAGTTGGGCAGCGTGTGAATAGTCACTTTAATATATTTTTTAATGGACCAATTCCTGTTCGCGTGATTCATAACCTATTTAACGCATAAATATTATGTCTCATCGGAAAATCCAAGGCTATTTTTGTTAAAGGTGGGTCGTAAAAAATGATAAGGTAAAATAAGAATAAAACACACACCAAATTTCCTAGAAAAAAAGGAAAATTATCGATTTTGCGGTGTTTTCGTCATAATATTTTGAAAATTTCGGATATATGGGACGGTAAGGCTGTGCAGTCTAAATGAATGTGCGTCCAAGAACAAGATAAGTACATCGTAAGTTACCTATACAAGCCTAAAACAACGTTATTTGATAAGTCAATCGTATAAAAATGTCGTTTTCTTCATGTAAAAACAAGGTTGGCAAGCGTAATGTGAGGGATTGATGAAACTCGTTGTGTTAAACGATATTTCATTTTTCTGACTGTTGAACAACATCGAAACTCTTTAAAATTGATCTTCAACTTAAATGTGCTCCTTTAAAACTGCGATTAAGGCGAGGAAGAAAGCCTCCAGAAGGGCCAATGGTATGAGTCGTTATGCAAAAATCTCGCCCTTTTATTACAACGTTGCACCGAGGCAGCGCGAGGCTTGCTCGAACATGAGCGCTCGATTTCGGACCTCATAAAGATAAAGTTTTCGAACTTTGTTCAGAAACATTTCCCGGACCGGACGGTATTTACGGCCGGCTGTCCAATCCTGTTAAATGCCTGCATCAATGCCAAAATAAGCTTACCCTCTTGCACCCAAGTAAAAAGTTTCTCGGCTCAAGTTTTTTTTTGGGGGGGAGGCATTTTGAATGAGAGGAACATTGGATCATTTTGCTCGTTGGTAAAACTTCTTGACAGGAAGAAAACAAGCACCGAAAAAAAATCTGAAACCAAACGATATACCTGCCCAAAAGGGAAAATTATCGATTGAAGGGAAAAAATCTTGAGCCCTAAAAATAGGCCAAAAAATTCTCGCCGAAAAAAAAGGGCTAATGAAACAAAAGATTCTTGAATCCTAAAGAAAAAAAAATACAAACACTTTTGGGACCCACGGAAAAAAGTTCCGAGCACAATACTTTGGTTAGCTGATTTTTTAATTTTCCTTTTTTTTGAGAAAAAAATCGTCAATTCGAGCAAAAATCTTGGCTAATAAAATTTTTTGTTCAAAAAATGTATTAATCCACACACACACACAAAAGACCCAAGAAAAAACAGAAATTAGAAGGGACATCTTGTGACTATTTTCTAGATTACACAGAGAACGTTTTCTTCGAAAATGGTAGAACGCTGCTTGTCAGAACGATAAATAAAAACAGGATGGCGATGAAAACTCATATTTGATTTTCTCCCGGGCAAACCGCATCTCTCGAAATGAACCTCCGCTATCCCACGAAGACTTTGGAGTATGGCTCATTAAAACGGGCGACGAAGTTCGTTTCAACCAAAAATTTTATTCGAGTAACACTTCATGCCAGACAGCATGATTATTTCCACTAATGAAAAAGAGAATTTTGAAAACGAGAGAGGAGGCGAGGTTCGTCTGCACAACAATGGAGCCACATATCCAGTCACAAGGGCTTAAATGCTCACAGTTGAAAATGGCTCTTTACTTAGAATCGCTCGGCATTTGCTTTATTTATTTCCTAATTAGCGCCAGGAAGCGTGATGCATCAACCTTTTACCTGCCTCTGCAAAACACCTACGGACTAGGGCCGTAAGACGCCACTTAATTAGAGCTACTTAATCAACAATTTAATTTATAGGGTACACGAGAGATTATCTTGCGTGAACGCTGTTAATCCAATACACTTTGAACAAAAAATGCATTAATATAGGGGTGTGGATATCGACCCGACAAGCATTAATAAAGGGAGACTTTAACGCACGTAAACAACCTAATTTTAATGGGAGGTGACATGAACGCGCGGAACCCAACATAATACACTTTAAATAGTCGGGTCAATAGACACTCCCTTAAAATACAAATACATAAGCCTCAAAAAAATCTATAAAAGCACAAGTGTTTTTAAAAAAATAACGTCAGCAGGACTTTTTGGTTTATATTTTTTTTTCTCACAGAAGAGAAAAAATGTTGCTTGATTTGCAAAAATGGGAAACAACAAATTTACTTACTTATTTTTTATATAAAGATTGAAAACGAAGAAAAAATAATAAGTTTTGCCTTGGAATTTTTTTTCGAAACCTCGGCGACAAACATGAATATACCGTATAGAGGGATATTTCAGCAAGTAGGCGTAAAGAAAGATTTTTGCTTTTTATTTATTTTTTCTTAATACCAACAGAGAGATAGGGCTCTCGCTCGAGACCCGGTCATCTTCCTGGACACCTCAAGACCTTGAAACAAGCTCCCATTAAGACAACGACAAAAATCAACTTAAATAAGAAGGTGCCTTACTCTTAACAACTTCCTTGTTGAACGGTGCACTGTTTTAGGGTCTCTGTGTACTTCATTACCCGCTTGTTTATGTAACCCGCAGAAATTCAAGCACGGCGGGCGATTCAAAAAAACCGCCGTGGCGCTTCTCCCCTCCCCTCCCGCGGCCGGTGCGAAAAGAGGGGAGGGAGGCCTGCGACTGCGGTCATACCGTGGGAACAACCGGTGAGAGTCTAACGGTCACTTCCCCTCCGTTCCCTTCCCCTCCCCTGCAGCAACGGCAACACTGCCACCGTCACGGGAACACACCTTCATCTCGGGATACCTAGCAAAACTGTTTGTTTTCAATGAGAAACATTCGGTTGACAAGGAAGGGGAGGGGGACGATTTTATGAATGAGCGAAACACACGGAGTGCGGTTTTTCATTTCGATAATACGCTTTGATTTTTGTTCCGCGAATCGGTATAGGAGTTCAATTCATACCGAGATACCTTTCGGCCTTAAGAATCGTTTTATTTATTTAACAAAGTGTCTATCCGCACGCAAACTCCCAATTAAAACACATGGGGCCTTCTTGACGTGCGTTGAAGTTCCTCCAATACACGGTATATTATGAGTGACTGTCAAGGGCGCTCGAAAGGAACTGACCTTAATTAACGACATTCAGGGGAAACGTGTTCGTTGTGATTTTTTTCGCCTTGATCGTGTCACTTGTGAGACTACTGGAAAAAAGGACGAGAAAATAAAAGAAGAAGAAAAAAGAAAAAAAAAGAAAAAAGGAGAAACAGTTTTGGATTATTCTACATTTATTCCGGGTTCGAGAGTAAGAAGGGTATAAGGCCTAAGCCCACCCTTGGGCTGGTTTTTGGAGATGGACGAGTCGACTGACTTACAACGTAAAAGGTTTGCGAGAAATTTCCCTTAAAATTCAGTCGAAAAAAATCGAATGAATATTTTTGGGTTGGTTTTCTATTCGCTCGCCTATGTTAAAGCAACTTGAACTTGAACGCACGGAAACCAACCTAATACATGTTACATGGGGCAGCGTGTGAATAGTCAGTCCCCAATAAGGGTGTTGCTATTGACCCGACATGCATTTACAATGAAAGACTTCAACGCTCGGCAATGACATGAACGGAATTACATGGGGGAGACTTGAACGCACGTTAAAAGGCTTGAATGTACTTTGAATGAACCTTAATGCATTTAAATGTAAAGAGACGGAAACATAAATAAACCGCATTAAAGACAGATTTCCATAGGGGTGGTTGTCTGATCTCCGAAGACTTATGAGTTTTATAAGGTTTTATATAAATATAAAACCAAACTCAAAAGAACCCGTGAATTTGTTACTAGTGGGCGAATGTTTTCCTCCAATTTCCTTAAAGCTCCCTGCTCTCTTTGCAAGGAAAACAAGCAAAAATTTCCACCTCTGAGCGAAATCCTATTACACGGTGCGAAAGGCACAGCGCTATTCGAACCATCCTTTGTAACACAAAGTCTTATGTAATTGACTACCCTTCATTCCTTTGCGACATCACTCCTCAAGCGTGACTTCTACGTACTCAAATTTTTGGAGATCGCAAACTCAAACTTCCGTATTCTACGTGTAGAAAAGAAGTTTCCTCATAAATCACAGGGGGAGGGGGGATTTATCATTGTATTTTATTCAGTTCTATTCGCACGCCTATGTTGATCCAACGGAGACTTGAACGCACGGAAACCAACCTTATGCATTTTAAATGGGAGATGACTCGTACGAACGAACATCAACCAAATACATTTAAGGTCAGTCCTATTCGCACGCCTGTGTTGATACAAGGGAGACTTGAACGCACGGAAACCAAGATAATGCATTTCAAATGGGAGGTGACTTGAACGCACGGAAACCAAACTAATACATTTTAAAATGGGGCAGCGTGTAAATAGTCACTTCGTTGTATTTTTCCCGAAAAAAACACATGGGTAGATTATCGGTTCACTTGAAGTCTTGACCCCATCACGGCAAGAGCAAGAGACGACTCAAGATCCCACGAATAATGAACACTTAGGCGCGTATCATAGACTAAAGCTCAAACACTAGAATTTACGAAAGCTAACAAAGGAGTAAGGCCAAGAAAAGGTCAGCAAGGAATATTTTAATTGCTAGTAATTAACGTTAATAAGGGGACAATGTGTGGGAATAGGGGTCTTCTTGTTGGCTCACTAATGAAGGTAAGGGTAAAAAAGAATTTCTCATATCCTACAAACACGAGCGGTAAATTTTTCTTACTTCCGCAGCAAATCGCGAGAAAGAGAGGAATAATTGATCTCTCCTGAAAATTAATTCTTTTCTACGAAGATTACAAACCCTGGTCAAGGACTCACTTTCGAGTGCCTGAATATTGAAGTAATAAAGAACAGATATCAAAGGATAATTTATATCTGCCTTCATTGAGCAAAGAGCAGAGACAACCATTAAGTCTTTCAAGATTTCTTTTTCTTTTTCTACTGTTTAAAGTATTCTCCTTGGAAATTCAGGGTAGCTGTCATAAGCGCCAACGCCGCAAGCGCCAATCCGTAACCGCACAAAACGAGAAAAGTCGCAAACGCCAAAGTTCATAACTGCTATACAAACCTAACCTAACTTAACCTAACCTAACTTAACCTAACCTAACTTAACCTAACCTAACTTAACCTACCTAACAAAGCCTAACCTAACCCAACTTAACCTAACCTACTAAATGATAGGCCTATCATTTGGCGGTTACGAACTTTGGCGTTTACGGCGTTGGCGCTTGCGGTTTTTGGCGCTATCGAATGCCCCCCGAAATTCACTTTTAGTTCTACAGGTGGAACTTCCTATCTCTTGTGTTGTCCTTTGGATCAACCTTTGATTACTTCACACATTCAAGCCTGCAGATTGAGTTAGCTGTCTAGTGCCTTCTTTCGATGAAGGTCCGATTGGGGACAAAAAATAAGATCAGGTGGCCTGTGCTTCGCTCCTTTTGTTTTTTTAAAGGACTTACGTACGGTTTCTTTACCACGAATATTGACTTGGGAAGATATTACGTAAGACATTGCAAGTTATACGTAACCATCCCTTGAGTTACGTATTTCTACCCTGGATACAAGTTCTATAAATAGGTATACTTGCTTTGGCTCGCTCCCCCTTAATGGGATACCAACCTGTGAACAAACAAGGAAAAAAAGGCGTTACACAAGAGGCAAGAAATAATTCTGTCACAAAGGGGCCTGATTTGACCGACATACCACACATAGATTTGATTCATGACAAAGATATTTTCATCGTTCTGCAATGAAAAAAAAAGAAAAGAAAAGCAGTGTAAAATTAAGGTAGAAAATTTTTAGGCCATTAAAAAAAAGGTAAAAAGGTTGTACGAAAAGAAGACATGCAAATTAAAAAAAATGTATCTGAAAAGCAAAATATTTTGGTTTCCGACAATTATTGGCTTTTAAATAAGAAAGGCCTAAATGCTTTCACAAAGCTCAATACACTCTACAAAATATTAAAAGATACGAGGAGAATAGAGCAATATTGCATAAAGACTGGGTTCACATGAACGGTTGCTCTCCAGACATTTTTTCTCGGATTCGGCAAAGGAGGCTCAATTTGTTCCAGCCGTCACTGGCTCGATCAATGCAGTGAGCATCGATCAAAAATCAACGTCATGGAAATCAACAAATAATCAACGAGTCGCGACTAACAAGACGTTTGAGTGCCGCTGAAGTCAACGCAGACTTCAATTACACCAAACATTTTTTGTCCCGCTTTTAACTTAGAAGTGCTATATCGCTCCGTTTCTTTCTGCGCACTATAACCAGCGTTCCGCGAAAAGTAAACGCATCTTCTCGGAAAGGTGCGTTCGTGGAAGCGAGGGTTATCAAGGTCGGAAACCTCGGTTATCTCTTAGGGATCTTGTTTCTGCACATGGACATGATAATCATGTCTCTGATTATTTTCAAACTCCAATTCCTTTGATCTTCGAAGTTCCATCCAAAAATATGGTCTGTACCTCAATGATAATACTGTGAAATCTCGGTTATACGTCCACGTCGGGACTTAAAAATTTGGACGTAGAACTGAGAGGGACGTAGAAGCGAAAATAATCTTCCGTATAACGCCATGTAAAGTATTCTGGATTAGAGTATACCAATTGGACGTACAAACGAGCGGGACTTACAACTGAGAGACGTATAACTGAGGCTCTACTGTAACAAAAGTGATATGGCCCTTCGCATCGCTTCGCGGTTGCTCCGCATGGTGGACAAACGGTAGAACAAACGGGGGGCATTCGATTGCGCCAAACACCATAAGCGCCAACGCCGCAAGCGCCAGTCCGTAACCGCCAAACGAGAAAAGTCGCAAACGCCCAAGTTCGTATAGGTTAGGTTAGGTCAAGTTAGGTTAAGTTAGG
>Ga0058701_10004200_pt1 | contig 11640 bp, 7 predicted proteins | sample AgamicOrMae_FD_97039 | JGI IMG/M metagenome (GOLD analysis project Ga0058701, IMG submission 97039) | Agave microbial communities from Guanajuato, Mexico - Or.Ma.e | ecosystem: Host-associated > Plants > Phyllosphere > Phylloplane/Leaf | place: Guanajuato, Mexico | collected 2012-06-04 | reverse complement strand
ATTCCAATCATTGGACCTAGCGTGCGATCTCAAAGTAGAAAGCACGACTATTAACTGACCTTCTCCGTTGTTGTTCTACTGTTGACGAACTGCGTTAGTTGTTGCTGCGTTTTCGCGCTAACTTGATCTTTTTCCGCCGTTGAGATCGCATGCACATCAGCGTGCTCGTCACTCGCCATGGGGAATACCCAGGTAGCAAATCTTCTGGACTGCCTATACAGACATATGGCACCCATATGGGTTGCCCACAGGATTCTCATATGGGAACGGGTCAGACGTTACCCTCATGGGGCTTCCCAAGTACTACCCACATGGGGTGTGTCGAAAAGGAGCTCGTATGGGACGCCCAGGTGGCGCCCATATGGGCCAAACAGCGTTGTACGGTTGTTCTGTACATGGGGTGAAAATTCTGTTGCCAAGTGATTCTCTTATGAGACGAGCTAGAAAATATTGAATTTCCCATGGTTCTAACACGGCCGCAGCATGAGTTGTTTTAAAACAGCATGTCAAACATTTATGTTTTAATTTGGACTTGATTCTTTTTCTAGGTATACTAGTGTTAGGAGGGTAGGCGATTACCCCCTTTTAAACAAGTTTTCTCGTCTTCGGTATTAAAGGCGTTTCTCGACCCCCTGGTGATATCTTTCAAAAATGAAGAACAATTTCCCTCTTTTTATTAAACATGTATTTTTTTTTCTTGTGCTGTGGAGCGAGAGGGGGGCGACTCCCCCTGGAATAAATGTTGCCTCATCTTGTGTATTTAGGCGTTTCTCGACCATCCGATGCTATCCTGAAAAGATGACAATAGCACATTTTTTTTAAAAATTTGTTCATGTACTTTTTTTCTTGTGTTGCGAAGGGGATAGGGGGGACTACCCCCCTGGTTCCTCGATCCTCTGATGCTATCCTGGAAAGATGACAGTGGCACCATCTTACATGGTAGCACTTTATCAAAGAAAAATTTGGACTTACAATTTTTTTCTTGTGTTGCGAAGTGGTGGGTGTGACCTCCCGCCTAGAAAAACTTACTTCATCTTTTTTATTTATGTGTTTCTCGACCCCTTATGCTATCCTTTTATAGAATGGTGAAACCTTTTCTTTTTTTAAAAAAAATATTTTATTGGACTTGGATTTTTTTCTCATGCTGGGGGGAGGGGGCAACCACCCCCTGAAGAAAATGTTCCCTCATCTTCTGTACTAAGTCGCTTTTCGACACCTGACTACGTTTAAACATGACTACGTTATGTTTAAATTGTTATGATCCCTCATTGATTATTTATTTTTTTGCCATGGGGGTCCTTTCATTAATTATTCTGGAAAATAATAATCTATTCCTTCAGAGACTTTTGTGATGTGTCTTTAAACGTAGTCTATTCTTCCAATGGCCCTCCCGAGGGCTTCTATTCGTCGCCGGCTGACGCGCGGCAAACGCGACACAGCTCAGAAGCTGCCCCAAGCCGCGGAGAGAGATGGAGAGTCAACCTCTACTCTAAATTTGGGTATCCTTCTTTTGAGTAAGCTGACCAAATTATTGCCGCCTCGCTTTCGGTTTCAGGTCGGAAGATATTTTACAAAAACAAAATGGAAAGGCTATCTCTAATGGGAGTAAAGCTGCCCTTTTTACAAATACTTATTTCTTTTGTAAACTTGTATTTTTTTCGAGTTCTCCAACCACGTGACTCATGCGCTGTGCACCTTCTTCGCTACAGTGGAGACAGTTTTGCATGAGAAGAAGACAAAAACTATTTTTTCTCAGAAGGTTTTCGTCTTTATCGTGTTCACCTGAAACTCATAAACAATCGAAAACGCAACAAATACTGGTAAGTTGATTACGTTTAAAAATACGAAGGGCGAAGCCTTAGGGCTCACTGATGAAATGTTCGGTCACCTGAGGTATACAGGGTGTCTCAAGTTTAATGTAAAAATATGAAACCACGGATAGGCAAAGGGATTCTAAGACGAAAATGTGAAATGAACATGGGGTCTAAAACGCACCGTTTGGCGTCCAGACGCCTTCGAACGGTTTGTTCTGGTACCCATCGTTTAGCAAAGGTACTACTCGTTCGACTAAAATATCCTGAGTTTTAGGTGCGCCAAATCATTTTGAGTAACTTTAATTCCCATACACTTTGTCATAACTTCAACGGTTTAGGCAGTAGAAGCTGAAAACAAAAGGTAAACATTGTCCCATCTGACAACATTTCAACATATAACTTCATCGGTTCGCAGCGCCAAACCGGCCAAGTTACGAAAAATTTACGGGAATCAAAGTTACTCACCATAATGTGGCGCACCTTAAACTCTGATTGTTTTAATCGAACGAGTAGTATACCTTTACCAAGAGATGGATACCAAAACAAACCGTTCGAAGGGGCCTGGACGCCAAACGGTACGTTTTAGACCCCATGTTCATTTCATATTTTCGTCTTAGAATATCTTTGCCGATCCGAGGTTTCATTTTTTTACATTAAACTTGGGACACCCTGTACACAAAGCAAACTCCTCTAAACACGACGCGTACTAGGGTGGTTAGGCGATAGGTTTGGAGAAGAATGAATATACGGCACTCACTGTCAGCAAGAACCACAGTCAACGTAGGTACATACTCGTTACAAGTATAGTGATAGCTTAACTTTGTACCTTTTGTCAATTGGACAGCCTTTCTGGACCCATGAGCAACCCATATGGGGCCAGTATGGGCTGCACACCTGGGGCCCATGTTGAAGAGCCCTTATGGGGCCCTTTCGACAAAACAGCATTTCCAGCTGGGCCCAATTTTTATCCCTTGTCCAATTGCTACCTGGGTAAGACGTTCGATGGGAAGAACGGGTAGCGTCGGACGACTTTGTCTCCATTTTACTAATATTTTCATAGCAAGAAAAAAAGGCATTTTAACATTGAAGAAATAAATTAATAATGTCGCGAGCCGCGTCTGCGACACTCATCGTCGACCACCCGTACCAATACAGCCTCGACACCCGCTCTTACCCAGAAGTGATCACTGTAAATGTTAAATGGTCAAATATAACTAAAGAATAGGTGCTGAAATCTTAGTATTTCAATTAGTCAATTTTGACTATTTTGTAGACAAAAATGACCATTTGTTAGTCACTTTTTACTATTCAATTAGTCATTTACAGCTTACTATGAAAAATAGTCATATTTGACTAAAGTTTTGTAGCTTAAATTTCAGTGTTTCAATTAGTCAATTATGACTATTTTTTTAAGTAAAAAATGACTATTTAAGTAGTGAAAAAAAGAAGTCGTTGATTAGATAGAGTTTAAAAAAAGACTTATTTTAGACTCAGGGACCAGACTAATATTGGTACTAGAAAATATTGATACTAAATATGGTAGAAATGTTTTAGCCGCTAAATCAGTGTCAATTTTGACAATATTACACTTAATTTAAAAATGACTAAATTAAATACTCAATTAAAAGTACTAAATAAATCAATAAGTCGAAAAATGACTATTTCAAATTTAGAGTGAGTGATGGGAATAGTGGTATGAAGACGGGACTCACTTCCAATCGGAAAACCTACTAGGGAAAACATTGAAATGACCACCACACGTGTATGGACTGTCAATGCTATTCTTTTTTATTGAGATACTTCCTTTTTAACTGGCAGCTAATTGAGATACATTTGAGGCACATGCGCTTTAAACCTGCCTTCTATGTAGTAGGGATTCAAATCCTGAGTAAAATCCGGTTCTGAAGTAGACCGATACTTCCATGTTCCACCGGCTGTATAACACGAGAGGAATAAATGAGAAGTACACACAATCACAAGAAGGATGACATTTCTTTTTGTCCCATTTTAAACCCGTGTCTCACGTTAGGGACAGACTCTTTGAGAATTTCTTTGTAAGACTAGGATATTGTTTACATCTACAATGATGACGAAACAACCGCCAAACTATAGAAAAATATGACATTCGAGGAATGTCCCTCTTTACGCAGTCTGTCCCATTTTGAAAACAAGAAGTAATGTTACAACACCAAATTTTTCATTTTCTTCATCTTAACTTGATCAATGACTTGAAACGTTTTTTAAACAAACTCATCGAGCAAATTTTTTCCCGTGAACTTAAAAAACTTTAATATTTTAGTACACATACATATAACTCACGTAATTCTTCCCCTCTTTGAATGCCTTAAACTCAAAATTTCGGACGGTGACAAGTCGTTTTTAGTGGTCAGGTGGGTGTAATAGGATCGTAGCTGTATTTCTGATTAATAAAAAGAGACTGTTATCGGCACCTTTTAGCTCGACGAAACACCCTTAAATAACCGCCTTTCATTCATTGTTGGAAGAAATCCTTGGAACAAAGTCCGACGAAATACCAAAGCTGTAAGCAATGCCGTAGCAATTGTAGGACTAGGGGGGGGGGGAAGCCCCCGCACTCAAAATTAGGCTCTTTTGGGAATCTACCACAATCGGGAAGGAAACTATTACGAGGGAGGAAGGTCGTTGGCTCAAAGATTTCAGAGAGCAAGTTGCATCCGAGTATTTTTACAGCGTGACTTGACAAAATGCCCTATCCGCAAGTGTAATCGATGCTTTATAAGATGTGACCTTAATATCGACCCTGCAAAACCAAAATGACCTTGTTCTCACGAAGGATAAAAGTGAGGAATGCGCGAAAAACTGAATTTTTCAAGATGGCGTCGCTACATCACCCTTAAGATATCGCATGTATTCGTAACAAAGTAGAGTCCACAATATCAAGTTAACTTTAGCAAACGGTGTAGGTAGGCAACCCGCAAAAAAATTAACGGGTTCGGCTACGCTATAGTTTGTGAAATCAAGCCCCCTCCCAAAAAAACGGCGTTTCTTCAAATGCAGATGAGTCTCATCAATAGTTCATAATCCAAGGGAACGAAGAAAAATCGCATATTATCGAGAATAACGCACGGCACCCTTAAATATTGGTTTTTAAGTGACATCGACGAAAAATTATGAGTATGCTCTGCGAGGTTCATTACCCGTCAAGACTAGACTGTACTAAAAGGCTACACTGAAGGTTAAAAAAAAGAAAAGATCTGTAAAAGCATCCGCATGGCACTACCAACGGATTGATATGAGCTCTAATTTGTGTATACAGTGGTCAAACCATCTTAGAAGATGTTTGCCTGTGAAGAAGATGCAGCAATGAACGAACACTCCTTAATTTTTTAGACTTCCGTTTAAAAATCCAAAAACGTGTTTCAAAGCATGCGCCATACAACCTTTAATGCTGGTCAGAGGTGATGCAGCTCAGTAAAAACAATACCTCTTTTTGGGGAATGCTATACCCGTTTTGGGTGTGAAACCAAAACGAAGGTGGTACGAATTCTGGTTATTTTTCAAGATAGGCCTATGTTCAGCCATATCATTTAAAAGGTCTCGGCGAGAGCTATCCATTGATATGACTGAACACAGGTCTATGTTAATAAATTACCAAAATACACAGTACTGTAGCCCTATTTTAGTTTTATACCCAAAAGAAATGTAGCATCCCCCAAAACGGGAATTTTATTTATACTGTGAGGCCTATGGATATGCCGTTCAAACTGACAAAGTTTAGAAACCAACAAATCTGCAACTTACTATTCCCGGTCTTTTGCCAAGCGAAGCTTTGAGTTAGATAGGCACACCTCCCGACAACGAGGCAGTGATTGTTGCCTGCCCACGAAAATTCCCTCGCTGTCCAACACGTGATGCCAGGTTCACGACTCTCGTTCTGTGCCGTGCGCACGTCGGTAGAGGTTTGTGCTCATGTAATCAATGCAGGGAATGAAGAAGTATGCGACGAACTGGTCTACAGTGTTGCCAGATTCCGCAAATTTTAATCGCGTCAAACTTTTTAACCATTAAGATTACCTAGCATGTCGGGTATGTTTTGGATCGCTCTCGAGCTGAGCATTCCAAAAATAGGATTCAGTATCATGTTATCTTTAACAGTTAAGAAGGTAGACGTGTTCATACTTGAAGGAGTCGCGGAATCTGACAACACTGGTGGTGTATCGTCAATAAAAATCCTACGTTACCTTACGTTACGTAGTACACGTGTAGCCAAAAGAATGCATCATAAATCCGGTTCAACCTGGGTCTCCCGTGAAAGCAGAACCTAACCTCCCTCGACAAAGACTGCTTGAACCTAATATTTGATACCGGTAAGTGTTTCAACCGCTCAGTGCAAGATGATTACATAACCTTCATGTTTTTCAAAATGTTCTTGTCGGAAGCATATCTAGACTATCTTGGTTGTTACATAGCGGTCTAGAAAGAAGTACTTCGTGAACGAATGTGTGTGCATTGCTGTAAGGTTTAATCTAATGGCTGATAGATCATTGAAAAGATCTATTAATTTTGGGACCGTTAAAGTTTTCTCGCGTCACTGCGTCGGTCTACAACACTTGTGTCATAATAAGGGAAGAAAATGTTATTCGTCCGATTAGCGTTTTAATTAGTGCTAACAATGAACGGAGGTTCACACTTTCGAACCATAAAAATGTGAGTTGGTCGAAAAACAAGATAATCTTTGTAGTGACGAAGGCGTACAAGAACGAATCGACGAAACCTCAAAGATTTTCAAAACCATTACATTCTCTTGGACGGTCCTAAATTAGAACATCTTCATCTTTTAGGTGTCCGAATTGCGATTTGAAGAAGGAATCTATTTGTTCTTTCCTTATCGTACTTCCCTCAACCATCATTGTATAAAAGTAGGTATAAGAAAAACAACAAATAATCAATGAAATAAATAATTACACCTTGCTGCAGCGAAGGGGAAGGTTAGATCAAGTGATTAATACCTTAAAATCTGAAATAAACACTAAATTTTCCCCTCCAAAAAAACTGTCGTATATTGATATTTTTCAAAAAAATAACATGATATTCATAACAAGCATTTATAACTGAACAATGCTAAAAGCTTAAGTAATTCATTCAAGAAAGGATGGCATTAATTTCAAGTTCTCCGTAAGTAGCGTTTGACGAAAGCCTACCAAGTCGTGAAAAGAAATTTCCTGCTATGGAAACAATACGTTCAACAGCACCTGGCCAGAGCGCCCGAAGAAGGCAACCCATTCGACAGTAACGTCATGTGGGTGGCAGCTGCGTTGGCGTTCACTCATAACACACATAGGCCATACATCCTTATTTGCAAGAGAATATATTTTCACATATGCGTTGAGCGTCTTTCAGCCTTTCACGCAGCTCTTCATTCTATCCCACTAGCTCTTTCGGAAGTGATGAATGTGTCAATAACAGGATGGAGCTCGAGGTCCATTATAATCGGCTTTATATTCATATTTGAAGTCTGGAGTTCAAAAATTTATTAAGATAAAATTACAGTTTTTGAATCGTTTATGATGGACCTTTTTTAAAACCCAAGTGTTGATTTTAACATCTCCAGTTAAAATTTTAGTTGCTCGAATAATGGTTATTTGACGAAAATTGCCCAAAACTTTTTTTAATTCGGGTAATATTTTATGATAAAGTGTCTCTCTTTTGCTAATGATGTTATTGATCGTTAGTGTTTTGTCATGGTTTCTTTTCCCCTTTTGTTTCCCAAATATTAGCATGCCAAACGACAAAAAGAAATAAAAAATCAATGGATTCAATAATAAAAAGACAAGGAAAAATGCCTGATTGGAAGATATATAGAAACAAAAATTTTACATATTTAGGCGACATTTATTTCACCTATTTGTTGGTAAAGCTTTATATTATGTGCGCCAAAATGATTGCATCCTAACATTTCGTTCTGACGTGTTGTGGAAGCCAAACAACATTAACGACGAGCCGGGAATCGGGAGGGTGACAGAGAATCGCGAGGAAGGGTGGTACCACTCGATCTTCCGATAAAACTACGGTCGACAAGGCGGTGTCTTAACAGCTACGCCCTCTGAGCCCACGGCCTTCCCAAAGAGCCACTCCATACTCTTTCCGTATCGTGATATCCTACCTTCTGGAGGAGCCTACAGAGTACGGATGTTTAAGAGCACAGTTTCAAAATATTACAATGCATCCTGATGAGAAGAATATTTGTTATCGATCGGCCTGATTCCTAATTAGTTTCCGATCCGGTTGTTCTACATATTTTCCGGATGTTAAGGTAATTTGGTGTGAAGAAGAAATTTTTGGTTCGAGAGTGCTGCATCAGCTAGTTGGTTGAAAACCTCCGAAAAGGATATTGATTTTTTGGCCCATTCTTTTTAATAAAAGAATCAGACCTAATTTTTGTCAAAACTGAATAAGAGGTAACGGATTTCATGAACCAAGTGTGGATATATGTGTTTGAACACAATTTTTTAAGGTAGCAATTTTAACCTCTTGGTTCAACCTTCCGTCGTCAAATCGAGCAGAGCGACAGCGGAGCGAGGCAAGAGGTGTCTAACCTAACTTAACCTATCATAACAACGCCCCTTGCTTTTTACCAAGATTATTTATAGTCGCTTGTGCCTCGCTTCGCTATCGCTCCGCTCGGCCGTCGCCAAGCCTGATGCCACTTCTCGGCGGCCTTGAATCGGCCGCCGAGAAGTAAGCGGCATCAGGCGTGGCGACCGTTTAATTAGGTAACCCTAGGTCAAGTTAGGTTACGTGGCTTTTGCCTCACTCCGCTATGCTTAACGTCGCAAGGGTTAAACCAAAAGGTTGAAAATGCAACCTTAAAAATTTAAATTGAATACTGTTAATTTGTGAGGATCAGGCAAAATCATGTTAATAACGTCCATGTTTAAATAACTATTGCTTGCTAACTTGCTGCAAATCAAAAAGTAAATTAACAACTCGCGAAATAACAGCAAATTGAGATAACAGCATGTTAGGAAGTGTGGCCACAAAGCAAAACCAACCAAAAACGAAGGCTGTGGGACACGCGACGCGACTTTGCGGGGTAATGGAACGCATAACAGATCTGTGTCAACTGGAGAAACCTGCCGGCCGAAGCGAAGGAATCCGTTTAATTGCAAGGTCCTCGGACGCTGATATTTGGTGACTAGGTCCGAGATGCAAACCCAGTCCTCGATTTTTTTTTCCTCCTGCGGAATGCGGAGCGCGCGCGCAGGTCACCAAGTAGAGTTCCTGTTTGCCACTACTCTTTCTCAGCGGATTGCCAGTGCATTGCTCTGAACTTCAGACGTCCTAGGTTGATTGAGCTTAGTACTTACAGTAATCTCTGCAGTTGATATTTTTTTTCAGACTTACTACATATCAACTACTAAAAATTAACATTCTAACTAAAATAAATTAATAAAAAGAATCTATTTCACTTCCACGGCCCATAAAGTGTTGGCATCGTGCAAAAATCGAGTTCGATATAAGACCGGATTTGGGATGTACGCACAACCTTCGACACGTCAAGAACAGTCGTTTTGGACAATCTGTCTCTGCGTGTGTGCGTGAGTGTCTTGCTGTAGTTTTTTTTTTCCGCGAACTCTCGCGGATGTAAGTGTTAACCGATCGAGTTTAAATTTTAGGGGCATGTTCGGCTATATGAGGCATTGCGTCGTATCAATTTTTGTGTCGGTTCGTCAACCCGATCATAAGATAAACCAGTAAACGGGTTTTTCCTATGGCGTAGGAAAATTTGAGTAAATATTATCCGAACGTAACTAAATTTTCCGGGTACCTTCTCTTATATGAGGATACGAGGGACCCGATCGGTCAATCCGTTTAGCGGTAGACAAGCCGAAAGTGGGACTCAACGAATCAGATTGCGCTAGTGTGTGTATGTAGGACAGAATCTTACAGGGTGTTACAACTACGTGTTGTTCAATAAATTGGTGCTTGCTGTTCCCAAAATGGGACAGTTACCCGAAAGTGGAACACTCCCTGAATACAAGATGGTGTTAGTTACGCGTCTTTTTGCCATTCTTTTACATGTAAAAAAACTTGGTGTTGTAAAATTACTTGATGCTCCCAAAATGGGACAGATGTACTAAAGTGGGACATTACCCGAATACCATATATGTTCTTAGTTTTGCGGTGGTGTTGTCATCATTTTACCTGAAAAAAAATCTAACATCTGAAAAATGCCGGTGCCGGAAGCGAATTTTCCTAAGTTGGGAGACGGGCCTAAAATGGGACAAAACGAATTTGACTGCGCTTGTTTCTGTGTCTTTCATATGAATACGTCGCTTGTGTTTCATAGCCCATTCACTAAGCAAGTGGGACGTGGAAGTATTGGCTCACTTTAAGGCCCGGTTTTTATAGTATTTTCTGTGATTTCAATGATAAATTACATTGCTTTAACAGAAAATATACTTCTTACGTATAAAAGGGCGTGAATCGAGGGAAAAAAAACGTTAAACATACGAAGTGACTATTCACACGCAGCTCCATTTGAAATGTTTTCGTTTGGTTTCCGAGCGCTGAAGTCACTTTCAGCTCAAAAAAACATTGGGTTGACTTCTCCGTGCGTTCGACTCGATCTTTATTAATCTAAAATAGGGCTGCGATGAGAAATGATCTTAAATATATTTATTGGAGATGCAATCGGTCAAAAAAGCCATGACACCTGCCGAAGAAAACGACTATATGAACGCAGGAGGTCAAGACTTTTGTGGACCACTGTGCCGTATCGATGTGAACAATATTTTGAAAAGTTGCTGAGTTCTAAACTCAGAAGCTTTATGTCTCTCGATAAAAGGCGTTACAACAAATATCACCACACTGATTCAGATTTGATTGATACAATGGTGGTGGAAATGAAGATATAAACGCACTTTTGTGCTTGATTTTGCAGTAAAAAAAGTGTAAATTAGTTTGTTTTTTCGTGCACATTGGAAATTTTAGAGTCATGGACACGACTCTCACGGACTGGCGTGAACGCGGGCACGCGCTGACGTGAGCGCGACTGACGTGCACCATGCTAGGCTGGAAGGATTATAGTATGGCTTGTCGTTTTAAATAATACCATTTCTTAGTGAGGATTAATATCTTTAAGGCGTTGGCGACTAAATTTCCGTGATTGACTGCGGCTCTGCCACAAGCGACTATTTCAAAAAGCTGAAACGGATTCCCGGTCTTATAATTATTACACGCAATAAAACTTGACAGTCATTAGGGGAGTCGCTTTTTCCCCCTCAATTTTATGCCGCTTAACGGAAGCGTGTAAAAAAAGCGGACTGGGTGCAAAACACTAATAGTCTCAAGGACGTACTGATCAAACTTCTGTCAAGTAAGCAACAGATAACGAGGCTTACCAACAGTTTAAGGCCTCCATAGCTAAAGTTCTTAGGATTTTCTTCTTTGAAGTCGACACAGTCTTAGATCATTTCAGATTACGGCTACCTGATTTATCTCTTCGATTCAGCCTGAAAGGTTGAGTGTAGGTTGACAAACGAAAATTTTGAGCCATTAATTAATGGAAATGACATTTAAAGGATATTTGTCCAAAAGGGAGAGCTAGAAATATATTCGAGTCGAGTAAGAGAGCGGAGGGATACGCAGTAACGGGTTGTATAAATCTTTGCAAAATCTACAACCTCTCCTCGTGGTTACAATTTTACTGTTGTAAAGACAAAATGTAAGAAAGCTTAAAACCTCACCATTATCTCGAGATTGAAATCTGTGGCCTTTTATTGCAATAAAAGGCCACAGATTTCAATCTCGAGATAATGGTGAGGTTTTAAGCTTTCTTACATTT
>Ga0058701_10004199_pt1 | contig 11642 bp, 11 predicted proteins | sample AgamicOrMae_FD_97039 | JGI IMG/M metagenome (GOLD analysis project Ga0058701, IMG submission 97039) | Agave microbial communities from Guanajuato, Mexico - Or.Ma.e | ecosystem: Host-associated > Plants > Phyllosphere > Phylloplane/Leaf | place: Guanajuato, Mexico | collected 2012-06-04 | reverse complement strand
GTGTATGTGTGAAACGAGACGAATGCGTGCTCAGGTGTGACGATTAAAATTCGAACTTATTTTCATCTTTTTCGCTATTGGGGGCTTTCTTACGTAATGAGCGTGTGCCCCAGAGCATGCTATGCACCGGGAGACTCTGCCTCGCTCCTTTTCAAAAAAAAAAAAATAGCTAGAATACCGGCAACTTGGAGTTTTTGATCTCTGCGATGAAAGAACGCAGGATTTCCTTCAAAATACCCCTCTCGTACGATTTCGCGGTTTTGTTTCAGGACTGAGGAAGTGTTAATTAAGCCGCAACAATGAGTTTCCTTGGAAAGAGATTCCCCGTAACGTGGAGATGAACAGATTTAAGTCAAGAGTTTGTGTGTGTTCGTTCGTCTGTGAGTGAGAGTGTCCCGTACTATTCTATATCGTACAAGAAATTGCGTAGATGTTATGCAATCACAGTGAAATTTTCAGAGGGTACTCTCATTTCCTTAGGAAGTTCTTGATCCCTTTAGCCCAGAACAAGGGTGATGCGCCAAGTCGAGCTGATCAAAAAATGGATCAGCACCTATGTCCGGAAGCGTACAGTTTGGCTTTAGAAGGAAAGAACGATATGGAGGTGCTTCTTTTAGTACTAATTATCCGAAAAAAGAAAAAAAGATCGATTTTTGTCCTGGAGTATCTGGGTGCCTCTTTTAGTACTAATCATTCGAAAAAAAGAAAAAAGATCGGTTTTTGGCCTGGAGTACACAATACTAGTTCTGAAAAATTAGGAACTTAAACTTGCGGGTATATGTAGAGACAGCGCAAAAAAAACACTTGTCTGGAGAGCAGGAAAAAAAAAATCCCGGTTTACCGCCGTAGTTGTCATTTTGTGCTCCTAATGCGAACTAATACAAATGCATTTTTTGAATGATATTATTAATGGAAAATGTTTGCATAAGAGATCAAATTCACGCAGACCGTTCGTAAGGACCATGAGACAAAGCTCGGACCAATGATGTCATACTCGACAAGATTAGGTGAATTGGCAGGCAATACTTCCACCTCCGAAGTCGTGTTGGTTGCGGAGTCGTTTTCCAGAGCTTTGTATTTTAAGAATTTATTAAGTTTTCATTTTTTGTGCAGGAGGTCGTCGACGAGTCAGACGGCTGCGGAGGCAAATTTAGCGTAGTGGTGGTCTCTGAAAAATTCGAAGGAGTGCCACTACTACAAAGGCATCGGTGAGTTAGAAGAAAAAAGGATGAAGGAGCTTTTTCGTCTTGATTACTACGCCCCTCGTCGCCATTTATTCAGCTCGTTAAATAGTGCATTATATTAATTTGAATTTTAGGCTTAGAAAATTTGGAGTTTAGTTTTGCGGGAACAATTTTCCAATCAATTATGATAAACTGTAATTGCATCCAAAGTTTGTGTCACTGGTTAGTAACATCCGCTGCGTTAGTCAAAAAATATTCTGTGTTGCAAAAAAAAAAGTATTTAGAGCAAGGAAACAATAAGGATTTATCGGATAGGAATCTAAAACCTACGGCTTATTTTCAAAATGATATGGAAATAGGATACCCATGAAAATTTGTCAATCAAAAATGCTTATTTAACCCATTTGTGAACCAAAATCAAAATTGTCTGTTTAGAGTTTCTAAAATTTCACCAACCGTGAGGTTTGATTTATTTCATAGCCAAAAATTCATAGCACTTTGGAACCCGCACATTCTCAAAATCAGAAAAAAACCTTCCAAAAATTAAAACATGAAAAAAGGGCCCCTGTCTTTGCTGCCCTCCTTTCTTCGTGAAAATTATAAATATTTAGGCGCACTTCGCCGCAGATTTTAGTTCGAGGTCTAAAAATTTGTGTATGAGCTGGGATTTTGCTTTTACAAATTCCGTTCTATTTTTTGAAGCGCGAAATCGATAGGCATCAGTTGAAAGAGCGCGAACCTTTATGATGTTAATGGTTATTGTTATTCCCGATGGGATCTTTTTCAGCCTGGTCAACTCGGTTCTTGACGAGGAGCTGAAGGTGATCCATGCGTTCTCGCAGAAGACGCTGACGCCGTCGCAGTGGGAAAAGCTTCAGTCTTCCGCCTGATGTCCTGCTGGCAGGACATTCCATCGCAGGGACTGACGACGTGAGAGGACAGCGCAATGGCGGCGAGCGAAAACGGAAAACCTCTCAAAATGCTAGTCTCGGCGCCGGGGAAGGTTATTTTACATGGGGAACATTCGGTGAGTATTTGACTGGATTTCGACGGAAATGGCTCGAGACGCGTTGACTGGCTGCTGACTCTAAGACGTAAGCGGCACCAGGCTTGGTGACGTGTAGGTTACCTCTAGCTGGGTTAGGTTAAGGACCTTTTGCCTCCTCCGTTCGGCTTGGCAACGTACGGTGAATCAAGAGGTTTAGAAAATGTAAACTTGCAAATTAAATTAAATTTTGAAATTGAATTATGAATTGAAAATTTGATTTTAAAATTGAGTTGAGTCTTGAAATCCGGACAAAAATAATTAATTAACGACAAAACGAAAAATAAGGAAGATGAATCAAATCGTTAAAAACATCAATTCTTAATACAGAATAAATTAATGTGCATTGTTGGTCTTTGAAAAATAAATTTTAAAGCTGCTATTCAAGGTACTGGAGGTAAAATTTGATGCTAAAATAAAGATATGATTACTGTTAAGTTTATTTAACAACAGGAAAAAGACTTTTTTCACGGAATGATGTGTACTGAACATAGGAGAGGCTGAAAAACTCATTGCCAGGATGTAGCAAGTTCACATAGTGTGAGGAAAAAGTACGCAAACAGCCCCACCCAGCAGAAAATACTTAATACCCTCTCCCAGCCTCGGTTAAAATACCGGTTAAAATATAGCGGTAGTACCCCACCCCATCCGAAAAAGTGAGGGTATTAGATCTCGACGATTGCTTAGGAAGTAAGGTAGAGCTTGTGTGCATAGCATATATTTTTGATAAGGATTTCAGTCGATTGCACCTCACCATTTCAACTTTACCTCCAACACGACGTGCTTTTTTTTTGCAGGTAGTTTACGGGCACTTAGCTATAGCAGCTAGTTTAAATCTAAGGTCGAAAATCGAGTATACGGCGAGAGAAGAGAACTCTGTGCGTCTTCAGTTACCCTCCATCAAACTCGATGTGACGTACACTTTAAGGTAAGTTCATCTCACGTAAGATAAAGTTACTTGTCCGTCATGTTCTTTTTTTTTAAAAAAATATTGTCACGGATCTATTCCTCGTGTTCAGCTGGTTGTCAACTTCTGTACACTCAAATGACAATTTTGACACGGTACAATAAAAGCTACTTTATAAGCCCGTCCCTTCGGAGAAGGATTTTTTTTACATAGCGTTTACACACAATTTTAAAAATATTAATCGCAAAAAAAATGAAAATGATATTAAAATGAAAACGGATATCGTGGGCTTAAGAAAGTTGTCCAAGCTATTATTAGGGCAAATATTTCTGGTTTTGGATAATTTCTAGAGCATAACGTACCGACAGGCATCCATGCATATGCATTATTAAAATGTTTACCAAGATCGCAGGTTTTGCGTGCGTTTCCGATAATGTGCATGCAGCCCTAAAATAACCTCAAACGTTTTTTTTTCTGTTTTGTTTTTTAGCGCTTTGTCGGAGGAGCTCCAGACGTTACAAGCACTGAACGGGCGTTGGGAATGGGACACCCCGAGTCAGGTGGACGCCGATGTCCTCATCGCCGGAGTCAGACAGTTTATCGAAGGGCAGCCTCACTCGGATCATTTAACACCTGTCCAAAAAGTATGAAAGATTTTTAATCGATCTGCCGATTGCAATTTCTACATGTCTTTCTTGCCCAAGCTACAAAGCAAAACTTACATTTTAAGAAATATCAGGCTTTTTAATTTTAGCATTAAAAAGCTTGTTTTAGACATATTTTCGTAAAATTTGCGTCATGCGTGATTTTGGAGCTCTTGAACTTGTCCGCGAGCAAGACAAGGTAGACTTCAATACCTGCAATGAAAATGTAGACCTTGTGCAACACACACGAGAGCTTTCACGGGTTTTGATGCATTTTTTTTTTTACCTGTTCCTGCGCATCGGGCCGGTTGCGAGTGTACTACCTTAATAAGATTATCTCGATCCTTCCTGTCTAAACTCCCAGACACTGACTCGGGCAATTGAATGAAGATAACTACTTAACACTTGTGTGAAAAATGATCGTAATGTTTTGTTCCAGGTGTCCCTAACCGCGTGCCTGTTTCTGTTATTCGGCATTATTTACGATAATATTCATCCGTTTACGTTGGTTTCCGAGTCCGAGCTGGAAATCGGGGCGGGGACCGGGTCGTCCGCCTCATACTCAGTGTGCCTTGCCGCGATATTTTTGAAAATAGCGAGCGGATCAGCGGAGCTGGACGAGGAGCGCTTGCATCTCATTTCTTCCTGGGCTCAGCTTAGCGAAAGAGTCATGCACGGCAATCCTTCAGGTGAGCTTCGATATTACACTAGTTAGTGGCGTGTTTCTGATCAGGTGATCTAATGGTGATCAGGAAAGATTTTCAGGATGAAAATATTTTGGTTTGAGAAATGAACAGTTTATGTACAAACATTAGTCTGGAAAAAAAGTAAATCGAAGAGTAAATAAGGTCACGTAAGGAAACTGGACTGAAGAAAAGAGGTAAAGAAAATTAGGTCGTATGACTTGACAAGATAAATGGGGCTGAAAACACTAAAAAATAAGTCATAAAACAGCGTAAAAAAATAATTGGGCAAAAAAAAAGATAAATGGAAGAAATGTTGTAAAATATAAACGAAAAAAAGTCGGGAAAAATCTATCAGTAATATTGGCGAACAATCGATATAAATGGAAAAAGGAAACAAAAATGAAAGATTAAGAAGAAAAGAAAGGGAGAGAAAGAAATTTGCTGTCCAAAATCCATGCCCATCGTAGGTCAAAAAGAATGAAGAAGGAGAAAATGTCTTAAAATCGGCGGGCTTGAGAGTACTGATGGTGGAAAAAAAAATCGTGATTAAAAGTCGATCTAAAGTACATAAAAATAATGTTTAAAATAATACGTGAAGCGTTAGCATTTTTGCTGTGCACAACCCATATCTTTTCTTGTGTTTTGTTTAGGTCTTGACACGACGGTGTGTACGTACGGGTCGGTGGTGGCGTTCCGGAGGCAGGGAACCATGCGGCGGGTTCCAATAACCAAAGGTTTACACGTTCTGCTCGTCAACACTCGGGTCAGCCGGAACACGAGGCATATGGTGGAAATGGTCTGTGCCTTACGAACCCGCCATCCGGACGTTGTCAATTCTATTTTAAAGGTAAACAACGCCTAAAACTTTTCTTACCGAAAAAAATGCCGTTCTCCGAAAGGAGCGGGTTTAAAAAGGCTGGTACATCTGTTAGCTAAATAGCTCTCCTTTAAACGCGGACGGATTATGAAGGAAACTAAGGCCGATACATCGTACTCAAAGGTTTTGGAACTAATTCCATCTTATTTTTAACAGGCTATGGATAATATCAGCTTGGAAGCAGAAAACCTACTGCGGGAGTCCGGAAAAAGTGCCTCAGATAGCGAAGAAAACGTCTCAAAGAAATTAGAGGTAAATCCGATCAGAAGGCTCGTCAATTCTGATATCTTGCGCCACCGGCAGTAATCCCAAAAAAAAGTATGCTCCCCCCCAAATAAAAACCTGAATTTAAAAAAAGAAAAAGAAAATCGGGATTAGCGCCTTTTTGGGGGTGGGTAGAAGTTTTAAGGAGCCCCTTCAAAATACGTTTGTCGTTTTAAATCAATCCCCCTACCGCAGCACACCAGCGATGGTGTTATTCGAACAATTCCACGTTCAGTCGCTTCAATTCAAAGCCCTGCTGATTGAAGGATTGCTGCCTTTCCTCCATTAATACAGCTCTTTTTCGAATCCATGCACCAAAAAGGATATCGGTTAGGTGCCCTATTCCCAATGCCCGCTATGAGATACTCCAGCCGGCTGTCGTCAAGACTGATGCCATTTCGCCAACAAGCTTGACAACAATACATGTTGGATGCCCTGTGCCTCACTCTCCGATCGGCGGAGACACAGCGAGAAGGCGTGCACCTTATGTCCATGACGCACTCTTGGTGACCTTGGTGTTCCTTGTGCAGGAGCTGTGGTCCATGAACCAGTCCCTTCTGTCGTCTCTGGGCGTGTCCCACCCGTGCTTGGACTCGATCGTGGCGCTCGCTCGCCAGCACAACCTGAGCGCCAAGCTGACGGGCGCCGGAGGCGGTGGCTTCGCGCTGGTGCTCGTCCCGCCCACGACGCCTCAAAAGAGTGTCGCGAACCTGTGCGAAAAACTAAAGGAGAACAATTTCGACGTGGTTGATGTGACGTTGGGGGGACCCGGCGTCACTTTCCACCGGACGTAACATGAGGCTGATGTTTTTTTTTTACTTTTTGTAAACTGTTATTCCATTACTAGAACATCCGTTATGTATTCCCTTAATAAAGACATTCGTTTTCAAATTAACTGCTTAAGAACTGTTATGTCCCATAAATGCTTTGAAAGAGATAGTTTTTTAAAATTGTGAGTTTTTTCAGAGCATAGAATTCAGGGAACAGGTATTTTGCCCCACGCAGAATTGTAAAATGTGTTTACTTCGCTCGAATGAAGTTTCTGATAGGTATTGCAGTGTGCTGTGAGCCATTTACTGGAATGGATTGGGTGGCTAAAACATATCGCGAGTTATCGTCCATGTCCAAATGGCGTAAATTACTATGAAATCAAAATACGTTGTTGATAACGTCAAACTTTCGGATTAACACAGCGGATCTAAGGGATATTACATTGATAAGTACTTATGGTACCTCGAGGCCCCTGATCTGGGAGTCAATTCAGGCTCTTCTTTTTCCATTAGAAGCCATTTCATGGCATCTATCGTAATTTTAAAATAGTTACTTGGCTATTACGAAACTTAAGAATGCAGTGGTTTTTCGCACGGATCAATAGAATATTTCATCATTGGCACAGTGATAGAATATAATGTCAACCTGATACAGATTTGTGTTACTTTTCAAACTACCTTAATATTAAAAAAAAAAACCGTACACTTTCAAAGGGCGATCATGGCACGACTTCGTTTATGTTAGAGCACCGGTGCCTTCATGAATAGTAGAGGCGGGTGTTTCCGTCTCTATGGGGACACAATGGCGCGAAAAGATACGCCTGCGGGACGTAATAAATCGTAAGATTAATTTGAACACAAATATATTGAGCTTTATTTATAGTAATGTTTGACACAGAAAACATAAACTACAGTTATTTTATTCCACTTTATCAGTAGAGCGTGGGTAACGGCGCTTCGCTTGCGGTGAGGTTGGGATTGGAAGGCTGCGAAGTTTGGCGGTTGTCAACCACAAAGAAGCTCAAATGCGACATATTTTCTGGTATAACCAGTATGTACTCGTATTCGTACTTCCCCTGATCATTCTAAAGAGAAAGGAAAATTCCTTGATTTAAAATACAATGGGCTAATGGTTAATTCTTTAAAAAAAATAATTTAAATACACATTTACTAAAACATTTTAAATAAAACCTAACTTATTTTTGGACAATGAACACAGTGTATTCATGTGTAAATAAACACAAATTAAATAGCATAAATATGTAACATTGAAACAAAATATACAGCAAAAATGTCTTCAAAACATGAACACAAACGGCTCTCTCTACATGTCCTTCAAAATCAGAATTTTGATTTTTTTACAAAGAGATTAAATCTATACTTACTTCTCTCTTTTCAAGATAGACTGTTGCTCTCCTTCTGGTACCCTTGAGGTAAAACCTCATTTTAATTCCCTTCTTTCCCTTCTGATCATAATATTCCTCAAAGCTGAAAAAGCACAAAAAGAAATCCACTGTAAATATAGCATGTTGATATACCTCACTCAACTCAATCATATTGCGAGTAAGGCAACTGATTACAAGAGTTCATCTGACAACCAATTATATACCATTTTCAGGTGGCCATGGGATATTTTTTTTAAAATTACCTGACATCTCTGGCTTTGGGGATATGATGCAAATGAAGAACAAAATTTACAGCATTTGAATACTAACCTAACATGCCTATGACGACCTCTCCTACTCTCCTCTCCATGGCCTTTGATAGGGGCTCCAAGCATATCTTGAACTTTTGTGTTTTCTATACATTTGTCCAATGCTGCTGAAAATATGTTATTTGGACTTTCACTGGAGAACAATTCTTTGAAAATAATATAAAAAATGGCTCCAGTTACACCTAGTCCACCAATAATTACACCTAAATATGATGCAGTCTTTGTAGTTTCTTTCACTGAAAAAAGAATACAAAGTTAACAGATGTGACAACTGCTCCTGAGATCAATGTTTACAAGCAACAAGAAACCTACCTGTTTGGAAAGCAGTTGACACTTCACCATGTGAGGCTTTTGACTCAGCAAGAGAAGATGTTGAAGACTTACGATCAGTAGAATAATATTTTGACATCATACAAGACGGAGCAAATTTAGCCCAGTGGTTAAAAATACGAACATGACTCACAACTTTAACTAGACCAGCCATTTCAATAAAAAAATAATAACTTATTCGATGATATCACAGGCTGAAAAATATACGGTTCTCATTTGAAAATTTAAATGTAACACATATAAACATTACAAAGGCTCTCCAATAAACACCGGCTGACCTCGACCGAAAGCAGAAAATACCATATACAGGCTTAAAGGTTAGGTCTGACAGATGCAGATTAGCTGTTTTTACCGGAGACCTTAAACGACAAAAGCAACAATTACCGTCAGAAATCCGATTTTTTTTAGCGTTAAATATATGTTAAATGACACAAAATAACAGGGTACATCAAGAAAAACACTGAGGACTAGGAACATTCACGAGCCCTTCCTCCTCTCCACTGTTTATACTGGAGGTTGCTTCAACTACCGCTAGGGGTCAGCACCAATTAGCACTATCGAAGTAACAAATGAATTCAAAGGGCGGGAAAAGCTGAACATCGCCGCACTGGCGCAACACATGACCATGTCCGAAAATTAGTCCCCAGAATGGTCCTGCAACTTTCCAGGGAGAAAATATTTTCTCCTAGCTCTTTCCCTCTCATAGGAGCTCAAGTGAAAGGCAGGTAAAAGACTCTGTGGAGTCTGTTTTCGAACGCAGCCTTAACGCCCTGCTTCGAAGCATACCATGGTATATTAAAAAATACACACCATGGTACGAAATTGGAATAAACTTTAAACCATGGTGAAATTTTGAAAAAATACACCAAAAGCACCATGATGTGCTTGGTGTAGTGGTCTCAATTTGTAGCTCTTTTTTGTTTTTGTTTTCTTCGTTTTTTGTTTTTTGGAAAATACACCATGATACAAATTAGAGAAGCACACCAAATACACCATGGTGTACATGATGTATTTTCAAATTACACGCCAGGTGCACATGGTTTACTTCCAAATTATTAAATTAAATTTGTACTTGTAATAATTTCCAATTGGTGTCATGGTGTATTTTTGAATACACCATGGTGCTTCGGAGCAGGGTGCAACGTACCCGAAAAAAGGGATTTCCCCACCATCAGGTAGCTGAAAATGATATATTCACACTTACTGAGAGGGCAACAATATTCTCTGAATTCATTTGAACATATTTTTTCATGAAATTTCTAGCTAGCAGGGTGAAGTGCACCATAAAAAAAAGAAAAGAAAAAAATTATCACTACATAAGTATGAATTATTTGGACAATATCATTCAGTGTGAAATTCTCAGCTGATTTCATCATGGAGATCCTCCATCTCCATGCTGATATCGGGTAAGCACCGTCACCGTTCGCTGTTTTTTTTTATTAGGGGGGATGGGGGGTGTAAATTTTTTTTAACAAAACAAACTAAAACCCATCAATATTTGATGGCAAAATTTTTCCGTTACTAACATATAGAGTCAATTTTTGAATAGTTTCCACTTAAGGTAGGTAATGCTAATGCACTGATCAAAACAACTTTTTGAGGCAAATCTTCATTCACTCATCTCTTAATCCAGCCTCAGGCACGTTGCGCTGCAAGCCCCTGCTCCCGAATTTTTCAAAGGGTATATGCCCTGGTTATGCCGTTTTGATGGATTTCCGATTCAAATGGGCAGAGATCCAATAAGGAAATGCTCTGAAGACCATCAACAGTGTCATTGTTCGTTACTTGTTGTTTTTTTTTTTTTCATACACATCCCTGATGTTAACTTGTTGCTACAAAAAAAAATCCGCCAAAAAAGTTATACCGGTAATTTGGAAATAATGATAGTAGTATGCCGCTCCGATTAAGCAGCTATTTCGGAAAAGAGCGTTTCAAATATATTCAAATGTAATATACGGTAAATCTGGTAAACCTCCAATTCTCGTTTGGACAAATTAGCCACGAGATCAATTGACTCTCACTAGTGGTTGCCTGTATGATAGGCAAAACAAATAGCACCCATCTGATTCAGGATGCCCTCCAAAAAAAAAGTTCTGGCAACGTCCGTAGGGGGCCTAGCTGACGTCGTCCGTGCCGTGAACGAAGAGAGATTAACTAGTGATGCGTAACTATATAGCGAGAGAGAGACGGCAACGGTAACTGCGGAAGCGCCTCGCGCGCACGTGGACATCTGAGATGAAATGAAAACTCGATAGCTCCATATTGGAGCCACGTACCGTGTTGTAGACACCCGCTAGCGCGCGCAACCTCGGAAGCTCGTTCGTTCATCATCTCGATGATTTTCCATCTGGCTGGTCCGAGCGTCGTCGGAGGTCACCGAGCGTCGTCGGAGATTGCCGAGCGGGAGCCGGACGGTGCCGAATGTCGGCGGAAAGGGCCGAACAACCAGTGCAAGCCCAGTTTTTCGGAAAGCAACCTCGATTGCTTTGTCTCCGGTATATAGAAGTATATAAATAGTGTTTCATCCTCAGATATGGATGTTTCTTTCGAAAACAATAGTAAACGGTTTAAAGTTGAACCGGAAGAAGTGATTATTGAAGATGAGGAACTCGTCCAAGAACAGTCCATGCAGGATGAAGACTGTTTAGAATATCAATGCATGCCTACAACTTTCGTGTCCCCCTGTCAGCCCCTGTCTAAAGATGTTCCCGCGATTCTCGACGGACAGTTTTTCGAAATTGTTTCGGTAAACGAAACGATATGCACGGCCTTGTGCAAATTATGCGAGCCACGCCGTAAAACTATAAATGGGAGTTTGAAGGCTACCGGAAACTTCTATGATCATATAAAGGTAAGCTTATATTGATTATTATTTTGTTGGAAGGTGGGGAGGATTATAGGTGTTCCAAGTTAATGAATCATGTTTAAAATCGCTGCTTATTTTTCATGGATGATATTTCTACATGAGGAACTTAAAATAAAGTCCAATATCAGTACATTTTAATAATATCCGCAGTAACATAAGGGTGATTTAGGACAAACTGTCACGTTACAAAGATCAAGAAGATCCTGTCCATATGTTTTCTCACGGTCCACTGGAACCTCACGCCGACACGCTCAACCAAACTTGTTGTTCCCCCCGCCCCCGTTTTTTTTTACGGTTGCGGTTAATTTTTGCGATATAAGGGGGCATTCATAAAATACGTTACACTGTTTAGGCC
>Ga0058701_10004198_pt1 | contig 11642 bp, 8 predicted proteins | sample AgamicOrMae_FD_97039 | JGI IMG/M metagenome (GOLD analysis project Ga0058701, IMG submission 97039) | Agave microbial communities from Guanajuato, Mexico - Or.Ma.e | ecosystem: Host-associated > Plants > Phyllosphere > Phylloplane/Leaf | place: Guanajuato, Mexico | collected 2012-06-04 | reverse complement strand
TTTCACAGGTCTTTTCCTATTACACTCCTCCCCTAAACAATTTAGGCCCCGGCGATGTCTCCCCACCCCTCCGACATAAAATCGTTACCAGCAACAAAACACACCATCCCACTGCACTTTCGTACAAACACATTCTTACCTTCACCCAGCTGCAGCACAAACCAATTCGTGCTGTACACACCGAGGGGAGGTGCGAGAGAGAAAGATAGCTACTGGCGCGCGCCAGCTGGTGAGCATTTGGGGAAGTAAGCTTATTTTGTCAAAGGATAACAAACCTCTGTTGTTGTTTTTTTTATTTTTTATTTATTTTAAATTATGATCTCTGTGCCATACTTGCATCCCTCAGTTATGATACACAAACATGTATAATATGTACAGTATACCAGGCGTTTCTTGTATATTTATCATAGTAAATGATAAATTTTTAGTAATTATAAACGTATATAGACTACCATGTTACTGAGTCACTAAGAAAACCGAGGAGTAGTTCTTCGCTATTCTCATTTTTGAAGGTTTTTGATTAAAAAGTGGCTATTCACTCGCTGCCTCTTCCGTGCGTTCGTCACCTCCCATTGAAAATGCGCTAGGTTTACGTGTGTTCAAGTCTCCCTGTATTTGCAATGGCGTGTGAATAGCCACAACCTTTCGATTATTCAGACCATGCCCATAGGTTTAACTATTAAATGTATGTTACATGCTATGATTAACGTTTAAAATGCTTTGAATGACCGCAAAATGGATTTGTCGTGTTCTTAATCTAGCTAGACCAATTTACAGCCATACCAATGCACAGCTTTTACCGAGGCTTTAATTCCATCGATTAGGTCATTTGAATTGAAAAGTAATCTCATATTACGTATGTCGTACCCGTTTTATGTTCGTATCAAAACAAGAACGGGGATGGAAGAGAGTACTCTTTCATGGTTGTTCAACATAACACCCCTAGCTTTTGATGTATACCTGCGTGCGTCAGCCGTTCTGATTGTTAGAAATTTAGAGCTTTTTAATCACGCTCGCAGACAGACTACAAACATAAACATTACACAGAGAAGAATAATTATTATTTTTCGTGGGTGCTTATGTCTGCCCCTCCCCCTCGGCTTGTATGGCACTTTCATGCGTCCTATCGGCGGGCGTTCGCGCGCATCATTCCTGTGCGGCGAGTGGCCCACATCGGAGGCTCTGGCGTGGCCCACATGGGAGGGTCGGCTCCGGCCCGCAGGCCGGGCCCACAACGGAGGGTCGGGTGGCTGCCAGCCCACCCCGCGACGCGAAGGACCCCTTATTCGCAGTGATGACGCTCTGAATAGAATTCATCTGAGCGATATTATCGCCATAAATCGCCGGATGTGACGCGAGGCGACGCGGCGCGAGGGCGGTTTGTTGCGCTGTCATGCTGCCTGCATTTTTGCGCATCGCCACCTGATGCTGTACAACGGGAGTTCAAGTCAAACAGACAAATCTCGTATATGAGCTCTCAAAAAAGAGTTCTTTCTATACTCGAATATATTCTGATTATATTGACCTGACGAGTATTTATCTTGACCATGCGGGTTGCTTGTCTCTCCTGTAATGAAAAAAAAAAAGATTTTATAAAAAAAAAATTATTTATAAAAAAAGTAAAGTAACAGCTTTTTCGTAACAAGTAAAATCATTAAAAAAATTGATAATTTTTTTTCAAGTTATTTCTTTTAAAAAAATAATTTTTGATTTGATTTTTTATTTAAATAATTTATATGCGTGTTTCAAAATGTTTTCTGATATTTTTCCTTGCACGTTTCAAAATATTATTTGTAGTATTTCTCCTTAGAACTCTTTCAATTGAAAGGGTAAACAGCAAAATCGATTATTCAAAAGTTCATGAATTTTGTATGGTTTTTCTAAAATCTTCGGAATGGTGTGATTTCTTAAAATTACTTTTAAAAAAAAACACACCTTGCTTATTTTTTAAAGTATTATTTACAACTTAAAAAAAAACTAAAAAAAAATTAAAACTAAAATAAAAAAAAAACAACTTTATAGCTTTGAAAAGGCTGAGCGAGAAGAAAGTTGATATTGAACTATGAACATCGGATGCAGTAGGCCTCTACGTGGCGTTGGGCAACACGGCCCCGTCGATCCCACCCCACCCCGTGCCTGCCTTGGCATACCGTTGAAGGATATGCGCGCGGACCCGGCGCGGCGTTGTGGCGCCTTACCGCAATTTTTTTCTTCTCAGGCTCCACCAAGATTTCCTTGGGGACCTTCATGTTCCAGATCTCGCCTTAAAAAATTAGCCGAGACTAATAAAAAAAGCGCTGCAGTGATAGAACCCCCGAATTTTTTCGTCATATTGTATTCCGCCATTATTGTATACGAGACATATACGTCGGGCAAAGAACTTCCTGCCACTTACTCCAGGCGTAAAGGAGGGAATTTGGATTTCAACTTACTACATTCTTTTTGTGACTTTTGTGCGTTTTTTTGTTTGTTTTTTTTGTTTGTATTTTTTTTGTTTTTTTGAGCTAACTAGATAGTCTGCTTGTCAGCTTCATCTGGAAAAAAAATGCTGTTAAATTTTGCATTTAAAAAAAAAATATTTTAATTTTGCATTTAAAAAAAATAATTTAATTTTGTAATTATAAACTCCTGAATACGATTTCTTGAGCTGTTAAAAAAGTTACCTTCAGAAAGTAAGCCAACGGGTCAGTGCGCAAATACGAGGAAATTTGAAAATATTTTTTTTTAAATTAACGTCGAAAGGCGGGAAGAACTTGCGTTTTGTTTTCCAGGGTGAGCTGTTGGTTGATCGACGTAATCCAGCCAAGCAGTGCCATTAGCGCGTAGGGCATTGCCGGCATTGCCGTCGATTTGAGCAAACTTAGCTACATGTCGCACTCACTAACACTGCTAGCGTAGTCTCTTTGATCGGCGTTTCGCCTTTTAACATCCCAGCTACATTGCAAAGCTACACCTACGCCCAGAATCAAAATATGGCGTGTACGATAAACGGAGGCAGAAGGTTCAGGCATTCAGCAATATTCCCGTCTTGCTAATATATTCCGACACCAATCCAGTTTTCAATACCTTCATGCGGAAACAAGCATGCCGTTACCCTAAAAAAATAGTTTTAGCGACAAACCTGTGAATAGCTGTGCCGAGGGACAAAACTACGGTGAATGAGAAAATGCGATAATGGACGTTTCAAGATAAGTCTCGAACGTTCAATTTTAAATAAAATAAGCCGACTCACAACAACGCTTGAATGGGCGTACAGCAAAACCATTTTTAGTGAACTACAAATCGTAGAAATTTTAACACTGTCTGAGGAAATTACTCTGCGATTTCGGCTTGCAAGTTATTCCTACAGGAACGGACCCTTAAGCATCATTGAAATATTCTCTTTAAGAACTCGCCATTGATAAGGCTGAACAAGGCGTATCTTAAATATTTTATCCAGTCGAGGTACAGGACTCCAGAAAGCGGTGTTTTGGCTTTACTGATCCACGGAACAGCTTCATTATTCACTATTTAGAGCAGCAGAAACTTTGGTGCAAGTAAAATGATAAAGCGTATAGTTGGCATATCTGCGGAACGTGATCACCAGTAAAGCAAAGTTTTCAACTCGTGGATGTAATGAAAAAACTTGGTTAGTGCACCAGTATCCATAACCTTAACTTTGCTTTAGAATCGATACAACTGCCCTACAAACTGATCCTTTAACTGCGATGCCGTTTAGAAAACGGCACCCTCGACGGACCATTCCATTCATTCAATTTCATACCATTCAATTTCCGTTCCCATTCCTAAAATATTCACTGTCACCCTCCTAAGCTTTAATTGCAGATAAGCAGATTGTTGAACGCTAACGTGTGAGAAAATATAAGGTCGTTAAACGTAACTCGTAATAAAAATCGTAATATATGTAACAGCTCAAGCAGTATATGATACGTTGGGACATTGATTCAGTGAAAGATGAGTCCATTTTGCAGGCAATTATTTGGCAGTAGATAGTGCGCAGTGAAGCGAAACCGTTTTCCGGTCGGAAGCAAAGTGAATCCACTCCTGCAGAGTGGATTGAAGACGGAGCCCCACACTCTGAGCCCGCTCAGGTGGAACACGAGTGGAAGACAGAGCGGGATTAAGGAATTAAGAGCGGAAAAAAAGCTTGTCCGGTCTTAACGACGTACAAACACTAAGATGTATGTAGCAGGTCACCAATTTTCTCCTTCGCTGGGAAAGATAAGGCCCCTTCCCCCTGCCCCTTCCCCTGCCCCCTCGTCACGTTCCCCGGCGGCGGCGCGTTCCCTTCACCTTACGGCTCGGCCGGCGCCGTACACCGCCTTTGCCTCGCCGTATACGGTGAAATATCGGTGGCTCCGTCTGCTACGTTTTACGTCCTATCCAGCAGTAAATTTAATGGCTGAACCATTTCCAGGGCATTTGTTGTAAACGTCATAATTGTCCCAAGCCACACGCCTGTCGGCTGGCCTACCAATTTCATTACTTCTGCCCAACAACTGGATCTTGTTATTAAGGTAGTGCCTAGGAAACACTTTGCGACATTACGCCTTTACACTGTCAATTCCAAAGAAGGTGTATTCGTTTCTTAAAAGAACGCCCGTTCTAGGGAATGCTATACCTGTTTTGGTATGAAAATAAAACGGGGGTAGTGCGTATTTGGGTTATTTTTCAACACAGACCTATGTTCAGCCACATCAATGGAAAGCTCTCGCCGAGACCTTTTGAATGATATGGCTGAGCATGGGTCTATCTTGAAAACTAACCAAAATACTTTCCACCCCCGTCTTGGTTTCACACCCAAAACAGGTACTAGCATTCCCAAAACGGGGTTGTGTTTTTATTGCGGTCAAGCTTTCGTCGCCTTGAGCGACTGCGGAGCGAAACACAAAACATATGTCGATGGTCCTTTTTCGCTCCTCAGTAAAGTTGAGATCTTTTTAAAAGTTCCTTGAATATTTCGGAGATAAAATATCTGTGTCGGGCAGTCAAGCTTGTCGCGCTGATGGCTTGTTATCGAATCGTCCTTCGACCTTCACTGACAAACATGTTCGTTACGAATGTGAGGCTTGTTGGCGTTAACCAATTCCGCTTTTTGTACACAACGGAAGCAGGATAGGGGCTTTTGGAAAACGTCTCCGTGCGGCGTTCATCCACCTGTGGCGCAACATTGTGTGACGCAACAGTCTAATTTCCTCAGGGCATTGTTTGCAAGCCTTACACAACACCGCTCTGGGATACCTAGCAATGTTTTCCATATTCTTTTTGCTCAAAACTTGCGTCAAAGAAAATTCATGCAGTTATCATCGCTAGTGTATATACGCTACGACTAATAACTGGACGGGAGCGGATACCTGTAAAAACTGGACCACTTATTGAGGAAAAGTATACGGGGCCTGTGTCAGCGAACCCGTCCCGCCAGTCATCTGCAAGTTCTTGTTGGATAATCTCAAAGTCTCTTCTTTTGTTGCAGGAAAATACCCAAGGTAAGGAGATCAAAGTCGAACAAACAGCTAACCTAAGCTAACGTAGAAGATAAGCTTACACAATCTAAACCTAGCTTGAGCCAACTCATAAGCTAATCTAAAGTAAGCTTAACTTCGTTACCTTTGCCAAGCTAACTGTATTTGCGCTTATCTTTACTGAACTAACCGATGCTGGACTGATCTTTCAAAAACCGTATGATACCTTAATATGAAGGAGGCCGTTATCCTTACCATCCAAGCTCGTCGGAGTCGACGTCTTATAAGTACAACTGAAATAGATTGAACTTGGTACCGCTAACCGGTTTCGGGGGAGCCGGTACCCGACGGGCGGAGAAGCCCGAATGAATGGAGTGAAATTGGTTGCTTGAGAACGGAAAAGCGATTTGGAGGATTCGTCATGGGAAGGCGGTGGGAACACGTAATGACTGCTCAGGCTCTATTACGCAGATTGATGTCAAGAATCCTTGACCGCATCGCAATGGTTACCTCAATGCCCAATTCTAAATCGCTGTTACTTCGAACGCAATCTCGATTCGTCTTCCGACACCAGCCGTGCCGCTGGAGGTTGGTTAACTTCAACAGAGGAGTTACAAGACGTAACTTTATTCATAAAACTGCAAGATTTAGAATTATCTCTTCGGTTCTATCCTAAGTGATCATAGACGGAGCGAGGCAACATAACTTACGGTCTTATGTCGTTAACCCTAAAAACGTATATCGGAAGGCTGAATCGATGTCAACAGGACCCTGAGGAGTGTGGAGAGTAGAAGTTGTTAGTTTGCGACTGTGCATAGTTGCCACTTTGTACGCTTTCCTGGTCCACCAGTCCGTAAAAAGTATTGAGTTAAACAGCCGGTGGCATTGCTCAGTCTTCAAATGAAAACTGGCTAAAATAGTCCGCCTCGCTTCGGCTGCGAGTTCGGCTCGGCTCAACTTTCCATTGCACTTACTCTCACTGTGCCGTACACTCCCTGCGTTGCAGCCTTCATCCACTCCGTTTAATATTTCCACCGACTGCAACTGCAACCCATCATCTCTAATTTCTTTCTCCTTTTCTCCCCCAAACAACAGCGCCCTCTTTTCGCTTTTGAACATCTTTGCAAGATCGTGCAGCATTCTTCCCATTATACAGAATATCATTAAACTCATGCGTAAACATACAATTTACATGTTGAAGGCACCCGGTCCCATGACCCATGGAGATTTTCCCCGAGCTCCTTTCAATAGGATATACAGGTTTAATGCACCTCTAACGACCCAAACGGGTACCTTGTCGTTTGCAGGCCAGACCTTCATTTCCAAGTATTCTCTAGGATTGACTACCTAGGCCGTTGGTATTTATCTGCAGTTATTTTGAGCATTAAGGAAAATGGGAGAATAAATGGACGCCGATGTAGGTCCGCCAGCCTGACTTACGGTTGCTACCAGGGATGTGACGTCCAGTGTTTCCGGATACCTTAAAGGCAGCCCTCTCCCTCCCCTCTCATTTCCGGTGGCAACGCCTCTTCCTCGAATCACCGGTGGGGTCGCTGTGAATCCCAATTGCAGGGCTCTTTTCAGGGGACCTTCTATGACCCTTACTCTCTCCCACACAGCGAAAAAAACAACAAAGTCCCAAGCAAACTCGCGGTTTTAACGACCACTCCGATTGAGGTCTTATACGACTTCGCCATAAGAACTTCGGTCTCAAAACACAGCGGAGTGAAGACTTGAACGATTCCGACAACCCGATCTTAAGCGGTTGTATAGCGTTCATTATTTTTATTACAAGTTGAACCAGAGTAGCACACTATACCTAGAAATCCACAAGTATTCTCGTTAAACGCGTGTAAATAAGGGTCCCATCAAACTTTCGGATTTCCACCATCCAGTCGTTGCCGCGCATTAATAGACCAGCAAGATTGATTCAGCGTTTACCTTGAACTGGGCATTGATTTGGTGCGAGATAAAAAGAGTGGGAGCGACTCGGCGACACTTGCTCACATAATTAAAAGCGTAAATTAAATAAGAACGAAAGACAGAGAGAGAGGGAGAGAGAGAAAGCACGGCGCCGATCAAAACACCCAATAGGTTTGAGGCGTGTTTAATTTCGGTTCATTAAGAGGCACGAAGACAAGACGGCTGGCCCGGCGGCGGCGATACCTTACGTTTAATTAATCCAATAATTTGTCGTCTCCTTCCTTGTGCTTTGCCTGGAAGGAAACATATTCGCTTCTCGAGCAGTGATGAGTCCTTTCGACTCGTTCTTACCTCTAAACTGAATGAGTAATTAAAATTGCTTAATCTACGTTTTTTACCAACGAAAACATGTTATGGGCCTGATAAAAATAGTTAGGTTTTGACAAAACTCTGACGTGAGTGAACTAATAGATTTGTTCATTGGCAGTTTTTCTTTAATAGCATCTAATCGTAGCGCGCTGATGAGGACTCTCTGTGTTCGTTTTGCTTTGACGAGGTCGAGGGCCGATGGGAACTTTTCTTTTGAAAAATATTAATTGAATCGATTATGATGGATCTGAGTCACATGCCGTGCATACCGAGCATTCCAACTTTTTCAATTATGGCTGATTGGTAAATATATGGTCAGTTCTGAATTGTTTCCCCTGATTGCTTTTGAGCAGAAAAAAATGGGTTTCCTGGCGAGGCCTGTTCAGAGTTTCCAGTTGATATTATTTCAGAGCCAGAGGTTCAACTACACCATATTAGTTTGCAATCTGAATGTAATAAGCCATCAACTAATCAAAAGACCTAAATAAACCGTGGTCTTTAAATATTTTTTGCATGGACTAATAATTATGACGTGGCCCTGTTGTTGGTTAACGGTTCTTTGTATTTTACCCCGCTCAGCTTGGCGACGTGAGGTGGAACTTCAGAGGTGAAAAAGTATTGAGTTCTTTTCTAGGTGTTAAATGGTAAGACGTCAGTACGGATTATCAGTTTTATGTCAATAGGCTGGTGTGTGCCAGCTGAATATTTAACTATATATTTCATGTGTAGATCAATTAATATGTGGAACATCAGTAATGAGATGGCTAACCCGAGAAGCTAATTCGGTCAGGAATGTTGCGAGTCCGTTAAGAATCAGCATTTTGTTCGGGGCCTGGACTGGTTGCTTGGACTGGTCAACAGCGCAGCTAATTCCATGTGGTAGCAATGCGACGATACGGCACGTTTTGCTCGCTGTTTGCCGAGGGGGGAACTTTTCTTATCGGCCCCGCCACCTCACACGCCCGTCGACACTTTTTCCAATTATCTTTGTTTGCTTCTATACATGGATTATAGGTTAGGTGGCTCGCCTCGTTTGCCCTACTTTGTGCTCCATCGGGACTTCCTTCATCGGAAGCACTGTCGCCGGAGATTGCTCGAATCATCGTTAGGCGGGGAGGGGAATGCTGACAGCAGGGGAGGGGGTGCTCACGCTGGGTGGGGGTTGCTGACGCTAGAGTTTGGAGAGGGGAATACTGACGCCAGGGTAGGTGGTGCTGACGTTTGGTGGGGGGTTGTTATTGCTAGTGGGAATGCTGACACTGGAGTTTGGGGGAGGGATACTGACGTCAGGAGAGGGAGTGCCCATGTTGGGTGGGGGTTGCTGAAGGAATTCTAACGCTTGAGTTCGGAGGGTGGGAATGTTGACGACGTCAGGGGAGATGAGGCTGACGCTTGGTGGGTGGGGGTTGCTACTGCTAGTGGGAGCTGACGCTGGATTTCGGAGAGCAGTGGAACGCTGACTTAGGGGTGCTGGATGGGGGTACTGACGCTAGGTGGGGATTGCTGATGCCAGGAGAGGGTTGCTTAACCCGGAGGGGTGCTTACGCAAGGGAGAAGTCTTGCAACACGAGAAGGGAATATGAGCTTCTTATTGCATTCCTTGACGACGCCTCGGAGCGTTACGTTGTCTTGATTTGGAGACAAAAATAGCGAAAGTTTTGGGTGTTAATCTTTTACGGAAGTTTTGAGCGGGCGATGGGACGAGAAACTTGTAAGGCACGAGCACTTACTTCGTTTCAATCTCCACAGCTAAAACGTTCATATCTTCCGGGCAGATTTCAACTTTTGCGACCCTCTTAGTTCTACAAATATTTGTTTACATCGTCACCAGAGAGGTGTGTTCAGTAAAGAACGTGACAGGTCCTTATAAAACAACCAATTTCAAAGATTCTATATTAGGTCTAATCAGCCGAATATTTTCATGAAAGCACAGGACCTCTGAATTTATGCTGAAAATAGAAGAGCTCGCCTGGCAGACACCTTTGCGGAGTGTTGTGAAACTTCCCCTATTCGCTGGCTGCGTAGCCAATAATAATGGTAATTTATTGTTCTCCGGAGAGCAGTGCTGGCGTCTTCCGACCCCGCATAATGGTGGACACGCAAATGTGGCAGCAGGTGCATCACCTAACAATCCCGGCCATCGGAAAACACTTTCGTTTACTCGCAACTCACCTCTGCTCATTGATTCGCAAGCCTTACCTCCATGTGACTCAATATTTCCGGTAAACAGTACGGTAACACCCTTTACGGAATGTCAGTACTGTGAATGTCCAAGATATATTTTTTTGATGTTTTCTACCCTGGTAGAAGCGTAATATTTGAAACAGAGTATGAGGTATACTAGCGTAAAAATACAATAGTACACAGTTAAAGCAAAACCCCTGTTTTAGGTGTGAAACCAAAACGGGAATGGTACGTACTTTGTTTTTCAAGATAGACCCATGTTCAGGCACATCAATGGAAAGCTCTCGCCGAGACCTTTTGAATGATATGCCTGAACATAGGCCTACCTCGAAAAATATTTAAAATGCGTGCCACCCCTGTTTTGGTTTCACGCCCTGAACAGATGTAGCATTTTTCCGCAAAACGGGGCTCATGTTTTTACTGTGTACGACTTAATATTTTTATTTAAATCAACGGAACCAGTACTTTTATTTAAAAAAATATTTTAAAAAAACAAAAAAACCTTTGGTAAGAAGATTCAAGTTGCAACGAGCTCGTAAAAATAAATACCTCGACAAGCCAGAGCCCTTAGAGCGATTTTTTCTCGTCGCTCCCCTAGATCGTTTTATCGCCTTCCTACCGGTTATGGCGAGTGGGGAAACAAAAACAGACGTTTAGGAGACAAACGGCCCCGCGAAGGAGAATTGAAACTGAGTGTTTGAAACGCGGGCCATTGAACCGAAGAAGTTTACCACAGTACATTTATCGGCAGAGCCCCTGTGTTAAGAGACCGCTCAACAGTAATAGCATAAATAGTCGTTGTTTCACAATATGCGCACCCCAAACTTTTCTCCGGTGCGGATAATTTTCATCTTCGCGCACCCCACAAATGCCCAGCCGGATCACAGCTGGAGCCGGGGAGCGCAGGGCAATCCTAACATTATCTGGGGCTCCTTCCAGGTTATGGCTCAAACTTCACAGACTTGGCCTCAATTAAGGGCGCAATTACGGGGCCCCCCGGATAGAAAAAGCAGCTGGTCCAGAAAGAAATCAAAAACGGATAATTATTGCAATATATCAGCAACATAAATCAATCGGCGAGCGAGCTCTAAAGTTCTTTTTCCTTGTTCCCGTTCCGCCGCAGGCGTGTCCATGTCGCTCCACAGGTGGCCACAAGTGGGAGTGCGTTTTGACCGCAACAGCAATTTCCTCCCGGGTTCCCCCGTTTTCGGCCGCGTCTGTTGCGCCGCAGCGGCCGGACGGACAAAAGGGGTGCGCACTGCGAATCCGACCGCCGGGCGGTCGATAAACGCAGCTCGCTCTTCGAAACATTCGATTCGAAACAAAAGCGCGCGAAGCGATAGAAAGAAAGCGCGCCAGATAAGAAACGACGCTGACTTTATCTGCGAACTTATTTTAACCCTTTAGCCTCGCCTTGACAAACGTTTAATTGTTTTCAACTTTCGTCCGTGTCGTTACACACGCTACAGATAAAAAGTTTTGCGTTAACACGTTACCTTTTCGACGAAGAGATCAGTGTGATTACTTCTTTGGACTTGTTTGAAGACGTCTGTTTCAAACAATATCGATGATTACAAAACTTTTTTTTGCGATTGGCCAAAATCGCTGGCGTTTGCTCGTAAAAATCTGTCGCCAAAAACACTTGAATCGCCGGACTCTTTTCTACGTCATCTAATAATTCTGTACTTAACCGCCAACCGCTCA
>Ga0058701_10004197_pt1 | contig 11642 bp, 3 predicted proteins | sample AgamicOrMae_FD_97039 | JGI IMG/M metagenome (GOLD analysis project Ga0058701, IMG submission 97039) | Agave microbial communities from Guanajuato, Mexico - Or.Ma.e | ecosystem: Host-associated > Plants > Phyllosphere > Phylloplane/Leaf | place: Guanajuato, Mexico | collected 2012-06-04 | reverse complement strand
GAGAACAGGAGATCCGTTATGGCGCGAGTGTTTAAGTCCTGAAGGAGAAATGTTGTATTGTCACATTTGAGGTCTGCACTTTTAGCGTGGAGAGAACTTATTCGCGGACACAATATACTGCTTCAAGGTTACAACAGTCAAAATCAAAGCCACGAGCATGCATGGGACTAGAGCTCACGGTACATGTTGTAATCAAAGTGGATCGAAATCGTCCTTAACTCAAAGGAAACGTTTGGAAAAAAAAATCTCTGGTACAAACTCATAGAAAAATAAATACCAACATTTTTTGTCAAATACACACATACCGTAAAAAACAAACATTCCCTGCTGAAACGAATATCACGTCAAACAAAGCGAGTGAGTCAACTCCAAAGTTGAGACTTTAGATTTAACTTATAAACAAAACGGCAGTAACGAAACAACTACTTATTCTACAGTAAGAAAAACAAATTTTACTTAAGATTTCAAAAACATAACAATCTAAATAACAATAGAAACTAAAGCTTGATTAGGTAGCTTTTGTGAAGATATCATTTTTTTGCATTGGTTGATAGCTTAACCGAAGTTACACAAATCAGGAACAATACGGGTTCAAGTCCTAGACAGCAAACTTAAATCTAATACTGAAAAGGTTTAAATGCCAACAAGTACGAATTAAATGGTAACTCATCAAGTATTTCCTTCTTTGCCCTGTTTCTTATTTTGGTAATCTTTCGCTGATTCCAAAAGAGATCGATTTTTATAAAGCGCAATCCTCCAATATCCACTTTGTTTTTAAAACGATTCTCACTTAGTTCGGATCTTATACTTCAAGATCCGTCTAAAAATAATCTTCCACCTCAGGAATTTCGATCACATAAGTATCTTCATTCATTATCAGAATCGTCGAACGCATCGCTCAAAACACCTTCCTCCGATGGATCCGCATCGTTATAATATCTCCTCGGCGCCTCGACAACATTCGGGGCACTCTTGAAACTTCGGTAAAACTCGTGATACTCTTCGGGTATCACCGAGCTGTCGCACAGCGCCATCAAGTCCTCGAACTTGTCTGATGCAATGGGCAACGGCGCATCGTAAAGTCTCTCCAACTTCCATGAACTCACAACGGGACACCCTGCCTGCGCGGGGACCTCGACACAAAGATCCATGGCCAAATTGTACCTCAGAGTTATCTTGTCACTGGACACCGCAACCTCCTTCACCTCATTCCACCGGATCTTCTCTCCTGTCGCGTCCCTCCTCCAGTGAAGATTCTTAGCAAGGCAGTGGAAATCGTAGACGTGATCTTGGCTCAGCCGAATGACGCGGTACGGCTTCCCCGTCTTCTTCGCCTCGCGGGCGGCGTCGTGCCACTGGCTGGGAACGAAAATCTCGTCTGCTTTGCACGCTCTCTCAATAACGCCCACGATGCCGTCACACTCATTCTGCGTGTGCCCCTGTTCGAAGTACCTATGCGTCACTTCCACCCCGAGCTTGGAAGCCACGTAGCAGTACATCGAGAACAAGTACTTACTTTTGTTGAAATCCGACGAACCGGAGTAAAACCGGAACTCTCGGATACCGTTCTCCTCGAACTGCATCTCAATGTAGTACATCAGACAGCTCACAATCTCATTATCGCCGATCCTGGCAATCCCCTCGTCCCAGAAGAAACACACGCCTTCATGGTTGGCGGTATCGTAAACATTGAAATCGTACACGGACAGCCTCTTCCTGTACTGCAATTCGTTGTTTTCGCTCTTCGGCGTCGCGAACACTTTGACCAGGTCGAAACACGCGCAGCAGATGGAACTCACGGGACCAGCAGCATCCTTCGCAGGGGTCATCTCACACCTATCCTTGACTCTACACTCCCTCAACGCTTCCATATTAGCGCAATGCAGGTCATACCGAGACTGCAGTTGCTGCTTCTCATCGGAGTCCGCACCTTCGTACTGCTGACAAAATCCGCACTCGTCCTTCGTGCGTTTGTAAAATCCCACCTTGTACTCCGCGAGAAAAATGTCGCGGTACTGCCTTTCAGACGCTTTCCGCAGAGGCTTGTTTCCGTCTCCGGCATTCTGGTCCATCCAGTCCACGTACAGCCTGTGCATCGCCCTGATACTCATCCCATCTTCGGCGTACTGCCTCGTCATTCTACCCACGCGAGTGTCCACTTTGGGTATCAGCTGGATATGCTCCCTCACGCTATCCTTCACACTCTTGAGGATCTTCCCGATCTTGGGATGTTTCCCCCGCCTATCCGGAGCCACTGTATCGTCATCTTGTCTTCTCCTCAACGCCGTGTGAACCCACTTCTCGGATATATCGAGTGTGTTGCAAAACATGCGCTTGCACACGTAAATAATCTCGGGTCCGTTGCGGAAAAAGTACTTCCTAGATGCGGAGATCGGTTTGATAGCATCCCTCTTCCTCTGCTTCGGCTGGTACAGTTCGCAATGCCTAGAAATGAATTCCCACTGGCCCGTGTGGTTCCCTATCCCCCAGAAGGTGTTAAAAATGGACAGACGCGTGTCTTCGGACAGCCGGGACGAGCACTTAAAGCGGCACAGTGGGCCGCAGTTGGGACCTAGCTTGCGGGCTTTCACTGGCTGACCTTTGGCGTTAATGTGTTCTAAACCTCTGTCTAAGGCTTTCTTGGAGATCGTGCGTCTCCAGGTGGACGGGTTGGCGCCCCTCTTTCGAGGTGCGTTCTCATCCGACGACGTGGAAGTCGAAGTCACTTGGGCGGAGCTTGCGTCCCAAAACTCCAAATCCCCCGACGCCAGATAAGACCACGAGCACGAGGCGTCCCCAAACGAAGCGGACCCTAACACAGCGCTCGGAAAGGAGTACGTCACGGCAGAACTTTCCAGTCCTGGAAATTAAAACACAAGGTACAAAAGACCGTTAAAGAGACCTTCAAGAAATTCTCCCAGCACGGGTCTTTCTCGCACCAGTTTTAAGAAATCGACGCAGTCTAACTATGACCTTTCTTTTACTTCTCTGAGACGTTAGATAAAACAACCTAACCGATTTGTGTCCCGTTAATATTTAAAAAAATTCTAAGGGGCGTAACACATCGAAAAAGACTATTTTTAATCAGATTTAATTTTTGATTTCCTCAAAAATCCGTTTTTTTTTTAAATCGAAAATACGCAATTTTTATTTCTTTTTAGAGTATTGTCGTTGGGAAGGTTTTCGTAGTGGCGGCGCATTCGGATGAAGTGGATTTACTGCAAATGGACGTCTGAATTTCATCGGCATAGCTAAAGATCGCCTACCCCGAACAACCAGTTTTCCTAAAGAGACGAACAGCTGTCAACGAGACTTTGGATTAGGCGCTTATTTCTTGAGAATCCCATTCGTAGTAACATGATCGACGTGATGATGGTAGACCCTTTCATAATTAAATGGCGATAAGATTTTGAAGACAGTGTTAAAGCGGCAACGTAGCCTTCTTGACGGTGTCACAAGGCTGCATTCTGATCGACATTCTTGCAGGCTCGATCAGTGGACATTTTCGAGTGGACATGCTCGATCAGAATAAAATTCTGATCATTCGCTGCGATGTCCTCGAGGACATCGCAGCGAATCCAGACCTCATCGGAAGAGCATCCACATTTCAAATATCAATTGTCCTTCAACATAAATACCCAGATGTACTCGGAGAAGTCAAGTAATTCCAAGTCTTTGGTAAATCGTGGAGCAAATCAATCCCATTCGATAGATCGTGAACTTAGGAGCAAGACACGGCAAGGAAGATAAATACCCAGGACGCAACCTCCCGCGCAAAAACTTCTCAATGTGTCACCAACATAGCCTTACGCCGCTGATCAGTTCAGACATAAATTTACTCACACAAAAAAGTATTTCTTGCAGGCCTGATCATGATTTTAAATGCTAACTTCAAGACGAGAAGGAGAAAAAGAGAGAAAAAGATCGATTCTTAAATGACCTTTGAAGACGTGCTGGCTTAGGAGGAAGACACATAACTAGAATTTGTACATAAATTAAGAAATTCCTGGAGTAGCAAAATGAAAAAAGGATCTAGTTTCGCTCCTATGAGAGTGACAGGTCAGTGTTTGTAAGATATCAATAAGTAAGAATTGCAAGCGAATACGGAGTAGAAATATACTATCGATTAGAAGATGATTATGACACAAGCATCTCGGTTTGGTGGTACCTTTCCAGGGGTGCGGCTGTGAGGGATCCGCTGATTGTTGCGCCATGAGACGTTCGTAGGCCTCTCCGTATGAGACCAGCAGCTCCTCTCCTTCGGCGACGGGCCGCAGCGTCTTGTAGTACAACTTCCCTCTCAACTGGAATGCTTCCAAGTTCCGCTCCTCGTCGTTCCTCGCGCAGTTCACGTAACGCATCCAGTTGGAACAACCAGCCTCCGTCGCGTCGACGCAGTGATCCGGTTTGCCATTTCTCCGGATCTGCAACAAGTTACTTTTAGTTAAGACGACCAAAAAATGAGGTTCGAGTGGAGCGAGGAAGACAAGAGTTTAGCCCACACCATTAAATCGGACTTCCCTGAAAACGTATGATTCCAAAAGAGTGCCAAGTAACAGGCTAACTTAAGGCAGTTATGGCAAATTCATCGGTCAGTTTTGCCTAAAATGGCATTGCTGTGCCCGCTATGTCCAGTGAAAGCTTTACGAATATCCGAATAGATGTCAATAGCTACGGCTAATATTTACAGCATATGTTTTGGGGCGCTGCAGGGTCTGCGTGCTGGGAGATCAGCCACGATATTAACCAACTACCGCCCAGCGATGCCGTTTGGAGAGAGAAAAATTAATTTTAGAGGATCTTTTCAGTTCTGTATAGTCACAATTAAAAAATATCACCCTTCTGGAAACCTGAACTTTAATTATTTAGGCAATTCCAAAAGCCTAAAATTGCTCCGTTTAATGGAAAAATCCTTTAATTTCTCTCAAGCTGAATTTCACTCCTAATACTTTGGGCTGTTATGGGTTAATGAGGGAACGGAACGTTTTTTCAATAGTCCTTACCAGCCATGCGTAGGAAGTAGCAAGTTTAGGAGGAACGATTTTCCCTTGGTAGGGGCCGAAACGCACTCTAGAGGGGATGGCCTCACGGGCGTGCACTCCATACCCGGCCTTGGGTACACTGGACTTGCTTACGCTGAGTTGCGGAGGCGCAGTCTTAACGGCGCGCAGGGCGTCGTTTATGTCGGCAGGAACCTTAACGAAACAACGAAATTAGCAAAGAGGATACAACTTATAACGATGAACTCGATGCCGCTACTTACTGGGGTATCTTCAACTATAATAAGGGGGCCGTGCCTTGGACAGTCACTTTCCCATTCCCGGCAGCAGTCATGGCAAACTGAAAAAAAGGACGATTTTTAAATGACCCTCTTTTGCACGATTCCATGCGTCTCAGATGGTATTCCTTGTCCGTTTGAGTGATTAACGCGCAGTTTTCGTCCGATGATAAAAAAAAGCAGACAAAATTATTGATTCCAAGGCAGGTGTATACCTTGCCGTGTACCATCGATTTAAAAACCTTCCCTAAGAAAAATGTAAAGACCTCGAACTAGGCTCAATCATCTGCTGGGAAGATTATGGGGAAGGGATTTTAAATTCCAATTCAGGAGTGATATATGAACAAAGCGGACAACAGCCGATGGTAAAAACATTGATTTGTTCCCCTCAAACAATTCCAACCATCAAACGTTAAAAATTCAACAACAAAAAAAAAATCGACTGAAAATTTGGAAAGAGGCAAGGGTTTTTAGTTTTTTTTTTCAATTTTTCGGCCTAACTTTTTTTTGTAGGATCTTTATGTTTTGACGATTGGATCTGATTGTGGGACACTAAAAAAGGTTTGAACCGATGCGTATTGCTCACTTCGTCGATTTTAAACAGATCGGAAGAGGGCGCAGTTCGCGGCCGGGAGTCTTGGGGGGAAAAGGCGGACCTTTTCTTTTTCATTTTATGACGAGATAGACATAATGGGGCAAACCGACGACGGTAAACATCATTTTTAGTTCCCCCTAAACAATTCCAACTATCAAAAGCTCAAAAACCAACAAAAAGTTTTTCGCTCAAAATTTTAAAAAAGGCTAGGGGGTACCCCTAGGTTTTTTTCAATTTTTTGGACCTAATTTTTTTCAATGGGATTTTTACTTTTTAACGATTGGATCTGATTGAGGGAAACTAAAAATGATTAAAACCGATGTCTGTTGCTCACTTTGTCGATTTTAAACGGACCAGAAGAGGGGGCAGTTCGCGGCCGGAAGATTGGAGGGGGCCGCTTAACATACAATGCTCCTCTGCGCAAGGGCAGGCCGCGTTTTAGCTATGATATTTGAGGGTCATCGCTCCGCACAAAATCAACATCTCCTCAAATGAGGTTAACAAAGTAAGACCGGATCTTTAAAATAATGAAAAGAAGAGTAAATTTACGAAAAAGTGACAAATACGGTCAGAAATTGTTTTAAGTGACAAAGAGTGATAAGTGATTCAGAGGTAGCCCTGAAAAACATTCGTGCTCGTTTTCTCGAAAATACTGGGAAACTTTAATTTTTCATTTAACTCAAGTAGAATCACCTCCATGGTAGAATACGAGTTTTCGACTTTGGGTCGAATGAAAAACCGTCATCAGGATACCGAAAATAAAAGTATAATAAAACGTACGTGAAACTGTGAGGTCTATTTATTTTTTTACAATACAAAAGATTCATATATATATATCTTCTTTTAACACAAAAGTACAATAATTTACCACAAACATGAAAAATTACGGAGTCTCGGCAACTGCTTATAGAATGCAAGTTCTCGTTTGCAGTATTTTAACACAGGGCACAATTTTTAAGGATACTTCAACGTTTCCAACAAACAGCAATGCTTTTAGGACAAGATGCACCATTTGTCCCAATCGTAAAATTATAGTGGTCTGTACAGTCTTAAGCAGCCAGTAACGTAGAGAAATCAGCGAAAATATGCAGCACAAAGGAAACTGCTGTTAGTGTAGATTCTACACTATATTTTTTTCCATCTACACTGTAGAAGGAAAAAAATAAATAATTAACCGCTCGAAGCAAAGATAAACAAAAGTACCTTGATTGATTGAAGATTTGTAGAAAAACAACGTGAATGTTCAAAAATCTTCAGAGCATTTTCCCAAGAATTTGAAAGAAATTGTCAAGTAATTTTCGCAGTGGCGAGTCGACGGCGTTGAAATATCCTCAGGGCTCTACAAAGTGTAGAGTCCTGAGGAGAAAGAGGAGCACCTGCAAAGCCCTCTCACGCCGTATCAGAAGGAGAGAGCCAAACAACAATGTTTGGCGTCAGAGAAGATAGGGCCACAAGATGGTCGCTGCGCAGTCGATTAGAACTCTATCAGTCTTGAAAAAAAGGCCTTTAACCTCGAGTCACATTTGCGGTTTAGGTGTCATCCTAAAAACACCTCCACGAACTAAAGATCCCCTCCCATAGTCATAATCTTTTAGACAAAATTCTCGCGCTTTTCGTATGTACAATAATACTTATTTCCCCTTTATATAGAAAGACCGCTCAAGCGGATATCATCCAAGACACTTTTGTTTAATCGAGAGATTTATTTATGCCCCTAAAGTTCAGTCTCCATAGCCGTTATAAACTTCATTTTTAACAATACATTAAAGAAAAGTTTACAAATAGAGAGCCCTCTAATAACACTACCTACCGCTCTCTGGTCAAGAAATACAGCTGTAGATGATTTGAGAGGGATATCCTTGGTTTAAAGGATATCTGTACATATTACAAGGATATCCATGATAAATTATCTACAGCGATATTTCGCACTCGGACTTTTACGAATGGATAGGGTAGTTGGCTATCTTGCAGGGCTCTCTAACAACAAACAACATTGATCTGTTTGGATAGCCCGCTACGACCGCAGCTACTTCTAACTGCCCATAGACGAACTATTCGGAGAATTGGCCGGAAACATTCTCCATAACCGGTGCAGAGCCTGAAACTCTTCACTCCGATTCTCAACATGTAATTCGTTTCTCAACTGTTCAATTAACTCTCTTCCCACCGCGCTCTCGAAATCGTTTAAGGTGAGCGACTCGGCGTTCGGGTCTCTACACGGGAAAATCTTCCTTTCGTTGAGGCTCCTTTCGTTAAGGCTCCTTTCGAACGCTCTCTCTTCTAAAAGGCTCTGCTCGAAAAAGGCAGACATCCCCAACAAAGCTGCGTCTCCAAGGGCAACTCTGTCGTTCACGTTATGCTTCATCTCTGGTTTTGGTTTCTCCTTGGGCATCCTCTTGACCGGTTCCTTGGGCTCCCTCTTGACCGGTTCCTTGGGCTCCCTCTTGACCGGTTCCTTGGGCTCCCTCTTGACCGGTTCCTTGGGGTCTGATTTCAGGATGGAGATTTCCGGATGGCGCGCGAAGAACTTGGCGAACCACTTCCGGCCAGGGATCCCGTTTTTCGACAGACATGGACCAGGTTTCTCGGACATAATTCTTTGGACGTGGTCCCGCAAAATAGTGGGCGTAACCCGAAGTCCCATCTCACTCCGATCTCGAATCCACCTGCAAAAACACAAGATATTAGCTAAAAAATACGCCATATAGTCAGTCGGACGGAACACCAGAGAAACAAGTGCGGCTAATCCCAAATTCCCGTATCTTCGCAATTTTTTTGCTAATTTTTCAGTGCGAAACCGTTTACGTACGGACTTTTCAAGTTTTCCAATTTTCTTAAAGTCCAAGTTTTGCAAGTATGTCAATTTTCTAGTTTCTAGCTTTTGAGTATATAATTTTTCAAATAAATATACTTCTATTCTATATTAATTGTATTCTATTAACAGTACTCTTCTTTTAATAGTACTCTAGGAATATACTACTCTTCAAGTATCCTATAATCCCCAGAAGTGCTGGTATCTTAAATTTTAATAGTCTACTTGTTTTAATTTTCAATTAGCCAAGATTTTCAACTCTACAATTACTCCAACCATCCAGACTCATCAGCTTAATTTTTCACATTCCAGAGTTTTGATCTTTTAACTCTGCAATTATGCGGCATTACGCGGCAATTGAGAGGTATATTTCAGCCCAGAAGGTTTGTTTCGATTACCTTATCAAGTCTTCCTCCTCTTCTTCGGTGAAAAGAGGTCCTCTCCCCCTTCTTTTAAACGGATTTTCTTCTTTCGCAAGGCGTGATATCGTCGAGCAAGGAACTCCAAAGTCCTTCGCAGCTTTCCTCATGCTAATTTTGCGGGTTTTAACCGCTTCCAATGCAGCCCGAAGCGTTTCCCGAGAGTAGTTTCTATGACCTAACCCCACATACAAACACGGCACTATTACAAATATATCAGGTGAACTACTCCGAAGGGGTCCGTTTCCCATATCCCGAACGAGGCTTTCTTCCGAACACACAATCAACAGGTTAAAAGGGCTTAGCCACGCATATTCTGAACTGAATCGAAGCGCGAAGGATGTCGTCCGACCAAGACAAAAGACTGTGAAGTGCGGAGAAAGTTCAGTAACAGTTTAAGAAGAAGTGAGATCTTACTGTCCCTCATCAGACAGTTCAAGAATATTACGAATTTATTTTCCTCGAAGTGCAAAGAGTTGTTCAGTCCAATACTGGCCGACTTTGCGAATAAAATATTCCTGACTGGATTTCTGCAATATGCTCAAATATTAATTTACTCGTAAAAATTCGCACGTAGGGTTAAGCTGAACTCAAAAACGTGAGAATCGATTCAGAAAACAGCTTATTGAGTAAGAATATGCCGTTCATTGAAAGTCAATACTACATTTATACACGGATAAGTCCACAAGAGCGATTTATCTTTTAATTTAAACTGTCTGCTTAAAAAATGACAATTTTCAGTGAACATGACATAGTTGTAGGCGACAACGAAATAGGGGTTTAAGATCAAAAATTACTTTCCTTCAATGCAAGGAGAGGCATCAGCTTAACACTGTGGTCGGACAAGCCCCTTACCAAACACGCATAGGCAACACGCGCAACATTTACGTGTTCTGCTTGCCTATGCCAAGATTCACAGGCGTTCTGCTCTGTTAAAGCCATAATAATTTTTAAAAGGTAGCGATGCAGGTCGCACTTGGAAGAAACCTATCTAACCGTGTTTGTACGTGCTGGTACGGGGGATAGACGCATTACAGGGCAATGAACCGACATGAAGGGATTGTAGGAAGCGAGGAAAAACTAAGGCTCATTAGGTTAACAACAACCGTAAGAGGGTTGGCTGAGAGCGATTCTTTCGATACATCATTTTTAACAATTGCTCAAAGTAATAATCTCTAAACGTCAGTAATTCTTTGATTTTTATAAAGAAAATTTCGTGCCTGAACTTGAATTTCTTCAGATAGAAACGCGATGTTTTGAGTGAGTACTGATTCATGCCTCGTAGTTAATGCTTCGAGTTCGTTAAACTTGAAACGCTAAAAATCGAGATGAAAACGCTTCATGTATTTTGCAAGACAAATCTAAATCAAGAATTAGCGGCTCGACGTATTTTACTGGGATAATGGCATCCAGGATATGAACAATTGTAATCCGAAACATTTTAAAAACCTATATCACCAGCTGATTCGGGAGTCGACGTCCGCAATTCATAACGAGTTTCTTCTTCTCAGTTTAAAAAAAAATCATTAAAAATAATAATTTAAAAAAATGGGATGATTTGGTGACACTTACATATTCGTAAATCAGAATGCGTAAAATTCGTGTCCTTGTAAAGCGGTATACCTCTCGTCATTGGCTGGTATGTTTCGCCTGAAAAGTTAACGCACGGTTAGACAAGATTCAAGATACGGTTCGGCTATTTTTCAAATTTTATTTAAAAATTACATTACTATACTTTTAGTGAGTTCTAAAGAGCAACTTCGTGCTCTAAAGAGGGACTTCGTGAACTCGATTGTTAGATAAGGCTAGACGATAAGATAGGTCTACGGTTAGATGATCGTAGTTTTCAGAAACTGCGAAGAATTCTTCCTGCGTTATTCGCAGTTTCAAACTGCATACTATAAGGTAAAAGTAGACGTACTTGTACTGTGGTACATGATAGGAAGGTTGGAATCCTCAGGATGATCATCTTCCCCATCGTCATCTTCATCATCCAGATCATCCGCATTACTCGAGTCAAGATCAGTATCTAGTTCTTGAACCTGCTTTGAAGAACTGGAACAAACGAATCCCCCCCCCCGAAAATAAGTTTACCAAAAACGGAGTCAAATGTCAAAAACAGTCAAATGTGCGGTTGGTGTAAGAAACACATTTGGTTTGGCCTCAAGTTCCAAAGGATGTGTATGGAAGTTTTCACACGCTTTCAGGGCTGAATTTGGCCAAAGTCACTCTTAAGATAAAGCTTCTAAAAATTTGTTCGCACAATCGACACGAATTGCAATAATCCTTATGTTGGGCTAGTATTCAACCTGAAGAAAGTTTTATATTTCGTTTACTCACGTTGCCTTGGGAGACAAGCCGCTTCCATCCGCCGACTTCGACGCAACAGATAGTCTCTGGAATGCGTAAAAAGCACAATTCAGTCAAAATAAGCATTCTGTAACAACGCTGAATTGCAGCTTTTGCTGAAAAACAGCCTGATATTTTTTTTTCTTTTTTTAGGGCGAATGACTAAACAACAACGTTTAAACGATTCTT
>Ga0058701_10004196_pt1 | contig 11647 bp, 8 predicted proteins | sample AgamicOrMae_FD_97039 | JGI IMG/M metagenome (GOLD analysis project Ga0058701, IMG submission 97039) | Agave microbial communities from Guanajuato, Mexico - Or.Ma.e | ecosystem: Host-associated > Plants > Phyllosphere > Phylloplane/Leaf | place: Guanajuato, Mexico | collected 2012-06-04 | reverse complement strand
CTTACGTGTTGCCATCAGCAAAAGCACGCGTGTGGCAAAAAATTGCGCTCAACGAAGGGTTTCACTTTTTCTGCGCGCAGCAGTGCACAATCGCTCCCATTTTCAATTTTACATTTTCAATCCATTTTCCTTCCTCGCTTTGCTTGGATGTATTTAATTCTTATTGGAAAATGCCTCAGCATATCTAGCGATTGATGCTGTCATCATCATCTCCACTAGCAGTATCACTTCGGCACCAGATATGCTGTCAGTTCACGTGTACAGGCCTTAAAGTATTGCACAGCGAAAGAGTTGATTCAATATTTGTGACGCAAAAGACAACCACCATTGCATGACCAGATTGGATTATAATTCACATTATGCTTAAGAAACGCACACCCCGAGATTATAAATTCATCAGACTCCTTGGTGAAGGGTCTTTTTCCTCTGTATACCTAGCCGTAGATGCCAATGTGACCGTGCCTCAAGGAACACAACCGTCAACCGGTGACTCTCTTACAATCACTGATAACAAAACTACCACAACAACAGTGCCCGCTATTCGTAAATATGCGATCAAGGTGTGCCAAAAAGCTCATATAAAACGCCAAGGAAAGCAGGTGGCAATAATGAGAGAGAAGGAAATTATGAACATGCTTAATCAATCCCCAAATAGTCATTTTATAAAACTCTACTGCACATTTCAGGACATCGAAAGATTGTACTTTGTTATGAGCTATGCGGCCCATGGCGATCTGTTAACATACATGCAAGATAACCCATTAAGCTTGAACTCAGTGAAAATATTCACCAAACAACTGATTGAAGCTTTAGAACACATGCACAAACTAGGCATCATTCATAGGGATTTAAAACCGGAAAACATCCTGTTGAATGAAACAAAGAACATACAAATTTCTGATTTCGGCTCAGCACAGATATACAAAACTCCATCAAACATGCCGCCTGCAACATCTGTTCCAATATCTAGAGATCAAACTTGTGAAGACAGAACCACCTCTAGCAACGATAATGCAAATCACGAAATCCCATCTTCCATTGAAACAGCATCGAGCAACCAAACCACCAGTCCAGCCCAGAACCTAGGCTCGTCATCTGGTTCTCTAGAAAGACGAAGTTCATTCGTTGGAACGGCGCAATATGTCTCACCTGAAATGCTTAAGTATCGCCAGGCTAGTAACAAGTCAGATCTATGGGCGCTGGGCATTGTTATCTACCAGATGCACACGAATATTATGCCATTCAATGCTCCCAACGAATATCTAGTTTATCAAAAGATACAAAATTTAGATTACAATTTCACGGAAGATTTCGATAGTGATGCTCGAGATCTAGTTGATGCATTGATCCAACTTGAACCAATGCAGCGCCTTGGTGCCTTGGATGATATCCAGAATGATGGTTACCCCTCAATCAGAGGGCATAAGTTCTTATATTCAGTGTTAGGTGGGGAAGATGAACGCAGCCTGAAACAGTTGAACGAGTCAGAAACGAGCATAACCACCGATAAGACAACGGCGACATCCTCACTTCATAAAGATGAATGCGATCCCGATCTAAAGGATCTTGATAAAATAAGTGCAGGTCTAGACGAATCACAGCTTCTGCGATTACTGACAGTAGGCTGATTTGCAGTCAGCTCGAGTTTGGGCGAGGAAATGTTAGTGAGCCTTCCGAGTTGTACAGTCGAAGGTCAAGTTTCCGAAAAAGGAGAGGTCCTCCGCCCCTTCAAGTTGCCAACTCGATAGAATAGAACTGACACAAATCGGTGGGTGATAAAAATTTTCCTACATGAAGAAAATCATCCATTCCACACTGAGGTTCGACCGACGACGAAGAAAGCCGCGCTAACAATGTAGGATGTCATGAAATCTCTCCAATCGCAATGTTCAGCTATATGCGAAAGCATTTTGTGCAGGCCTCCTGCTAGATGGTCTTTACAAGCTGACCATGGGATTTGTGGGCGAAAATTTTCGCTTTCGAATCTATAAATGTCCAGTGGTATGAGTTTCCTCATGGCAGTCATCAAGTTGAGGAAATGTCAGAGCTCGTTTGTGTGCGCCCATGCATGTGCCTTCTTCGCCAGGGAGGATTTGGCGACAAAAGCAAAAGAAACAGGAAAGAATTGTCGATTTCGAATTGCCTGTTGCCTTCTAGGAGCCTGTTGCGCGACAAGGAGGTCTTGAGGAAGAATTCGCAAGCTTGAAAAGAATAATTCCATTTGATTGGGTGCGAAGCGAGAGAGAGAGAGAGAGAGAGAGAGAGGAAAAACTCGATCAAATGGTCATGGTTGTTTAATCCTGTGCCCTTTTATACGATGCATGCGGTCCATTTAGTGAGAAAGAGCATAGGATGACTCGTGGTTATCATACAAGCAGACAGACACACAGATGTCTGGTCACGAGCCATTGGAACTGGGAATAGTTCACCAACTTTTGCTGCTAGTGGAGGATTCAGGAAAAACTGAAGACATTCTCTCTTGAGGCGACGAGTAGCATAAATTGCACCGAGGCAAAATGTCCATGGTAAAGCTTGTCGGTGGACAGGACAGAGATGGAAGAGGAGTAGGAGGACGATCAGCTGAAGCAGAGGAGGAGGAGGAGGGCTTTCACGCCTGCCTGAACTTGTGTGTTTGGTGGGATTCCTGAATTTTTGCCGCCGTCCGGTCGTTGAGGCAGCACTATCTGCAATAACAGTATACAAGGAGAAATAATTGAACGCAGCCAGAGAGGGGTCGAAAGCAAGAGGGAGCTAGCCAAAGGGAGAAGTTGTGCTTCAACTCAATTAGCTATTCAACAATAACTATCTCTGTTCATTAAGTTAAAAGCTTCAATAGCCATTGGGTCCACGTAATCGGCCATAGAGGTTCGCGGGCGAGCAAGCGAGCGAGCAGCTGCAAAGGACTCGAATGAAAACGATTGGGGAAAATGATTTTTCTTGATTCTCTCTCTCTCTCTCTCTATCTTTATCGCTGTAGAGCTGGTTTACCTTTGGTTTTCGTTAGCCCAGAGGCCTGTTTGGCCAGTGGCAACCATCAGTGGTTGTTGATGGCGGCTGACGAGTGTGTTAGAGGAGGAAAAACAATGATCGAGTGAAGTGAAGCGGCATGTTTGTGATGGCGATAGTGGGGGGCAAAGGTGGAAGGTGGAGGGGGCGAGTGAAGGCGAGAGGTGGGGGCAAGCGAGAGGGCGAGAAAGCGGCCAGGGGGGTGAGTGAGAGGCGGCGGAAAAGAGGGAAATTCCTGGCGTGACACTTGACGATTAAGGTGTTTTGTGTCTGGCTGCGCTTTTCGGCTTCTCCAAAGATCGCACTCACGGAGCATCGGCGGCCGCCGCTCAAGGCCCGCCCGCCGGCAACTGGCAACTGGCAACTGTGTGTCCTTCGCGGGCAGGTGGACGAGGAAAGTCAGTGGTGGGCCAGAGCTGGCTGGCTGGCTGGTTGCGGATGAGCCTCTGTCTCAGTGCTGCTGGTCTGCGCTGTCTATCTGGCGGGAGCGGAAAATTCATCGATAGATCGGCCGCTCATGCTGCCTGTTAGGCATGCCTCCTCTCGTGCCCTTAGTGTCCGACGACGAGCTCTTTTGCAGTGTTTGTCTCTGCCCAAGCTGGCCACTGGTCTTCTCCCTCTGGCCAGCCTGCACACACACACACAGACCAGCCTCCTTTACAGGCCGCCCTCTCAGCCTGCCCATCATTGAGTCTCGTCGGCCAGCATGTTAGTCAGTGGCCATCTCAGGCTGACCTTTGCTACCGGCGTCTCTTTTCCTCTCCTCTCTGCCTAGCCTGCCAGCGAATCGGCCGCCAGATGGCCGCCCCACGCGGCCCACTGCACGCCACCCGCCCTAAGTGCCCCCAAGCTCCAGGGCTCATTTGGGGCCCGGTGTGATTTGGCCGCCCGAAGTTGGCTCTCCGCGCGGGCCCACTCTTGCACATCCGCCCCCGAGGGTGTGGTCTAGACGAGGGCCGGCGTGCAGCTCGCCGAGCGACCAAAGTGGGCCCCTCTGTCATCCGCTCGCTCGGTGGCTCTCTTTTGCAAAATTGGTCCCCACTTTAAAGGAACCCTCTCGAGCGATTCAAAGCGCTGCATGGAGTTTCAATGTGCGACTGTCCGCTAGAGTCGGACGCCCCGAGACTCTGCCGTCGAGCCTCCGAGGAGCCCATCGGAACGTGCCGCGAGGCCCACCTGTTGTTGTCATGGAAACAGGCGGCCGGCTCGCGTACCTTCGAACTGCCAGCCAGCCGCACAGCTATCCTTTGGGATGCTTTTAAAGCGAATGGAACTGGCAATGAAGCGGCCAGCGAGCTAGCTTGGCAAAAATTTGCACGCTCAGACGATTCGGGGCGTTCCGAGCCCTTTCGGAATGGGAGCCCGAATTGGGCGACTCTCATGAGGGAGTGCGATGAGCCGGCCAAGAGCCGGCCGTCAAATTCATGCCTCCCCCTCACGCGCTCGCCCGAAACTGGCCAGCTCGATTGGTTGCCCATTTCCGTTGCCATTTCGCCAGTCTCGGCCCACCGGAAGCTGTAAATATAGTCCATTGGAGAGCAGTGGTCATTATTATGGCCTCGGCGGGGGTTGCAGCGAGCTGGAGCTCTGCAATGGGTCCCAATTGGCGCCCCAAGTCGAGCCGGGCACGTGTTTCGTGCCATGGTGGGCGAGGGAGCCGGCCAGGCGTGGCGTGAGCTCGATGGGCCCCGAGCACGAGGGCGGCCGAGCAAGTGTTAATGGGCGGCTGCAAGGAGGCGAGGCCAATGGTGCGTTGGCCGCCGGATTGTTATTGTTATTGTTTTGCTCGCAGGGTCTGCAGTTGGCAGAGTCTGCTGCGCGCACAGCTCATTGTTCGTTCTGCACTGTGCTATCTGGACGGGGCGAGCGCCGCTCTGCACTCTGCAGGCTAATGGGGAACCTTTGTGGGCTGGCTGGCGTGCACGCATGCGCACCTCTGGGCAGCTCTTGCGGAACATCGGGCAAGCTAGCGAGCTAGACGAGGAGGACCCAAGACCGACCACAGTCAGGGGCCGGGCGCGGGCGGCTGCTCGAAAGCAAGAGAGAGATCCAGCAAGCTGGCGAGCCGGCCAAACAGTGACCAAGTGTCGAGTGTCGTTGGTGCCCATGAGAGACAGAGACGGACTCGGGATTGACCATCGGGAGCCGGCCAAGAGCGAGGGTGACGAATTTGCACGATCACACAAATTCGGAGACAGTTGTCGAGTCGAGAAGTTGTCGTCTGGGAGGCGAGAAATCAGTCCTCGTTGCAGGCGAGAGATGGAAAACAATTGTCGGACAGATGCAACTGGACGAAGTTCAAAGAATCGCCGTTCGGCCAATTGTTCGTCGGGCACAGAAGAGAAAAGGGAAGAAGAAACTGAAGAGGAACAAATGGTTCGAAAAGCAACAAGAGCAGAGTTTGTGTTGCGGCCAATGCGAGTTGATGAATGATGTTGCTAAATAACAATGTTTAATTGTCCTCCAAGCGAGTCAAGTGTTGCCCGTTGGGCGCCATTGGGGCTCGTTGGGGCTCGTTGCAGGGCCGCAGAGGCAGCAGAGAAGAAGAAGGAGGAGGACATAAAATGGGAAAGATGAGCGCAATTGTGTCTGTCTGTGTGTGTTTTGTGGAGGCAATTTGCAAAGGAGACTAGTTTGCAATCGAGAAGACGGCCCAGAAGGAGGCGAGCAAGACAGACTTTGTGGCCATTGGATTCCCGGCGAGACCTGAGGAGAGAGAGAGAGAGACAGAGAGTGAGTGAGGAGGAGGAAAAGGAGCTGCATATTGGCGGCGCGACAGAGAGAAACTGGCGACGGCGTTCTATCTTTCATCTTGTCGCTAGTGCGTGTAATTCAGCAGCCAGTTGGAGCTAGTTGGCAACAGAGAGCAGTTGGCGCTTCTTGCCAAAGTGGCCCACCACCAAGAGGCCAAGTTGTCTTGCAGCCACACACACACAGACAGGCTCACACTTACACACGAGCACTAGTCCGCCGGCCAGACAGTTGGAATCACGACAAACTACGATTGTCTGAATTGTGTGCGCGCTTTATTGCCGCCTCTCTCAACCGTTGGGGAGTTTGAGGAGCAGGAGGAGGAGAAGTGAAGAGATTGGGGATGTTGTAAAAAGGAGCTGGGCGAGTTTCGGGCTGAAAAGTGGCTTGTTGTTATGCAACCATAGTGTGCGGCGCCTTTGGGGCTTGCGCGAATACACGAGGCTGCTTTGTTACAGGACGCAGCGCACAGCCAGTCTCAGGCAGAAGGCAGCGTCCGTTTGTGCACAGGCCGCTCTTGGTTCGAGAAGAAGTCTGCGAGAAAGTTGACAGATATGCAGGCGCGTGCGCCAACGCTGCACCGGCGCCTAGCCGTTTCACTTATTTTATCATTATTATTATTATTATTATTACTATTAGTATCTGTCTCCCGAGCGTCCCACTCCCCGGGATTGGGAATTTGCAAACCGCCGACGGTTGGCTGCCAACTGGCAACTGGCGACTGGCGACTGGCGACTGCGCAACTGCACTGCGCGAGCTCACACTCGCGGATCCCAAGCCAGCGTTTCCTTGTTGCAAAAAGTTGGCGACAAAAAGTGCTGCCCCCTCCCCCCCGCTGGCCAACTGGCCGCCACTTTGGCCGGGCTTCCTTTTGGCCCTTGTTCCTTTGGAGCGGCCGGCCCGAACTTGCAGCGGGCCATAAAAGAGCAACAGAAAGAGAGAGAGAGAGAGAAACAGAAACTGTGACCGCAAGCGAACAGGCAGGCCAACTAACAAGCCGCCCGCTAACAAGCCACACAATCCCAGACTCGAGCCTCGGCCAGTGCAGATAAATGGACGAAGAGCGAGAGAGAGAGAGAGAGAGAGAGCTGAGACTAGTCAGACGGCAGACAGACGAGGCTTTGCGTTGGGAGGCGAACAGATTGAGAGACAGTCTTGGAGGTCCAATCATGCGTTAACCACTTGTTGTTGTCGTTTGTCGGCTTCACTGTTGTGCGGGATGAGCGGGTCACAATGGTTGATGATGAGCTGGTGTTGTCGGGCAGCCTGAGGACCGGAGATGGAGCAGCAGCCAGGGAGGGACAGTGGTGAGCGGGGATAAGGAGGAGTGGAAGTTGGTTTGAGCTGGCTCGTTATAGTGGCTCGCATTTGGACACAGTTTTCCTGCTAATTGGCGCATGGGGCGCGCGTGTGCGCTGGCAACAGAGGCGCACTCACTGCCGATGGGCGCCCTGAGCTGCCAGATGATGCACAACAATTGCAATCGACTTGAGACATGGTTGCGGCCAAAGAGTGTTCGGTTTGTTTGCTGGCTAGCTGCCTAGCTGGCTGGCTGACTGACTGGCTGCTGAGAGTGCATATCATCAGAGCTTAGGAGCAGAAGAAGAGGAAGAGGAGAAAGAAAAAGAAGAGGAGGAAGAAGGAGAAGAAGAAGAAGAAGAAGAGAAAGAATAAGAAGAAAAAGAAGACCGCCACAACTAGAGGAGAAGGGAAAGAGTGTGAGTGTGAGTGTGGTTTCTTCCAAAATGGATAGCGACAGATCTTCGACAGATAGACGAGCGAAGATAATAATAATTAGTGGCAAACAATGGCCGCTTGTCGTTCATTCATTGGCAGCGGGCAACAAGACAGGCTTGCCACTCCATTGGCAGCCGGCGCAGACAGAGATGATCACCATCGTCTCGTGTGCTCTTGCGGCCTGAGGAGATTTTATTCAATCTATTCAGTTCAGTGGCCATTCATACAAGTGCTTAGGAGGAGACAGAGACAGTCTCTCTGAGGCAAACAGTAACACTCACACACACTCTCACCAATGTGGCGAGCGAGTCGAGATGATAAAAGTTACCCAGAATTTTCCCCTGGCCTTCTTATATTGCCTCTCGTGCCTAGCTAAGTGAAACATAGCTGCCCTCTTGCTCTTTATCCTCAGCGTTTTGCCCGAAAAAAAAAAATACTCACACACTTTGTCACACTATTTGGCTTTTTCTCAATCAAACAACATGACAACTTTCGCTCAACAACTCTACTTCAACCACCCTTAGCCTCCGTTGCTCCCAAGACAGTCTCACTTCTCGCCCGCCAAGAGCCCGCGATCAGCCCGCCAGATTAACTGACATCAATTAACAAAGAATTTCCATACTTCTCTCTGTCTCCCACTTCCCAGCACCAAGCCATCGCAAGACATCAAGTGGACAGGGCACAGGCCGTCTCTCTAATGCCGAAAAGATCCTTAAAGAAGGTTAGCCGCCAAGATAGAGATGTCTTTTCAGAGTGCTTGTGACGAGGAATCGTTTGGACATGTTGAATCTGCGCTCTCTCGTCGACATTGCGCGATGAGACCCATCGAGTGAACAATCAGCATTGATGAAGAAGGCGAAGACACCAGAGAGAGAGAGAGAGAGAGAGAGAGAAAATCCAAATGAGACAGGCAGGCGCCAGCAAGAAGAGAAAAGGATCACCTAGCGCACGAGAAGCTAGTGTCTAGTGAGGAAGGTCAAGTTTTCGTTCGTTCTCGTGCTTTGGCTCCTGCATTACGACATAAGTTGTTTGATCATCGAAATTTGGCAACCATTCTCCTTGAGGCCCCGGCGCTTCATTCGAGATGGTCGCCACATTCCGTGCTACTAATTGTGCGTGATACAGGAAGCGGAAGTCGGTTCGAAAATCAACCAATGAGCATCAGCCAGTTGTCTAATGAAGAATCATATTCAAACATGACACCAGCCACACTCACAAGTGTCTCCACGTAAGTTTCACCGCTGACCTCGAAGTCTATCACTCTAAGTGCAAATATAAATGACTATAAGTATAAATTTAATCAAATCAGCCCATTATCTCGTCCTATAAACACAAGGTTTCAACTCAATGTTTACCAGCGAACGCGAATAATTGAAATTGTTGTCCAGTTTGGAGAAGTGAAAGAATATAAAATATCCATTAGGCTTCAGCTCGCTGATGGACTGTTTCTTGAAGCCAATCCTCTCGAGCTTTTCGGCGAAACGCCTCACTCGGCCCTCAAATCTGGATGTAACCTCAACGATCAGCAACGATCCATTCAATTTGAGAACACGCTTTGCCTCCAATAGGATGTTGCCCAAGTTCTTTGCCATCAAGCTCAACGAATAGACGACACAATTCATCGATTCGTTCTCCAACGGCAGGTTGTCCATATTAGCCTCGATTACATCCTTATGCGCTGATATAAGATCAAATGATTTTATCTTGGTCCTCCTGGGCAACTTCCTCCTCAACAGGGGCTCATTTCCACAACCGACATCAGCGATTCTCCACTTCTCAGGTGGCCTTTTAGTGAACAAACGTTTCTTAATAAACCTAACAATATAGTCTATTGGTTTCACAGGCCAGCTATCACAGACTCGTCCATAAGCATCGTGGTAGGCCAGAAATTCATCTTTGCTCAAATTGATGGAGCCAGTATCACTTGAATATAATTTCTCGTCCACCATCCTTAAGAGTGATGAGGACATTTGTAGTTTGCATCTCTCTTCCAGGCTGAGACTTCTCTGTTGCTTTTTGATCTTTCTAATCGCCTCAAGCTTTGCTTTTTCCTTCTCTCTCTGCTTCCTCTGATCCTCTTCATTTTGGTTGGGTTGACTTCTGACTGTTTTGGGTTTCTTGTTCTTGTTTTCTTTAGCAATATACTTGGATAATCCGAGCTTCTTCAGCTGCTTCTTTTTGCGCTTCAATTTTTCGGTCTTTTTTCTCTTTGTCGCCTTCTTCGATTGTTTACTCATCTCTTAGATAATTGACTGCTTGACACTATTCTCTTGTGAGTCGATATTTGTTGTAAATCTTCGGAGGAACCAAGTAGAATGCTAGCGACTTATTCGATACATCGAAGGAATATAAAAAACAACCGAGTTTGGATGGAAGAATTTTGCATGTGGTTTCAATTGGTTTACGCGTCTCTTCAGGCATCCACGCGGAGCAGCACCAAGACTGCGACTCAGGTGCAGATGGGCCCTTGACATCCTAGACGACATGATGTCGAGAAATTCGGGATGCGTCAGATGATTAGGAGTCAACAGTAAATGAGGAGGCAGTTTTTATTATAATCGATCATCTTTTTACTATCTATCGTTCGCTGTGCGTTTAACAATAGGGGCGCAGTCGTATACCCCACGAATCACTCTCAGCTTCAAACCAGGCACATCCGATACTCTATGCCACCTAACTAGGACATTAGAATGCTCCTGCAAGTTGTGTCCGATTCCAGGGACGTAGCATGTTTTCTCTTTCCCGTTGCTCAATCTTACAAGAACGCACTTCCTATTTGCACTGTTCGGTTTCTTAGGTTTCTTGATAAGTGTCTTGAGAACGATACCTTTCATCTGGGGCCTTCCTTGGAGTGGATCCCTCCTGGAGCGCGATGGGAGCATACCACGAGCGTCTATTTTGAAAAGAGCGTTCTGCTCTTTCCATTCTCTTGTTTCTTTATCAGGCATGTTATAGATATCTTCTTCACCCGGCCTGTATATCCTGAACGGTTGATTTATACCCGTCAAAAACTTGATCTTTTTATCGGATTGTAATCCACGGGTTATCACGTGGTTGAACACCTTTGTGGTTGACTTGATTAGATTCAAAAAAAACATCTCTGAGATTGTTGAACCCAATTTAGGCGCGTTGCGAAAGTCTTGTGTTCCATTGGGATTTATTGCGATGCTCGGCCTGCCGTAAGCTGCGCGATTTTTTTCCACTCACGTGCTCAATTCATGGGGCGAAGATCCACGATCAAGCAGAATTCTTATTCTCTCCCAGATATTACACTAGAGCTGGCTTATTGTTCAATTCTTCGATTTCGTGGATACTAGCCTAACTATTAGACAAGATGGAATTGGAGGACACGGGCGATCTCTGTGAGTTGGCTCGCCTTGACATGGATAGTGATCCGGATCAGATAATTACCACCCAACAGCCAAATCAATATGAAACAATATACGTCACATCACATAAGGCCCCATGTAGAGCTGGCGCCTTTAGTCCAGACGGGAAACTCATAGCCACTGGCAGTGCTGATGCCTCCATAAAGATACTAGATGTCGAACGAATGATCTCAAAGAGTACATCTCATGCGACAAACCATCGTGACCAAGAAAATCAAAATAATAACAACAATGATGGATCAAGCAACCAGGATCATCTGAACAATCAGGACAGTAATAATGGTCAAGATAAAGATGATCAACAGCACAATCATAACCAGCAACAGCAGCATCAACAGTACCAACATCATCAACAATCACATAGCACTCATCCTGTCGTAAGAACATTGTATGATCATTCCGAAGAAGTTACCTATCTACAATTTCATCCAAGTTCATCCATATTAGCCAGTGGTAGCCAGGATATGACGATAAAGTTCTATGATTACATGAGACCAAGTGCAAAGCGGGCCCACAAGACTATACAGGAGGCGAGTCCAATCCGTTGTTTCACCTTCCATCCGAATGGTAACTATATGCTAGTGGGTTGTCAGCAACCAACCCTTCGTCTGTATGATGTTAACACACTTCAGTGCTTTGTCAGCTCTAATCCTTTGGACCAGCATACGGAACCAGTAACAATGGTTGATTATAATAGAACAGCCTCGTTTTATGTAACAGGTTGCAAGAATGGTGACATAAAAGTTTGGGACGGCATATCGAAT
>Ga0058701_10004195_pt1 | contig 11647 bp, 8 predicted proteins | sample AgamicOrMae_FD_97039 | JGI IMG/M metagenome (GOLD analysis project Ga0058701, IMG submission 97039) | Agave microbial communities from Guanajuato, Mexico - Or.Ma.e | ecosystem: Host-associated > Plants > Phyllosphere > Phylloplane/Leaf | place: Guanajuato, Mexico | collected 2012-06-04 | reverse complement strand
TGAAGGGTCGGCGGAGCGACAGAGGAAGGGTAGGTTTAACTCAGATCTAAGAGGAGAGAGGAAGGCGAACGGGTGTTGTAGAAGTTTGATGGATTTACGAGGGAGGATGCTTCTAGAGCTGATATTTGTATGAATTGTATCTATATTATTATGTAAAGTAATGTTGCGATGGATTTCTTCTAAATTATAAAAAATTAGAATTGTTTGATCATAAGATGAATTCTCACTCTTAATCATAACCATTTAATATTAAAATAGTTCATTCTGATAAAAAGAAGAGAAAAGAATTAATTATTAATAATTAACAAAGAAAATATAAATATTAATGAATCATTGCCTAAATATGTTGGCATTGCTTCCATATATTCATAGCTTGAAAGATTTTGTTGTTATTTTGCATTACATACCATAATTAAATATGTTGTTGATAACAAACTTGCATAATTGAATATATTCTTGAATCTTCCCTAATCTTTCATTATGCTGAACTTGCAGTTAGAGGTGTGCCTAAAAACAAAACTGAAAACCGAAAGGAAAAAATTTCAAATAAATCGGTTCAATTAACTGAACTGGAAAAAAAAAATATTGGTTTTCAGTTCGTTTATGGTTCGGCAGTTTAAAAATTTGATTGACCGGCAGTGGACTGAACTGAAATTGAAATTTTTTAAATAAAATTTAAGCATAAAAAGGAAAAATTGATATAAGAAAGTACACTTAGTTTAAATTATTTATGAATAATGACCACAACTTAATTTTTATAAAAAAATTTAAATGAAAAATTTGTGTAAGAAAGTATATTTTTCAATTATTTGTGAACGGTTAATCAGTCACTGAGCCCAAAAATCAATTAACTGAACCACAAAACCAGCTAACTGACTTCTTCAATTTGATTACAGTTCGGGTTTTGGACAAACCAAAGTTTTCGATTAGCTGAAAATCGATTAACCGAATTTAGTTCGATTAGGATTTGAATTTTTTTTGAACTAAAAAATCGATTAACTGATTTTCGGTTAAGAAAACTCCGATTAATCGATTTTGTACACTCCTACTTGCAGTACATCTCTTCCTAAATTCATGTTACCCCCACCACAAACAAAGGATGTATTCACTATTTTAATTATGCAACTCCTAATGCTAAACCCATTATTACAATAATTCCCTAAAATAAATTTCTACACATGTTTTTCAATGCTAAACCCACAACAATGTTTTGCTATATTCTTAACTACTAGTGTGATGTGTCCGTGCATAATGTATGGGCTAGAAGCTGTAGAAAGTATAATTATCACCCATAGATGTAAAATATATAGAAGCATCTAACTTCTTTCTATACAATTGTAAGTTGTACAATTAAACTAACTGCTCGCTCAATGCATAGAACCCTTTAGAAAATTAAACGAGCTAAAAGCTGTAGAAAGTATAATTATCACCCATAGATGTAAAATATATAGAAACATCTAACTTCTTTCTATACAATTGTAAGTTGTACAAATTAAACTAACTTTTCGCTCAATGCATAGAACCCTTCAGAATATTGAAAATCTATTTCTTGGGCTCATTTGTCACCTCTTTCCTTGTACTTTTGCTTTGTAAGTCTGCAATTAACTCAAAGCTGACATTCATAAATGAGAAGACGCTTAGGTATATGCAATTGAGAACGTTGAGGAATAAAGCTACAAATTTTTTAGGCGAACTCTATGTTATCTATAAAAAAAAATCATCTTTACATTACTTACTTGATAGGCATTCTTCGAATGTTGGTAGATACTCTTCAAATAGAGTGGGAAATCTTTACCAAAAGTCTATCACAATAAGCAACTTAATGTAGTCATATGGAAATCATCCTCTTTGTTGTTTACATTGGAACCTCAAAACTCTTTCACCAATTTGTTGTTATAAGTCAGTGAGACGGAAATAATGTCAGAAAGAAGTATATGTGTAGAATTTCTGTATCATACTGGAGAATGAATTATTGCAATTGAGACATAACAATATAAACAAACCTAATGCTCACAAGTTCGATAGGTATCAATTGCGAAGAAATGCATGAGTATAGCGAATTGAACAAGAAAAGCGCAAAGGGTTTGTTATCAAGAAACAAAAGGTCTGTAAATTGTATGCTCAACTAAGAACACACTTGATGAGGATAATCTAGCGCTTTAAGATTGTTTATTCTTTCTCCTTAAAATGTTGGCTTACTTTTCTTTTTTTTTTTCACTCGACGTGGCCATCATTTCTTGTGGATTGCAGTGGAAACTCTACACAGCAACAAACACCACACAAGGCCAGCAAACATAATTACCAGACCAATCCTTTTCTAAAAGGATTTGCAAACATAATATACAATTAATTACTAGCAAAACCAGGCAATATGTAATAATTACCTTTTGAACTGATGCTATCATGGTTTGTCATAAGTAGGCAATTTGCTTACAAGGAATCAGTTGAAGTCATAAGCAGCGACTACTACTATTACAAGAACATTTGGAGACATATGTTGGTGACTTGTTTGAAATTTAACTGAGATGAGCACTGAGACAATTATATCACAATTAACATGATCACAGATACAGATATTCGCCTCTTTTCACAATGAATGCACAGTTATCACCTTCTGTTTTGCACATGGACTTAAAATCAAGTGTATGTCCTACAAAACAAAGTTCAATTGGCTTTTGCAATAATTGATAAGGGTTAACCACAGTAACTGGAAAGTGTCATTAGAGTTTACCAGAGTTTTAACTATGTGGAAGTTCAAATGTTAGTCACATTTAACTTCTTCTAGTATTTCTTTATAGACAATGTTTTTAGTATAAGAGTCATTTATTTCATCTGGAGTTGGTTAAAAAACAACTCACTAACAGTAGAATGTCTAATTAATTCAATTCATAAGCTGAAATAAAACACAAAAAAAGGTTAATGCAAAGAGCAATTTTTTTAAAGAAAAAATGAAAAGAAAATGGAGGAGTAACACAAACAATAAAGCAAAAGGATGGAATATGCAAAACTAAAAAAGAAGTAAAAATGAAATCATGACCGATGCATTTCTTATTGCATTTTCAATCACCAATAGAATAACAATAGCTATAGTGCTCACGGCTTCCAAACCTCAGCCTTGGTACCGAAGCAAAAAAAAAATTTTGGTTGGGAAGTTAGCGCCTTTTATTATATGGAGGAGAGGAAATTACAATATTTTTTTCCTATTACCAAACTCATGTTTACACACTATTCACAAAATTGTATACATTATTAGATTATATTACACACTGTTTACATCACATTACTCTTTCTCTATGTGAAAATATAAGTTCCGAAAGCTCCACTAGCAATTCTTTGAAATTTTTGATGTTTATATTTAATTGTAAAATGTTTCATTTTTCTTTTTATCTGCTTTTTGAATTTGTAGGGAAAAAGATACAGCAATAAAGAAGTCTACATTCATTGAAGTTGAGTTAACAAAAAAAAATTTCTCGCTTCACCATCTTTCATTTCTTTCTACTTGGATGTTTATATTTTTTTTGTGCACTTAGTTTTCTTTTTTTTAAGAGAAATTTGTAGGGATCAAAATATAATACGGAAGACTTCTTTATTAATCCCGTATGTGCCCTCTCATTATTAACTATTTTCTACATATTCATTACCCAAAACAATAAGACAAAGGAAAAAAATAAGAAAGTGTTTTTGCCAACTTTTAAACTTTTACTTTATCCTACTTAGGATAATATTGGGGAGTTATCAAAAGTAGCCAATCCAACACAATGACCTGCTTAGGATTGACACTTTTACTATTAGATAACACATAATCTCATCATACTAATGCATTATACAGTTTTACAATTGTATGTGTTTTTTTAAAAAAAATCTTTTGCTTTTATCTTCAATTGATTTCATATCTATGGGACACTATCTCTCCTTACTCTTCGGTTGATTGATTGTGTTGTAACTTGAAAGTGGAGACAATGACTTATTATCATTCCATTGTTTTATCATAATACCCTAGGAAATTGAAATTATGTTTTTAGAAAGTTGGAATTTCACATATATACAAAATCAAAATTATTAAATCCCAACCAAAAAGAAAATCAAAGAATCTAACTTATATAAAATCTAAAAAAAAATCCATGAGGAAAAGAATATCTTTCCATACCCTATAAACTCGAAATTACGTTTTAAAAATAGAAAATAAAAAACTTCCAATATATATGTGATACTTATTCTTGATAGTTATCTTGTTAAGCGCTCGATAGTCGATGCATAGTCGAAGTGACCCATCGTGTTTCTTCTGAAACAACACTGGCGCACCATATAGGGATTTAGAGGGACGGATGTAACCGGCCGTCGAGTAGCTCCTTCAGTTGCCTTTTTAGCTCCTCGAGCTCCGGAGGTGCCATGCGGTAAGGAGTAAAAGCGGGTGGCTTAGCCCCCGGCTCCAACTGAATAGCATGATCGACTTCCCTTTTTGGAGGGAGTCTATTGGGTAACTCGACGGGCATGACTGAATTCCTCAAGCACCTTGTGGACGGGTTTGGATGCTTGAACTTCTTCGAACTCCTCCTCCATCTTGAGGGTGGCAAGGAAGGTGGGCTCCTTCTTCTTGAATCCCTTGGAGACCTGAAGGGCGGAAAGCATCTTGCTCTTATTAACTTCCCTTTTTACGGGAATGACACGCGGTTGGCCCGTCTCCATAATACACATACTGTTGGTGTGAGGCATTAAGAATGCCTTCATCGTATCAAGGAAATCGATACCCAAATAGAATTTCTTGTCATCTAAGGGGGCAACAGTGCTGTCAACATTGCCTTTCACTGGCCGATCTGGATGAGGGCAACCCGAGCAACGCCCTCAATAGGGAGGCTCCTTGTATTGATTCCCTTGACAAAGCCTTTCTCCTTGGTGTAGGATAGGCCTACCTCTTCGGCAAGTTCCTTGGCCATGTAGACTGTATCGGCTCCAGTATCCAACATGGCTTGCAATGGTTTGCCATTGATCATGGTTTCCACGTACATGCGCCCACGAGGTTGGCCCTCCACCTTGGCTTGTATGGCGTTGAGTAGCTTAAGTGAGGCGATCGTCCTTTCTTCCTCTTGCTTCTCTTCTTCTTGGCCGAGCGATGCGAGCTTCCCCCATTTAGGGCATTCAAAGACTCAGTGAGGTCCATTGCCTAGGAAACATGAGTATTTCTTTAGTGCCTCATCCTTCTTGCCCTTCCACTTATCCTTGGGAGGTTTGTCCTTCTTGGGGGTCTTGTCTTGGTCTCCCCCACCTTTGTCGCGGCCTCCGGCCTTCTTGGCTTATCACTTTTGTGAGTCCCGTATGAACTCGATAAGTGATTCGGCGGCGGCAATTGCGGAGGTAAGGTCTTGTACCTCGCGCCTTTCGAGCTCTATCTTGGCCCATCCACATAGGTCATCAAGGAAGCAAAACAGGGCGTCTTGCTCTCCCATGCTTGGAATTTTCAAGAGGAGTTCTGGGAATTCCTTCACATATTCTCGAAGAAGAGCCTCCTTGTGTTAGAGGCGTCTTAGTTTGGCCCTTGCTTCCCGCTCTGCATCCTTGGGATAGAATTGCTCCTTGAGTTCCCTCTTGAACCCTTCCCACATGGTGATGGGGGCGGAGCCTCGGTTGACATCATCACACCTACGACGCCACCACACAAGGGCTACATCTTTAAGGGAGTAAGAAGCTTGGCTTACTTTTTAACCTTCGTCCATGATCCCGGTTGCTCCAAAGTAAGCCTCGAACTTCCAAAAGAAGTTGTCAATTTCCCTTGCATTCCTTGCCTCATTGTAGGTTGGGGTTGGGAGCGCATTACCCTTCGGGATGGTGGATACTTGACTTGATCCACTAGCACCCATGTTGGCCACCGCAGCCGTGCATACCTTGAGTTAAGCCTCCAAGGCTTCAACCCTTGTCTTGCAGGCCTCTACCTCGGCCGTACAAGCCTTCAGTTCTTCCTTTTGTGCGGCTTCTGATGCTCGAAGAGCTTGGACCTCCTTGTTGACATTGGCCATGACGGAGTTTACCGCCACTTGAATCTCCCCATGGAGCTCCTCTAAGTCCCCATCAGACTCAAGCTCCTCGATGCGTTTCTCCATGTCATCCACTCTACCCATTAGGGTCATGATGGAGTCGTTCACCTCCGCGAGCTTGTTATCGACAAGGACTACCAAGTCCTTGTTCTTGTCCTTGCCCTTCTTACCACCTTGTTGGGGTTTGCCAACTTCGGTGACACTTGAAGCCATGGATCTCCCAAACCGCGCTCGGATACCAACTGTCACGGGTTAATAGTTTCCCTCAAACTTGAACCCGTGCGGCCTAGTAAACTTTTCTTGGAACCTCAGACTTTATTTGCTAGTAAGCCTTATGAATGCTTAACTTAGACTATGTGGAGACTAAGCAAGCAAGAACACACTCACAAAGGGAACTCTAGTAAAAAGAGAGTGTGGACACAAGGAAGCTTGGGAAAATACCTTTGTATATTGCACTTGGAAAATGCTTGGTTACGAATGAGCCCCCTTGGGGGTCTTTATACATGTCCACCTCCTCAATGGACAGTGAAGATTAATTTGATCCAACGGTTGGTATTAATTCTCCAGAATGTTCTATACAAATATCTAAGATATCTACACAACTCTACACAAGTGTAGAATCTTATGGAACATTCTAAGAATAAAATCTAAAGAGATCTGGACCATTCGAGAGCGGTTTGTGGCACTGGGCGGCCCAAACTCCCCCTATTCTTTCCCTTTTTCTTTTTTTCTTCCTTTTTTTGAAGGGAAAGAGATTTAAAGTCTATTCTTTTTGTTAGCAAATAAGAGTTGATAGATAGGTAAAGCAAGTTAAAATTGATAAAAGTTAAAATTGATAGCAGTAAGTTAAAATTGGTAAAAGTTAAAGTTTATTAAAAAAAATTTATATTGATGGGTTAAAATCAATTAAAGTTAATTGAAGTGGATTAAAGTGAATATAAGTTAATTAAAGCAAGTTCAAGTTATTTAAAGTATAAAATAGTAAATATAATTTTGAAATAGATTGATAAAAGTGACCTAAAGTAAGTTGAAATTGATTAAAGTTGATTAAAGTTGAAAACGATTAAATTTTTTTCTCATAATTGAAATTGGTAAAAATAAATTGAAATAAACTAAAATTGATATAATAAAATTTACCAATAAAAAGAATAGGCCCTTAGTTGGAGGCAATGCAGCAATGAGATCATGGAGAATAGCACAGGGACCATCATTAAGATTTTATCGATCCTTGGAGAGCCATCACTATATAAGACATTGTACCAATCTTTTGACCAATTCAGCTATCAAGAAAAAGAGAAAGGAATATATTTGAGATTTAACTAGTTCGACAAAATTTGCACAAGATGTACATCAAGTAAAGGCTAGGAAGCCCCACGACTACAAAACTTGAGGACTTCTGACGAATAAAAGATTTGGAAGACGACTCAATAGGAGATTCAATCATGTTTTGCTTGACCTTCATGCACAAGCTCTTCGAGGCAAAACTGATGCAAGTCCTCGTACATTTTCTTCCATTGCTGGACCATCCGCAGAGCCCTTCCGCAGTCTAGCTTTAGTTGCTCAGCTTCCATTTCCAATGCAGCGGCAGAACCTTGTTGCTGAACCACAAAGAACATGTCAGGAGAATTCAGCTCCTCAAATTTAAAAGCAAAAAACTATCCTCGGCACCAGAGATTTTCTGGGCAGGGAGGCCAACAGATTTTTTCACCACTCCGGCTCCCATGCTCCCAACATGGGACTCTCTTTTACATGGAGATAAAATACAGACTTCCATCTCATACGGTAAGAGTTCCAAGGCTACTACGGCAGAAGAAATATTTTCCTCCCCCCCCCCCAAAAAGCACAGAAACATTTTGCCAAATCTTGGAAAATCAGAAAATTATATTCCTCAAAAACTGTCCTTCATCCAACCCACCTCCCCAAGTAACACACACACAAAGCTGATCATGTGTAGCACATGTGGATGTCACTCAGACTCTTCAGTTTTACCTTCATGAACCTGCGTCGGACAGTTGACAACTTGACAATAGGAAACTAGAACACCCAAGCCAGACTAAATCTTAAAATTTCTTCACAGTAGATGTCTCTTAAAGTCAGAGATGTACTAGTATCAAACACTTGCACTTGAGTCCAAGGGACACAAGCACTGATAAACAATCTTTCTCTCTGTCTCTCTCTCTCTCTCTCTCTCTCTCTGATCTACAATTGAAGTCAAGTGACTTTCAAGATCTCAGTTATTTTGAACTTTAGCCTTTAGGTGCAATCCTGATGTTTTGGTAACTGATCCTATCCCATTTTGTTATTAATTTCAGAAATTTAATACAACCTTTCAGCAGTTAATTTATGGATGAGGAAAACAAACGATCTAGACTTCGAATCTGATCATGAGAATGGAAATCTCACATGGTTCCAACAGCAGAAACCACTGCACATCTTATTCTGGTCCATGGTTTCCAAAGAGTGGCCTATGTTGCAAGGACTTTGTGAGGGATATCTAACATGGGTATGAATCCAACTGTCTGATTCACCAAGTTCCGAATGTAGGACACTGGACACTGGTTTGGACATGGATGCAAGGACTCATCATTTTCCATGCGGAAGTTACAGTTTCAAATTGGTTGATCTATAATATTTTATCGTTTAAAACATAAACCAAAAACCTAAATTCAACTACAATCAATATAGAAAGTGATTATTAACATTGAACTTCTAAATCATTAAAAAAATAATCAAAAAAACTAATGAGATATCACAAAAGAAAAGGTTTTCCCCTGGCCAAACTAGCAAACATTGTAGAACCACTCAACTTCTGGATCATAAAAAAATAATTAAAAAAGAAACTAAAGAGATATTGTGAAAGAAAAAGTTTTCCACTTGCCAAACTAGCGAAGACTACAAGAACCCTTAAACAACACATGAATTCTTAGGTGAAACGATCCCATAATAAACATTTGCGAGATAGCTGATTACTTAATTTCTCTAACATGGGATACGACTTACGAGGCATTCACGCATCACACAATACACTTTCATAAGGCCGCCTCACCCAAGACATACCAAATTTACGTACGAACTAGGAAAAGACCTTATATTCCCCTTTTCTTTATACCCTGCTACTTCAGAGTTTGGATATATATCCAACACGAGTGTCAAGTCCTATCCATTGAGTGTCAAGGAATATAAGGGAGCAGAGGGTAACATGGAAAATTTAAGTATCATAGATGGCAACTGGAAATGGTATTCCCAAAGAGATACTACTCGTTGACAGAAAAGATAAAACGATTCTCACCATAGACAAACGAGAATGCGATCACTGACCTGAATTTCTTTGATTTGATTGTTCATGACATATTCTGTGATGTAAGAAACAGTTGCACAATTAGAAGAGGCACTGCTGCCGATTAAAGCCTTTGCTCCCACAATTTCATCACTTGGCCTTGCATATTTTTCAAGTGGGGGAGGCAATAACGAGGAATTCCTTCTTCCCAGAGATGCTTGTGACTTCAATATGATCTCTGGGGATCTAACAACCAGAATGTTTTTCACAGGGCCTGACATGAACAGAAGCCCTCGTCATTTTCAATTTTGTCCAGTAAGAAGTAGATTAGCAAGATGGTTACACAGATTGACTTTTCGCTAGTCATTCATCATTGAGAGGGCTGAGCTGGACAAGAACCTGCTGACTCCGGCCGACAGAGCCGAAGAGCAGGAAGCTTGTGTATAAAGGTGGTAAAATTTTAGTCACACCACAAGGCAAGGGCAGAGAAAAAAAGGGAATTACATTAATAGAGCAAATCAAAAGCTGAACGATTAAGCACGAAAAATTGGAACAAGTGGCAGTTTGTCAACATCTTAATTCTAGTCTCAGTTCTAGAGATCATCCACTCTGGTTTACTAGCTGACCCCTGAGCAGCACGACATGCTTAATTTTTGTTGAGGCCACTAAAATATTGATGGACTGCAGTCCTTTTAACATCTTTAACATGGGGTTGAGTCATTGGGAACCCTAATACTGCATATGGACCATGGCCACCTCAACAAGATCAGTTAAGCTTCCAAATTTCTTCAGACCCTCCAAATAATTTGTTGATCATGGCTCAGTGTATCTATATATTTTGATGAATAGATAGATACAGTTCAAAACTAGCAAGCTCTACTTGAAATATGATTTAAGAAATGCAACAGCATGAAGTTGCAAAATGCTATAAATAGTAAGGGCATTTATTTTATTAAACCTATTGACGTCCAGTCTCAATCCACTTATCAACCCAAACATCAAAGAACTACTGCAAATGGTGAAGCTCAATAAAACCATCAGACATCCAGAAAACATAATGGCTCAGCATTATCATGAAATTCCAAATACCAGTTTAAGCATTAAACACAACAGGATGCCCATTGTGAAATCCTGCTATATCGAGCTTTGATGAGAAGCAGATGTAAGGCAGCCTCATCCCTGGCAGAAAAAAAGGCCGTTTCTAAGGACCCACTAAAACTGTCTAAATAATAAATAGAGCGGCATTTATATTGCTCCCCTACAGAACAGCTGACAAGATGATAATACCATATCAACCTATGCAAACTATTCTTTGGCAACACTGTGGCACCTTGGCACTTTCGCTGCAGACACATACAAGCCATACTAGATCAGGTATATGATCACTTAACCATCGGGTTAGGGAAGTACTGGCAGAAAGGCGTTCTGAAGTTTCATCCTGATGAACACTTCAGTATTGCAAAACATACCTTTTCCATGCTTCAACATTCGAACTATATTACGGGTTCCAGTATCCCATATGCGAATCAAGCCGTCCTCTGATCCAGAAGCTAAGGAGATTCCATCAGCACAGAATGTTAGAGATGTAACCGCCCTACTGTTTTCCATAAAATAGAAAAAAGGAAAACAAAAGGAACAAAGAACAAATGGATCAATATTAGAGAAAACGAATTCAAATAAACGACATTCATCAGTAAACAGCTAAAATGGCCACCAGGAAGCATGGACAATGATAGAACACCGACACGCTAACGCATGAGTTTCCAAAAAAGTAGGGCAGCGCACATATAATGGACATGCACTGACGAAAAAAATATTTATTTAGTTACTTGCATATTTATAATTCGTTCTATGAGTTTAGCTTTAGGGAAGGCATGGTTGAATCGGCACCAATAACACATTGCTCATAGCGTGCGACCTACAATTGTTGATAACAAAACTCAATTATCTTTCAACAAGCTGTATGTTTGGCATATGTTTGAACAGCCAAAGGGTTCAAGGCTTAGTTTTAAAAAGCGCGAGACGCACTGAGGCGCTTAGGCTCCCAAAACACGAGGCGCAAGGCGCGAGGCAAAGGCGCACGCATCATGGATGCGAGGCGCACTTTTGTAAAAACAAATTTAAAAAGTTTTTCACATTTCACAAAGCATATTTTGTAGACACAAGTTAGATAATTCATTAGAAAAGTGATTTGACATCAATATAACTATTAACACCACAAATAACCCTAAGTTATGTTAACTTATAATCGTAGTTTCCCAATGCATTACAAGCATAGCCCACCTTTGAAGCCCCAAGGAAAGAAAAGAAGAAAAAGGTACAGACAAGGCTAAGAAAAAGG